>Ga0052835_100001_pt1 | contig 33098 bp, 36 predicted proteins | sample Wilsouwater61714_FD_53172 | JGI IMG/M metagenome (GOLD analysis project Ga0052835, IMG submission 53172) | Hot spring water microbial communities from Wilbur Hot Springs, California, USA - Wilbur source water - 6/17/14 | ecosystem: Environmental > Aquatic > Thermal springs > Unclassified ...
TTCTTTAGTAGTATTTGTATTAGGAGTTTTGTTTTCTTCTATAGGTTTGTTAAGGGGATCTATACTATCTTTTTTAGTAGTCTCTTTTTTAACTACATCATCTTTTTTAGGAGTTTCCTTAACTTCTTTTTCTAATTTATCAAAAACATCTATATTTTCATTTTTAGGATTTGTTTTTTTTCAAGAACCAGATGTTTTTTCTATTATAAAGTCTTGAAAACCAAAATTAGGATCTTTGTTAGATATTTTATACCAAATGAAAAATAGTATTAATATTAGTATAAAAATTGCTATAGAATATCAAATCCATTTTATAATTCAAAATATAAGTCAAAGAAGTTTATTATTTTTTTGTTGAATAGATTTTGTATCATTAATATTTTTTATTTTTACTTCTTCAGGTATATTTTCAATTCATCAATATATAATTATTTCTAACTGAGTTCTTACTATTAATTTTTCATCAATTGTCATAGATTTTATGTCTTTTATACTTTCAAGAATATCTTTTGCTAATACTTTATTTTTTTCAACTTTGTCTAAATTGTTTTTTATTTCATCTAAATTTGATATTATATAGTCATAATCACTTATATCTTTAGGTATTAAATTAATAATTACATTATATGCTTTATTTATAACACTATCATCTTCTTGTCATTCTATTAAAAAAGATTCAAGTATTTCTATTATTTCATTTGCTTCTTCTCATCTAGTATCAGCTAGAAATCAAGCAAAATCTATTATAGATCTAGTTTTTTCATTTGGATAAAACCAATTTTCTTGTAATTTTTGTAAGTACATCATAGAAGTTAATCTATCTTTTTGAGGTAATTTTGAAATATAAGATTTTATTTTTTCTATTTTAGTTAGTACTTCTAATGATACTCAATCAAATTTTATGTTATTAGGATTAATTTCATCATTATTTTCTTCTATATATTCTTTTATAATTTTTATTTCACTACTGTTTATAATATTATCATCTTCTCAAAGTATAAATAATTTTATGGTTTGCTCTCTTGAATTGTTTAATTTAATTTCTTGAATATTTCAATTTCTAAAACTTTCATCATTTTTGTTATCTATATCATCATCAGTATTTCAATTAAGAGATGAATCATAATCAATATCATAATCTATAGCATATTTGATATTTTCTCATTTAGAGTCTCACATGTATACATACAGCTTTTGATTTTTATCATTTATGACTATTTTTCAATCTTTTTCTTCTAAATTTGTATAATATACTAAATCTTTAGCATTTCTAGATTTTATTACATTAACCATATTAGATTTAATAGCCTTTGATATACTTTCTGATTTATCTCATTCTTTTATTGTTAGTTTTACATTTTGTTCCCTTTTATTGTTATTAAATTTGTGTATAAAATATTCTTTTCATTTAATTTTATTTCCATCTCATAAATCCCATTCTATACTATCAAAACTTCAAGTACTGTTATTAAAAAATAAATATTTATTTCAAATAGAAACATAGTCAAAATCAGGTTTTAATATGTTAGCTACATTTATTTCAATAGTTTTTATGTTAGACATTCATTTAGTTCTTGCTCTAACTTTTGCATAAAAAGTTCAAGATTGTTCATATTTATATGATACATTAGGTGTGTTTGTTTCTTTTGTATAAAATCAATCTCAATTAAAATCCCATGAATATTGAGATTCATTACTTAAATCTTGATGTAGTATATTTCTAACACTAGCTTTAAAATTTATTTCTTCTCATACAAATACATTTGTTTTACTAGCTTTTAAATCTACTATAGGTGTATTTATATTATCTCAAGCTATAGTAATAAAATATCTTTCATCACTTACTTCTTCACTAACCACTTTTTGTCAATTATTGTCCTCCATCACAACTACAAAATAATAATTTCAAGTAATTTTTGGAATTACAAAACTAGTATTAGGAACATTAGTAATTCTAAATTCTTGAGGAGATCTATCAGTATCTGTATAATAATACCATAAATAAGATAATATCACTCAATCAGGATCTACTGCTCACTCTACTGAAACATTTACTATTTTTGGATCTCAATCAGGATTTTGAAGATCTATTTTTAGTCTATTAAATTTAGGAGGAACATTTTCAACATAGACTTTTAAACTAGTATCATCAATTTTTCAATTTGTATCACTTCTAACAGTTAGTTTCACCTCATGACATCATAAATCTTCAAATCTTTCATTTATATTATTTCATCTTATTATTTTATCTCTTCATATTTGCCAAGTATAAGAAAGTCATTTATTTTCTCAGTCTATATTTATACTTTCATTTCAATTAAATATTATAGTTTGAGTTCTATCAACTATATAAGCACCTCAATCACATTTAGTTTCATCGAATTTAGGTGTTAATTGATTATTTGTTTTTATATCTATGAAAGCTACAGGTCTATCTGCATTTCATACATATATATTTTTTGTAAAAGAATTTGTTTTATTATAACTATCTCTTACTGTTAATTTTACATTATAAATTCAACTTTTTTCAAAAATGTGTGTTACTGAATTTTCTCTTCAGTTTAACTTATTTCCATCTCAAAAATCCCATTCAAAAAATTGAGCATTAGGAGATATTCATACAAATCTTACTTTTTTTCATACTTGAGTAACTCTTGGAAATATATTAAAATTTACATCTAGAGTAGAATTTACTCTTATTCTAGATTTTTTTGTTCAAACCATTCAGTCAGGATCTATCACTTCTAACTGAACAGGAAATTCTCATATTGAGTCAAAAGTATAATATCAAATAGCTCAAGCAGAGTCTATATTATCTAGCTCTACTTGTTTTCAGTTTATATACCATACATATTTTAGTTTTCACTCATCAACAAAATCTGGGTCAAAACTTTTAGATCAGTCTAAAAGTATAGTACTAGGTTTATTTGAAAAAGGAAATGAATGAGTAAAATTAGCTATAGGTTCTCTTGATAGTATTTCTATTATTTTAGTATCTACATCTTCATTTCAAAGAGGATCTCTTACAAAAAGTTGAATATTGAATTTTCATTTATCAGAAAATTCATAAGAAAATGCTTTAGAGTTAGATTCATGTATAACTTCATTTTTTTGAATATCAATAATTTTCCAATTATAAGACAAATTTTTTATGTTTATAATGCTTCTTGTGTTAAATGTAAATTTTTCTCATATGTATCAAACATCTTTATTGGTATCTATTGAAGCTATAGGGTCATTTATTATAATTTTAAACTCTTTTTTTATTTTTTGTCATGTATTTGTTGTTAACTCAAGGGATACATTATATGTTCATTCATTTAAGTAAATGGATCTTTCTATCTTAGGTCTTCAATCATTTTCTTTTATCATTCAATTTCAAAAATCCCATTTAGTTTTAATAAAAGTGTTTCAAGGAGAAGGTGTTGATGAAGTTGCATCAAATATTAATCCATAGCTTGATTCACTAGGAGAAAACTTTATCTCTTCTTTATTTCATAAGTTTATTCAATTTATATTTATGTTTATATTTGCTATTTTTTCTTTTACATCAATAGTTGTTTTTCCAGTAAAAGGTAGCACATTAGTTTTTCAGTTAGGATTTTTATTATCTGATTTTACATCTAAAAATATAGTAGTTAATCACTCATTTTCTATTGTATAATTGATAGATGGTCATCTTCATATTTCTTTTTTTGTTCAGCTATCATTTATATACCAAATATAATTATTATTTGGTATAACAGTTTCATCTGTAAGTCTTCATCTTAAAGTTACATTTAAAGGTGCATTTCAACTTTTGGGATTTACTTCTATACTTCATTTTATAGAATCTATAACTACTTTTGTTGTGAAGTTTTTAATTTCTTTTTCAATTTCTCTATACAAAACTTCAGAATTAGGTGTATTAATTCATTTTTTTATAGCTATTGATAAGTTTCTAAGACTATTTTGATTAATTAAATAATCAGGAAGATATTCAAATCCTTCAGTTGCATTTTTTAATATATTATTTGCAATACTAGGATTTATACTTCCATTTATTTCAAAATGTTCTCTAAGATTGAAATAATCTTGTAATATATAATATCTATATTCTAAAAAAGTTCATTTATGAACATCTTCTAGTTTAACATTACTTATATCAGATAAAGCAGGATTTGCTTTTGTGGTATATGGTGTAATAATTATAAATAGCAGTGTAAATATATATATAATAGTTTTTATATTTTTTAGAAACATATATTTTTTTTGTTTAAATCAATTAAATTCTATGCTTGATAAGATTTTAACATATTTTTTAAAAAAATTCAAAAAAATATATAATTTTCTTGAATTTTTAATTTTTACATTATAATTTAGTAGTTATAAATATTTAATTTATTAATTATTTTTTTTATGGATTTAAATAAGGTTCAAATTATAGGTAATATAACTCAAGATGTTGAGCTAAAACAAACTCCTAATGGGCAAAATGTATGTAGTTTTTCTGTCGCTACTAATAGAAGTTGGATAGATGCTTCTTGAATGAAACAAGAACAAGTTGAATATCATAATGTAGTTCTTTGGTGAAAATTAGCTGAAATTTGATGACAATATTTACATAAATGAAAAAAAGTTTATATTGAATGAAGATTACAAACTAGAAGTTGGGAAGCTCAAGATTGAACAAAAAGATATAAAACAGAAATAATTTGAGAAAATTTAATTATGCTTGACTCTAAATGAGGTGAATCATATTCTCAAAAAGATTATAGTGATACAGAAAGTTCTTGAGCTGTTAATAAATCAAAACCTAAACAAGATGAAGAAATATCTATAGAAGATATACCATTTTAATAAAAATATTCCTTTCTTTTAAAGAAAGGAATATTTTTTATCTAAAAATTGCATTTCTATTGTGTATATAATATGTTCTCATATTTTTTTGAATGTAAATAATTCAAAGTATAAATTCCTCTTCATTTAATAAAGATGGATTTTTTTCTATTAATTCAAGGTGTTCAAAAAAACTATTAGTATAGTAAATAAATTTTGAATAATTATTTATTATAGAATTTATTTTTGTTTTAGAGAATTCATCATTTCTATATTTTTCTTCTATTATCTTTTTTAAATAATTATCATATTTTTTAATTTTATAATAANTTTCTCTTGTGTAAGTGTTTTTAAAGTTAAAATTATTTATTTTTATATTATTTAATTTTTGTATTTCAATTCAGTATTTCAAATCAAATAAATTAGATATTTCTCATTGATTTGCATTTACTGATATAAGGCTTGAAAAAATAAATAATAAATATATAATTGCTATATAAAATATTTTCATAATTTTTAGTTATAAAATAATAATTTATTTATAATAAAAATAACAATAAAGTCAATATGAATAAAAACTATTATGATATTCTAGGTGTTTCAAAACAATCAACTAATGAAGAAATAAAAAAGGCTTATAGAAAACTAGCTATGAAATATCATCCAGATAAAAATAAGTGAGATAAAGCTTCAGAAGAAAAATTTAAAGAAATACAAGAAGCTTATAGTGTTTTGTGAAATGAAGAAAGTAGAAAAAAATATGATATGTTTTGAAATTCTTGAAATAATTTTTGATGATGATTTTATTCTTGAGCTAATTCAAGGACTTATACTTCATCTGATTTTGTAGATTTAAATGATATTTTTTCATCTTTTTGATGAGCTTGATGATCAAGGTCATCTCAAAGCTCTTTTTGATGATTTGATTTTAGGGATATTTTTTCATCATTTTCAAGTCAAAACACTAAAACTTCATATGCTCAATCAGAATCTCTTGATATTACTAAAATCTATGAAGTGCCAATTTTTGATTTAATACTTTGATGTAAAATAGAGGTTGAGTGATATAATTGAAAAAAAGCTAAATTAAAAATACCTAAATTTACAAAACCTTGAACAAAAATGAGAGTAAAAGATTTTTGAAAAGAGCAAAGTGGTAAAAAGTGAAATTTGATAGTAAAAATAGAAGCTATTATGCCTAAAAGTATTAGTGAAGTAGATGAAAATCTATTAAATACTATAAGGGATAATATTGTTTATTAATAAAAACTTTATGTATAAAAAACTTTTTATATCATTTTTGTTTATTGTATTTATTTTTTTATTACCAAGTTTGATTTTTACAACTTGAAATTATTTGTACAAATATTGAAATCTTCTTTATGCTAACAAAATAAATGAAAATCTAGATAACTATTTTGATGATTTTAAAATCAAAATGATGCTTTGAAATTATCATTATAGATTTTGAGAATATGAAAACTTTTTAGAAAAATACAATAAAGTAGATTGTGAATGAGATAAAAATTGTTTTAATTATTATCATAACTTATGAAATACCCTATATTATTACTGAAAAGATTTTGATAATGATGATAAACTAGAAATTTGGAAGTCATCTATATATTCTTATTTAAAAGCATTAACAATTAAACAAGATAAAAAAACTGTTTATAACTACGAATATGTATTAGAAAAATTAAAACAATTAATGGATGATATGTGAATAGATTATGATGAATTAGAAGATAGTGATTCTTTTCAAGATGAAAAAATTAATAATGGAAGTTGAGAATGAGATATTAAACAAGAAGAATATTGAGATGAAGGTCAAAAAGAATATGATACTCTAAAAGACAATAATAAAGAAAATTGAGATGATGAAAATCCAATAAATTATCAAGAAAGACAGTATAGTATGTGACTTTGATGAGAAGAGGAAGAGGCATTTATTCCTTTATCTGAAGATGAAAAAGAATATCTAGAAAAATATTTAGAAGATCTAAAACAAGAAGAATTAAATAATATGCATTTAAATATCCCATCTAAACAAGAAAATTTATTTGATATATTTAATAGAAGTAATTTTTATTGAAACTCTAATTGGTAATAAAAAATGGCTAAAAAAAATAGAATACAAAATAAACAAAAAGCACCTCAAAAAGTATGATTTCATAGAAAGAAAAAAGTTAATAGGTGAAGTTATATTGTAAGAGATGAATATGCTATAAAAGCACAAAAAGCTTGATACAGAGCAAGGAGTGTTTATAAACTTTTTGAGATTCAAGAAAAATTTGATTTAATAAAACCTGATTATTCAGTTATAGATATTTGAGCAGCTCCAGGTAGTTTTTTGCAAGCAATAAGGTCTATAGTAAATAAAGATAAAATTATTGTTTGAGTTGATATAAAAGAAATAAAAAACCTAAATTATCCAAATGTACACACTATAGTTTGTAGTATTTTTGATTATGAGGAACTTGTTTTGAAACTAAAGCCTATTGTATGAGATAAATATCAATTTGATTTAATAACAAGTGATATAGCTCCAAATACTACTTGAAGATTTGATGTTGATCAATATGCTTCTGTTGAGTTAAATATAGCTATATGTGAATTTAGTGATAAATTTTTGAAAAAATGATGAAATATGATTTTAAAAGTTTTTAAATGAGAAGATTTTAATGATTTAGTTAAGGAAATTAAAAAGAGATTTAAAAAGATGACTAACTATAAACCTCTAGCTTGTAGGGATTCAAGTCGTGAAGAGTATATTATTTGTTTTGATAAAATGTAAAACTGGTAATATTTTTATATTCTGCTAAAATAGTTCGAGTTATAGTTTCGAGTTTAGAATAGTATTATAGATTTTATTTTTTTAATTTAATATAAAATGAATATTTTTAAAAATAAGTTATTCATTTGAATTATTGTTTCAATATTTTTAATATTTATATTTCAAATATTTATTGTTAGTTCATCTTTTTCAAGAGATACTAACTCTTATATTTTACTTATAAAATGAGACTGAACTATAACTCGTGAAGGTAGTGATAAAATTTTTTTAGAGATTGATAAAAAAGAATTAATACAAAATTGAGATATAATATCTATTATATGAAAAGATTCTTTGTGAGTTATAGAGTGGTGAGATGGTAGTCTTACTCGTTTATCTTGAAACTCTAGATTAAGAGTTGATGAATCTATGGTTAGTGATGATATATGAGAAATACAAATATCTTTTGAACTTTTAAAATGAAAAACTTGGTCAAATATATTAACTATTATCTGAGATAATTCTTATTTTTATCAAAAAACTAAAGAAGTAACCGCATCTGTTAGATGAACAGTTTTTGAGGTTGATTATGATAATGATTTTATATATGTACATAATCATCAAGTTGATGTATTAGATAGTGATTGAAATAAAAAGCAAGTATATGCTTGAGAAACTTTTGATATAAGTGCAAAAATAATTGATGAATTAAAAAGAATAAGAGATGAAACTTGGGAAAAAATAAATAAAAACCTAGATGAAGAACATATTTTAAAAATGAGAGAAGATCTTAAAAAATCTTTTAGGGAAAATAATCCTTTTTTAAAGATAAAATTATTTATATTATCTATTATAAGCAATGAATATAAAGCTAATTATTACTTGTATACAAATGATTTTGATAGCTTATTGACACTTATAGATAGTCTAGATTGAGAAGAAAAACAAAAAATTATAGATATATTAAATAATTATAACCAAAGACTTAATTTTGAAAATTGAGAAGATAAAGCTTTGTATGAAAGAAAATTAAATATAAGACAAACTCTTATATCTTGAGTGGATGATGATTCTTTTAAAGAAGTACTTACTAAGTATTCTATGTATGATTTATCAGATATTTTTTCTAAAGCAAATATTGATAGAGATGTGTTAGAAAAAACTTTATGATTTTTAGAAAAAAACTCACCACACATAAATATAGATGAAGATTTGTTAAAGGCTTTTTGAGATAATGCTGATTTATTTAGAGATATATTTAATATATGAAATATAAGATCTATAGATTTTAATTTTGATAGTGTTATGAATAAAATTAAAGATCTTAATAAATTATGAAATGATTTTATTCATAATAATTTAAATAAACTTCTTGATTTATATGATAGTGTAAAATAATGGATATTTTAAAAAATATATACATAAAAACTATTACATTTTCTATATTAGTTTTTATTGGAGTTTACTTTTTATTTCAGACATTTTTTCATCAAGCTAATGAGGAATTTTTCTATTTACTTAAAAATACTTTCATAAATGATAAAAGTGTTTCAAGAGATTTAGTTTTGGTTGAAATAGATGAAAAAACATTAAATAATTTTTGATATCCTATCTCAAGAGATAGTATTTCAACAGTGGTTGATAATCTGACTTTAGATGATGCCTGAGTTATAGCCATAGATATATTATTTTTAAATAAATGACCTAGTGATGAAGTTGATTTAAAATTATCAAATAGTTTTAAAAATTCTTGAAGAGTTATTTTAGGATGAGATATAAATTTTAATAATGACTTTTATCCACCATATGAGCTTTTCAGAGAAAGTATAAAGGATTATTGATATTTTCAGCCATTTATAAATCCAAATACTAGAAAGGTTTCTTCAATTGAACCTTATAGAGAGCTTAACTATAATTGAGAGAAAAAGATATTAGAGAATTTTGTATTTTCTACTCTTAGAGCTTATTATAATTTTTTATATGCAAAGGAAAATACCTCAATAAATGAAATTAATACACTAAAATATAACTTTCTATCTAAAAATATACCTATTAAAAAATCCTCTTTTTTGTATTGAAGAATTATAAATGAATTTAAAATAAACTATAATGATGTNNATGATTTTAATAAAATCTCTTTTTTAGATGTATATAATAACAATTTTAATTCAGGTTATTTTAANAATAAAATAGTAGTTATTGGTTATACAGCTAAATGAGTTTCTGATGATTTTATAATTCCTTGATATTGAATTGTAAAATGAGTTTATATTCATTTAAATGCTATAAATAATATATTATTAGATAAATATTTAATATATTTTAATAAAAAATATGAATATATTATAAGTTTTTTATTTATATTTACTATTTTATATATTGGTTTTTTTTATATTAAGGTATTATCAATTAGAAAAATAATCACATATTGAATTATTTTATTTTTATCTATATCGATATTTTATTTGATATCATTTATTTATATTTTTAAGTTTTTTTGAATATATATAGTTCCAAATAATCCTTATGAGTTTTTAGTTACATTAATTTTAACTTTTATATTAACTATATTGTTTAGATATTTAGAAGAGTCAAAAAACAAAAAAAAGCTACTTTGAGCTTTATCAGATTATGTTTCAAAAGATATTGCAAATGATATTTTATATTGAATAAGTTGAGTAAAACTTAGTTGAGAAAATAAAAAAATTACTATTTTCTTTTCAGATATAGCTTGATTTACAACTATTTCAGAAAATTTATCACCTCAAAAACTAGTAGCTTTTTTAAGAAAGTATCTTTGAGATATGTCTTGAATAATAATGGATAATAAATGATTTATAAATAAATATGAATGAGATGCTATAATGGCTTTATGGTGAGTTTTTTGAAATCAAGAAAATTATTGAGTTTTATATGCTTGTAATGCAGCTTTAGAACAACAGTCTAGATTAAAGTTATTAAATGAAGATTTTATATTCAAATGATTACAAAAAATAGAAGTAAGAATGTGAATACATACTTGAAATGCAATTATTTGAAATATATGAGCAGAATGAAAAAAAATGGAATTCACTGCTTTTTGAGATAGTGTAAATCTAGCTTCTAGACTTGAATGAGTAAATAAATTTTATAATACAAATATATGTGTTAGCGAGGATGTATATAATATTGCAAAAAATAATTTTACTTTTAGATATCTAGACACTATAAGAGTAAAATGAAAAAATAATCCTATCAAAATATATGAGCTTGTTTCACATAAAAATAAAGAAAATGATTTAAAAAAACAAATTATTCGTGATTTTGATAAAGCTATATCTTTATATCAAAATGGTAGTTTTTCAGATGCTTTAGATATATTTTCAAATTTAGTAGATTTATGAGATAAACCATCTCAAGTTTATAAAAAAAGGTGTGAAAAATATATTATTAATCCACCTTTAAATTCACAATACTTAATTACAAATTTAGATGAAAAATAAATATTAAAAAACATCTATTATCATACATTGTATATTGTCTTTTCACATCCAAACATTATTAGAAATTTCAAAAATAATATTTAAAGTATTTTTTTTAGATAATTTTTCATATAAGTCTCAAATATTGAATCAAATTATTTTGATTCAATATTTATTTTTTATACTAATATGTTCTTTTGTTTTTCATAAAAATTCTATTCATAAAAATTCAAACTCATAAAACATAAATATAGGTTTTTTGTTTCAAATTCAAAAAGGTTTAAAAGAATTAACCTTGTTATATAGATTTATTCATATATCATAAGGTGATATTATTTTATCTACATTTATTTGTTTTTTATATTGACTAAAATCAATTTTATTTATTTCAGAAGTAATATTCATTCTAAAACTTTCTAATTTTTCTTTTGAAATAGTAAATCAAGCAGCTTGTTTGTGTCATCAAAAGTGTAAAAAATAGTCTTTATATTTTTCTAAATATTCTATTATTGAAAAAAACTCAGGACTTCTACAGCTAGCTATAAGTTTATCTCATTCATCTTTTAGTACTATACAAGGTTTGTTATATTCTTCTGCTATTTTTCATGCCACTATTCAAATAATTCAATGTTCTATTTCTTTACTATCATAAAAAATAATATTATTTTTTGGATTTATTTTGCTTAAAGCATCATTTGTAAAAATCTTTGTTAATTCTTTTCTTTTATTGTTTATATTTTCTATTTCATTTATTATAGAGTCAATTTTATCTCAATTATTTAAAATTAAATTTATTGCTTTATATGGTGTATCAAGTCTTCATGCAGCATTTAATCTAGGTCATATTAAAAAAGCAAAAATATCAGCATCTAAGTCTTGTGATATTTTTTCTTGTATTAGTTTTTTTAATCATTTACTACGAGATTTTTTAATTTGCTTAAGCCCCTCTAAAACTATAATTCTATTTTCTCAAATTAAAGGCATACAATCAGCTACTGTTCAAATAGCTGCAATATCTGTGCTTTCTTTTAGATAATTTATATAATCATTTTTATTCATAAATTCTGAAGCTAAAGCAGACATTAGTTTGAATGCAACTCAAGCTCAAGCTAACTCTTTAAAAGGATAATTACAGTCTTTTCTTTTAGGATTTATTATAGCTACAGCTTCTTTAGGGATTACATCAGGAACAGCATGGTGATCTGTAATTATTATATCAATATTTTTTGATTTTGCATATTTTATAACTTCTATATCACGAGTTCAACAATCAACAGTTATTATTAATTTAACTCATAAATTATATATTTCATCTATAAAATATTTTTTCATTCAGTATCCATCCTTTACTCTATGAGGTAATCTATAACTTGCTTGTATTCAGACTTTTTTAAAAAAATGCATCAGTATTGATGTAGATGTTATTCAATCTACATCATAGTCTCAAAAAATCATAACTTTTTCATTTTTTTTGTAAGCTTCTTTAATTCTTAAAACAGCTTTTTTCATATCAGAAAATAAATATGGATCATATAAATCATCCATATTTTTTTCTAATTCATTATCTTTAAATCTATTTTTTAATATATCTTCTATATCAAAGTTTAATGAATTTATATCAAAGTTTATTAAATTATTTTTTAGGCTTATTCTTTGTTGCATTTTACTAACTTATTAAAGTTCAAACATTCTCTCAATTACAAGCTTTTAATATATCTCATTTATTATATAAAGAAACAACTCTTAATTTTAATCATCAATCACGAGCTAAAGCAATTCAAGTTTGGTCCATTACTTTTATATTTTTTTTAATTATCTCTTCATAACTTGCTTTTTCAATTAAAACAGCATCTTTATTTTTTACAGGATCCTTTGTGTAAACTCAATCTACTTTAGTTGCCTTTATCATAAGTTCACACTCTAATTCTAAAGCTCTAAGTACTCAAGCAGTATCAGTTGTAAAATATGGGTTTCAAGTTCAAGCAACACATATTACAATCCTTCATTTTTCCAAATGTCTAAGTCATCTTCTTTTTATGTATTTTTCTCAAACTTCAGGTATATCTAAAGCAGACATAAGTCTTGTTTCACATCATACAGACTCTAAAGCATCTTGCATTGCTATTCAATTCATAACTGTTGCAAGCATTCACATGTAATCAGCAGCTGTTCTATCCATTCAATTTGCTGCTCAAGCTATTCATCTAAATATATTTCATCATCATAAAACTATTGCTACATTGAAGCCATTTTCTTTTATTTCTTTTATTTGAAGAGATAATTCTTTTGTAAATTTAGGATCTATTCAGTGATCTCTTTCTCATTCTAAGGCTTCTCAAGATATTTTTAATAATACATTTTTATTCATTTATTCTTTTTATGTTATTAAATATAATATTAGTTATTTTTTGGTTTTCAAACTCTACATCTTTTAATTCAAGATTCTTTTGCGATATATTTTCTCATGTTATACCAAATCAAGTTTCAAGTAATACTCTTCAGGATAAAGGATATTTATTATGAAAATATCGAGTTTCATAATAATATTTATTTCATATTAAATATAAAACATTTACACTTAATTTATTTTTATCTTCTAAACAGTTATTCCAAAAATACCATGAGTAATTTTGTTTTAATAAGTCTCATATATTACTACAATTTAAATCATTTTTATTTGAGTCAATTTTTATGGTAAAATTATCTAATTTTGAATATCAGTAATTTTTATTTCACAAATCTACTAAAAATCAAATACTTTCTCATTCAGGAAACGAAAAATCATCAATAAATACTTCTTCAAAAAGATTCTTATCAATTATTTCTTTTTCGATTAAATTATCATCTGGATATTTTATAGATACATTTATTTTGCTAACAATTCTATTTCATATATATCACTCTATTAGATAATTGTTTTCTCAATTATCAAAAGCATTAAATTTTCTAAAAGCATTATATAAAAATGTAGAATCTCATTTTTTATATTTTTTTAGAGTATAATCTCAGTCTGCTAAATCAGATGTTTTATTTGAAAAATAAACCTTTATTTTATCTATATCTTTATTTAAAACTTCTCATCTTATTTCTACTCATTCTTTTTTTATAGAAGAATTATCTATATCTATTATTTTTAAATAATTATTATCATCAAAATATTTTACATTAAATAATTTATCATCTATGTTATTGTTTTTTGTATTATCTGTATTATTTATAACTTTATTTTCTTTAATATTATTTTTTTCAATATCATCATTTGTAATATCTTCTTTTTCATTTATATCTTCATAATTAATTCTACTATTTTCATTATTATCATTTTTTCAAAGTAGCTCATTTTTTGCACTTTCAATATCTCATTTATCAGGTCAAAAACAAGAAGTAAGTATAAATAGAGATATAATAAGTATTAAAATTTTCATAATCTATTTATTTATAGAATTAAAATTGTTCATTTAATTTTAGTTTATTTTGGTAAAACATCCTAGAACTACTAACAGAGTATCTTTGAGCAGCTATTCTATCTATTCACATACCAAATGCAAATCATGAATAAACTTCAGGGTCAATTCAGCAAGATTTAAGTACTTCAGGGTGAACCATTCAAGCTCAAAGTAGCTCCACCCATCATGTTCATGAACACATTTTACATCACTCTCAATTACATATTTGACAATTTACATCTATTTCTGCACTAGGTTCAGTAAAAGGAAANATACTTGGTCTAAATCTTAATTTTGTTTTATCTCATAATANTTTTTTCATAACTGTATCTAGTGTCCATTTTAATTCTCAAAATGTAACTGATTTTCCAACAACAAGTCATTCTAGNTGATAAAAATTTGATGTATGTCTAGCATCTTCTTGNTCATATCTAAAAACTCTACCAGGAACTATTATTTTAATTGGAAGCTCTCATTTTAACATTGTTCTAATTTGTACGGGAGAAGTATGAGTTCTTAGTAATAGTTTTTCTCCTGATTTTTTTTGTTTATTTATTTCGTCATCTATCCAAAATGTATCCCAAACATCACGAGCAGGATGATTGTCAGGTATATTTAATTTATCAAAATTATATTCTTCAATTTCTAACTGAGGACCATCCTCTACTTTAAATCATAAAGAAATAAATATTTCTTCTAATAAATTGGTTGTAAGTGTTATTGGGTGTTTATGTCATTTATTTTTACTTGGATAACTTAGAGTAACATCAATAGCTTCATTTTTTTCTATTTCTATATAATTTTGTTTTTCTATTTCTATATTTTTTTCAGCTATTTTTTCTCAAATGAATTTTTTTAATTCATTAGCTTTTACTCATATTTCCTTTTTTTCTTCAATACTTAAATCTTTTAATCATTTAAGTATTTTATTTAAAGCTCATTTTTTTCATAAGTTTTTTGATTCTAATTCAATTAAATCTTCTTTTGAAGAACATTTCATTAATTCTTCTTCAAATATTATTTTTATTTCTTCTATTTTTTCCTTCATATATTAATATAATTTTTATTATTTAATTTTTTTTATAAAAATATCAAAATTGATTTTAATAAAAAAATATTAAAAATCAATAATTAAAAAAAATTTGACTAATAACTTTATTTTCATAAAATATCGTGGCTGTTAAATATTTTAGTGTACTCTAAAATAATTTATATGTTTTGGAGAGGTTAAGTTAAACATTGCTTATTAGCTTAGGTTTAACCTCTGACCTTTTATATTTTATTTATATAATTTGTTTTTACATGGCTTGATTGTTAGCTGAAAAATTAGAAATGACAAGACTGGTGAAAGAAAATTCTTTTGTGCCGGTTACTTTAGTAAAGATACCAAGAGTTAAAGTTGTTTATAAAAAAACAAAAGATAAATATGGTTATAATGCTTTAGTTATAGGAATACTGAAAGATTGATGTGAATGAATTTTGAAAGAATGAAATAACTCTTTAAACTTAAAAGAATTTTCTTCTATAAGAGAAGTTTCAATTAAAGAAGAGGATTTAGATAAATTTAATGTTTGAGATGATCTTACTTTAGAAAATTTAGATTGAGTTTCAAGTGTAAATATTACTTCGTTTTCTAAATGAAGATGATTTTCTTGAGCTATGAAAAGGCATAACTTTTCATGAGGTCCTAAAACACATGGTTCAAAATTTCATAGAGCTTTAGGTTCTATTGGTAATAGGAAACCTACAAGAACTCATAAATGAAAAAAGATGCATTGACACTATGGTAATGATAAAATTACTTTAAAAAATGTTCCTATTGAATTAGTTAATAAGAATTTGTCAGTTCTTTGATTAAGATGACCATTACCTTGAAGTAGATGATCATTAATAATAATTAATTTTTAATTTTTAACACTTTAATAAATGAAAACTAAATTATTTAATAAAGAAGGTGTTGAGGTTTGAGAAGTTGATTTAAATGAAAAAGTTTTTAATGTTGATGTTAATATTTGACTTATTCATAGAGCTTTAGTTTATCAACTATCAAACTCAAGATTAAATATAGCTCATACTAAAACTAGATGAGAAAGAAGATGATCTACAAGAAAAATATATAGACAAAAGTGAACTTGAAGAGCTAGAATGTGATCTAATAGATCTCCTTTAAGAAAAAAATGATGAGTTGTATTTTGACCAAGAAACACCACTAATTTTAAAATTAATATGAATAGAAAAGAAAGAAGATTAGCATTATTTTCTCTTCTATCTAAAAAAGTTAATGATTCATGTTTATATGTATTTGATGAGTTAAATTTTGAACAAATAAAAACAAAAAATATGGTATCTGTTCTAGATTCTATTAATTCAGATAAGAAAAGTTTTTTAGTTGCATTGACAGCTGAAGATAAAAATGCTTTTAAATCGGCATCAAATATACCTTATGCAAAACCACTAAATGTTTCTTATTTAAACATAAAAGACTTATTGAAATATAAAATATTAGTGTTAACAAAAAGTTCTTTAGAAAAAGTTAATTCTTTAAATTGTTAAAATAATTAAATATGAGTTTATATAGTATTATAAAAAGACCTATTGTAACTGAAAAAACTTCGTTACAACAAATGTCTAAAAATGTGTATTGTGTTGAAGTTGATTCAAAAGCGACTAAAATAGATGTAAAAAAAGCTTTTTTAGATATTTATAAAGTAGAAGTTGATTCTGTTAGAATTTTGAATACAAGAGAAAAGTTTAAAAATTGAAGAAAAGGTATTATAAGAAAAAGAAAACCTTTCAAAAAAGCTTATGTTCAACTTAAATCTAATGCACAAAAAATAGATTTTGTAAACATTAAGTAATTATTTTATATTAATTTCTAATTTTAGATATTGTGGGAATTAAAAAATTTAAACCAACAACTCCTTGAAGAAGATTAATGACTTGTAACTCTTTTGAAGAGATAACTACATCTACACCAAACAAGTCATTGTTAGTTAAATTAAATAAACATGCAGGGAGAAATAATTCTTGAAGAATTACTGTAAGACATCAATGATGATGATCTTCAAAAAAATACAGATTAGTTGATTTTTTCTTTTTAGATAAAAAATGAATTGAAGCTAAAGTAGAAACTATAGAGTATGATCCATATAGAACAGCTTGGATTTCACTTATTTGTTATAAAGATTGAGAAAGAAGATATATTATAGCTCATCAAAACATGAAGGTTTGAGATGTTATTATAACTGATGAAAATGCTCCTTTAAAAGAAGGTAATAGAATGCTTATTTCTAATATACCTGTATGAATGAAAGTTTTTAACTTAGAATTGGTGGTTGGTTCTTGAGCTTCTAGTGTTAGATCTGCTTGATCTAGTGCTACTATAGTTTCTCAAGAATGAGAATACACTCAAGTTAAAATGCCTTCATGAGAAATAAGATTGGTGAATAAAAAATGTTATGCTACTTTATGAACAGTTTCAAATCCAGATAATAATCAAATTTTAATTTGAAAAGCTTGAAGATCTAGACATATGGGTATTAGACCAACTGTTCGTTGAAAAGCTATGAATCCTGTAGATCATCCACATTGAGGTTGAGAAGGTCGTTCTCCTATTTGAATGAAAGCTCCTAAAACTCCATGGTGAGCATTAGCTCTATGAGTTAAAACTAGAAGTAGAAAAAAAACTACATCTAAATGGATTTTAAGAACAAGAGAATGAAAATTAATGAAGTAGTTTGATTTTAAAAATAGATTTATTGCTTATAGTCCATAAATATTAAAATAAACTTAATTTATAATTTATAATTTATAATTTAGTAAACTTATGACAAGAAGTCTTAAAAAATGACCATATATTGATGAAAGATTATTGAAAAAAGTTGAAAAACTTAATCAAGAAGGTAAAAAAACTGTTATAAAAACATGGTCAAGAGCTTGTACGATTATACCTCAATTTGTTTGACATACTTTTTGAGTTCATAATTGAAGAACTCATATTCCTGTTTTTATAACAGAAGATATGGTATGACACAAATTAGGAGAGTTTTCTGCTACTCGTACATTTAAATGACACTCATGAAATAAATAATACTTTTATTAATCTTTCTAATAATTATTATTTAATTAATAAAAAAATATGAAAGCTTATTTAAAGAATGTAAGAATTTCTCCTAAAAAACTAAGAGTAGTTGCTGAAGCTATAAGAGGTCAAGATGTTAATACTGCTTTGAATTTCTTAAAATTTGCTCCTAAAAAGTGAGCTAATATTTTGTATAAAGCACTTTATTCTGCTGTAAGTAATGCTGAAAATAATGATAATCAAAATAGAAATGAATTATATATAGATACTCTATCTATAACTAAATGAATTGTTTATAAAAGATGACAAGCTATATCAAGATGAAGAATGCATCCGATATTAAAAAGAACATCAAATGTAAAAATTGATTTAATGGTGAAATAATTTTAACTTATAACTTAATTGCAAATTATGTGACATAAAGTTAGTCCTTGAGCATTCAGGATACCTTATATAAAAACATGGAAAGCAAATTGGTTTGCTGATAAAAAAAATTATACATCTATTTTATCTCAAGATAATACTATTAGAGCAATATTAAAAAAAGATTTATCAGATATTCCTACTTGAGATATTTTAATATCTAGAAATCAAAATGAGATTTTGGTTACTATTTACACAGCTAAACCATCTTTGATTTTATGAAAAGAATGAGATAATTTAGCCTCAATGGAATCTAAGTTATCTAAAAAAACTAATTCTTTAGTTAAAGTTACTGTAAAAGAAATAAAAAAACCAGAATTAGATGCAAAAGTTGTTTGATTTATGATTTCTAATCAAATAGAAAAAAGAATGCCTTATAAAAGAGCAATTAAACAAGCTATGGCAAAAGCTATGGAAAAATGAGCAAAATGAATAAAAATTAAAGTTTGAGGAAGACTTAACTGAGCAGAAATAGCTAGAAAAGAGTTATTCAAAGATTGAGCAATTCCTACTCAAACAATCAGGGCAAATATAGACTATGCTTCAACTAGAGCAGAAACTGTTTATTGAACTATTTGATTAAAAGTTTGGATTTATAAATGAGATATATTCAAAAAATAATAATAATAAATTTGACTTTAAAAATATTTTTATATACTTAATAAAAGTTTTATGTTACAGCCAAAGAAAGTTAGATATAGAAAAACTCATAGGGGAAGACTTAAATGAACAGCTATTAGATGATCTCAAATATCTTTTTGAGATTATGCACTTAAAGCTGTTACTAGATGATTTATTACATCTAGACAAATAGAATCAGCTAGAAGAGCTATGGTTCGTAAGATTAAAAGAGGTTGAAAAATTTGGATTAGAATTTTTCCAGATAAACCTTATACTACTAAACCCTTAGAAGTTCCAATGGGTTGAGGTAAATGAAGTCTAGAAATGTTTAGAGCTCCTGTAAAACCTGGAAGAGTGTTATTTGAAATAACATGAGTATCTCCAGAAGATGCAAGGGAGGCTTTTAGATTGGCTTCTTATAAATTACCAGTAAAAACTAAAATATTAGTTGATTAATAATAAAAATCTATGAAAGAATTAAAGGATTTAAATCTAAAAAGCTTTAAAGATTTAGAAAAGTTAGATGAAAAGTCTTTAAAAGAGGAATATTTAGCTGCTAGTAAGAAGATGTTTACTCTGAATATGAAATTACAATTAAGAGAGTTAAAACAAACTCATCTTATAAAATTTTTGAGAAGATATATAGCAAGAATAAAAACTTTATCTAAAATTAAACAATTTAATATTGATTAATAAAAATTAATTATGAGATTAAAGAAATGAATTGTTATAAGTAACAAAATGGATAAAACAGTAGTTGTTTCTGTTGATACTTATAAAAACAATCCTAAATATAAAAAAAGATTTAAAGTTACAAAAAAATTTTATGCTCATAATGAAGATAATAATATCGAATTATGACAAGTTGTTACAATTAAAGAAACTAGACCTTTGTCTAAAACAAAGAGATGGGAAGTTGTTAAAATCGATTAAATATATAATTAAATTCTTTTTATATTTTATTTTAATCGTAAAATATTAATTATTAATTGAAATTATATGATACAAACTGAATCAAGATTATCTGTTGCTGACAACTCTTGAGCAAAAGAAGTTTTGTGTATAAAAGTTTTAGGATGATCAAAAAAAAGATATGCTAGTATTTGAGATGTAATTGTATGTTCTGTAAAAAAAGCAGATCCAAATTGAAACATAAAAAAGAAAAAAGTTGTTAAAGCTGTAGTAGTAAGAACATCTAAAGAAATTTCAAGAAAAGATGGAAGCTATATTAGATTTGATGATAATGCATGTGTTATTATTTGAGATGATAATAATCCAAAATGAACTCGTGTTTTTTGACCAGTTGCTAGAGAACTAAAAAATAAATGATATCAAAAAATAGTGAGTTTAGCTCCAGAAGTTCTTTAATATTTTATAATTACTAAGTATTTAAAGTATGAAAATTAGAAAAGGTGACAATGTTGTTGTTATTTCATGACAAGATAAATGAAAAACCGGTAAAGTTTTAAAAGTTTTGACAAAAACTAATAGAGTTATAGTAGAATGAGTGAGACTTGTTAAAAGACATATTAGGAGAATGTGATCAACACCTTGAACTATAATAACAAAAGAAAATCCTATTGATGTATCAAATGTAATGTTGATTTGTCCTATAACAGGAGAAAAAACAAGAGTTTGATATACTTTTATTGAAGAAAAAGGTGTTGTTAAAAAGTATAGATATTCTAAAAAAGCTTTAAAAATTAAATGAGGTGATCCCAGTGACCATATAATAAAATAAAGTTTATTTTGTAAAAACTTAATAAGATGTATTTAAAAGAAAAGTATATAAAAGAAATTGTACCATCTTTGTTAAAAAAATTAGAATTAACTAATATTTTAAGTGTTCCAAAAATTGAAAAAATTGTTCTAAATATGTGAATATGAACTTATATAAGAAATTGAAATAAAGATTATAGTTCTTTAGTTCAAGATTTAGCTTTGATAGCTGGTCAAAAACCAGTTGTAAGATATGCTAGAAAATCAGTTTCTAATTTTAAATTAAGAGAATGAATGCCTGTATGATTATCTGTTACTCTTAGATGAGATAGAATGTATCACTTTTTGGATAAATTAATAAATATAGTTTTACCAAGAGTAAAGGATTTTAGATGAGTTAATAAAAACTCATTTGATTCTGAATGAAATTTTAATTTTTGAATTAAGGAACATACTATATTTCCTGAAGTTCCTCAAACAGATGTAGTAAAACAACATGGTTTACAAATTACTATAAAAACCAAAGTTGTTGATAAAAGTCACAGTAAAATTCTTTTGGAAGAAATGGGTTTCCCTTTTTCTAAATAAATTTAATTTTTAATAAAAAAAACTAATGGCAAGAGCTTCTAAAATTGCAAAAGCAAATAGATTAAAATCTGAATTTCTTAGGGCAATAAAATCTTGAAGAAAACCTAAGAATTCAACAAAAGTTTTTAATGTTTGTAGTATTTGTTGAAGAACGAGATGATATATACGTAAATTTGATATGTGTAGAATATGTGTTAGAGAAAAGGCAAATGCTTGAGAATTACCATGAGTAAGAAAATCAAGTTGGTAATATTTTTAAATTTAATTTGTTAAATTTTATAATTATGGTAATAGATCCAATAGCAGATTTATTGGTAAGATTAAGGAATGCTTATTTAGCAAGAATAATAGAAGTTAAAGTTCCTTATTCTAAATTAAAATCTGATATATTAAGAATATTAAAGAAAAATAAATATATTTCAGATTTCGAAGTTATAGACGAATGAAAAAATAAAAAAAGTTTGTTTGTCACTTTAAATAATGTGAGAGAAACTAAATATATTCCTACATTTAAAAGAATAAGTAAACCGTGACAAAGAATTTATGTTTGATTTAAAGATTTAAAAAAATCAAGAAATTGAAAGTGAATTTATATTGTTTCTACACCAAAATGAGTAATAACTTGATATGAAGCTAGGGCTTTAAAAGTTGGTTGAGAATTAATGTGTGAAGTTTTTTAATTTTATAAGATAATAGAAATTATATGTCTAGAATAGGTAAATTACCTGTAGTTTTACCAGATAATGTTGAAGTTAATATTATTAATAATAATATTAATGTAAAAGGACCTTTAGGTGAATTATCTCTTACTTTTAATGAAAATATAGAAGTAAAAAAAGATGAAAATTCACTTATAGTTAATCCTAAAAGTAAAGATCCATTATCTTTAGCATTATGGGGTACAACTAGGGCTAATATAAATAATATGGTAACATGAGTTACTCAAGGTTATACTAAATCTTTAGAGATTAATTGAGTTTGATATAAATTTGAAGTTCAATGAAATAAATTAATACTTAGTATATGATATTCTCATAAAGTTGAAATGGAAGCTCCAGAATGAATAACTATTAAACTTGATGATAAACTTAAAAATGTGATACATATTTCATGAACTGATAAACAATTAGTTTGAAGATTTGCTTCTCAAATTAAGCATAAAAAGAAGCCAGAACCATATAAAGGTAAATGAATTAAGTATGTATGAGAATTTATAAGAAGAAAAGCTTGAAAATCTGGTAAATAAAAAATTTAATTATTAATTGTTAATTAATATTTTTATGTTAGAAAAAATTAAGAAAAGATTAAGAAGACATAAAAGAATTAGAGCTAAAATTTCTTGAACGGCTGCTAGACCTCGTCTTTCTGTTTTTAGAAGCAATAAAAGTATATATGCTCAAATTATTGATGATACTACTTGAAGGACTCTTTGTTCATGAAATGATTTAAAAATGGATAAAAGTATGACAAAAACTCAAAGAGCTGAAAAAGTTTGATATGATGTTGCAAAAAAAGCATTAGAAATGAATATTTCTAATGTGGTTTTTGATAGATGATGATTTAGTTATCATTGAAGAGTTAAAGCTTTAGCTGATTCAGCAAGAAAAGCTTGATTAAATTTTTAATATTTAAATTATAAAAAATTATGTCTAATCAAAAATCTAAATTGTGAAAAAGATTTAAAGCTAATAAAGAATTCACTGAAGAATTATTATCTATTGATAGAGTAACTAGAGTTACTGCTGGTTGAAGACAATTAAGATTTAGAGCAGTGATGGTTGTTTGAAATTGAAAATGAAAAGTTTGATTATGAACATGAAAATCATGGGAAGTGGTTGATGCTATTTCAAAAGCTATTTCTAATGCAAAAAAGAATATAGTTGATGTTAAATTAGATAATTGATCAGTTCCATATAATATTAATTATAAATATAAATCAGCTAAAATAATGATTCATCCTGCTTCTGAGTGAACTTGAGTTATTGCATGATGATCAATAAGAAAAGTTTTAATAGCTGCTTGATATAAAAATGTATTAGCAAAAAGATATTGATCTAATAATAAGATTAATAATGCAAGGGCTACTATAAATGCCTTAACTTCTTTTAAAGATTAATTTTAAAAAAGTTAAACTGATTTTATAATTAGTTTTTAGTTATATAATTAAATAATTATGTTATCTTTAAATACAATTAAACCTTCTTTTTGATCTAATAAAAAGTCTAAAAGATTATGAAGATGAAATTGATCATGAAAATGAACATATTCTTGAAGAGGTATGAATTGACAAAATTCTAGATCTTGAGGTGGTGTTGCTCCTTGGTTTGAGTGAGGACAAACTCCTTTATTTAGAAGAATGCCAAAATTGAAATGATTTAAAAATTCATTGTTTAAAACTGAATATAATTTAGTTAATATTTCTGATATTTCTAAATTGGCAGATTTAGGTTTTAATGATATTAATAAAGAAATTTTATTAGAAAAAGGTATTATAAATAATAAAAAACTTTGAGTTAAACTTTTGTGAAAATGAGATATAAGTTCAAAAGTATCCGTAAAAGTATCAAAAATATCTAAGCAAGCTAAAGAAAAAATAGAAAAAGCTTGATGATCAGTTGAATTAGTATAATAGAAATTGACTATAAATTTATATTTATAGTCTTTTATTAGGCTTTTATTTCTTATAATTTTTGAAGTTTTAAATTTTAATATAAATATTATGATTTTAAATCATATGAAATCAATATTTTCTGTTGATTCATTAAGAAAAAAAATTATAGCGATTCTTTTATTAGTATTGGTGTATAAGTTTTTGGCTGTAATACCTGTTCCTTGAGTTAATCCTGATTGATTAAAAGCTATTATGGATGACAATAGAGGGTTAGCATTTTTTAGTGCTCTTATGTGAGGATGATTAGAAAATTTTTCTATCATACTTATGGGACTTATGCCATATATTAATGCTGTTATTATAATTCAACTTCTTTGAGTAATAGTTCCTAGAATAGCTCAATTACAAAAAGAATGAGAATCATGACAAAGAGTATTAACAAAACGGACCAGATATCTTACTTTACCATTAGCTTTTCTGCAAAGTTATTGAATGATAATACTTATGAACACTTTAGCTTGATGAACTATTATTGATACATCAAATACAGGTTTAGTTTTGCAATCAATGCTTATAATAACTGCTTGAACTATATTTCTAATGTGGTTATGAGAACTTATGACTGAAAAGGGTATTTGAAATGGTATAAGTATAATAATTACTGCTTGAATACTTGCTGCTACTCCATGAGTAATTATGTGATACTTAAGTGCTTGAGATTATGCTTTATTTGCTTTTCTATTAGCAGCTACTTTAGCTATAATATATGTTATAATAAAATTTACTGAAGGTAGTAGAAGAATTCCTATAATTTATTCAAAAACTTGAAGAGAAGAAAAATCATATTTTCCTATTAAAGTAAATCAAGCTTGAATGATACCAATAATATTTGCTATATCTATAGTAACATTCCCATCTATATTATGACAAATATTATCAAATCAACCTGAGTGAACTACTTGAAATGCTATAGGTTCTACACTTGTACAATATTTTGATTTATCAAATCCGTCTATAGTTTTTATAATTATTTATTTTTTACTTGTGTTATGATTTTCATACTTTTATGTTTCTATAACATTTAACACAGAAAATGTAGCTGAAAATATACAAAAAAGAGGTTGATATATTCCTTGAATAAGACCTTGAGTGGAAACTAGTGATTATTTAAGAAAAGTATCAAATCATCTAAATTTATTTTGATGAAGTTTTCTTGCTTTAATAGCAGTTCTTCCATATATAATTTGAATTATTAGATGAAGTACAACAGATTTTATAATATCATGAGCATGACTTATAATTATAGTAATGGTTGTATTAGATATTATTAGAAGAGTAGATAGTGAAATGAAAATGTTTGATTACTCTAAATATAAATAAAAAAACTGAAAGATTATCTTTCAGTTTTTTTATTTAATAATTATTAATCATCAAATCAATCAGGAGTTTTATTAAAATCAGTATTTTTTTCAAATACATGAGCTATTTTTAATACTCTTTGATCTTCAAATTGAGGTCATATAAGTTGTAATCATACAGGCATTAATTCTTTTAATTCGTCATTTGATTCACTAAATCAAGCAGGAACACTTATTGCTGGTAATCAAGCAAGGCTTGCTGGAATAGTATATGCATCAGATAGTACATTTTTATAGGATCATCTATTTTTTCTCAAATATTCCAAGCAACACTAGGACTTACAGGTCCAGCTATTATATCTACTTCTTCAAATGCTTTTTTAAAATCTTGTATTATAAGAGTTCTAACTTGACTTGCCTTTTTATAATATGAATCATAAAATCAAGCAGATAATACATAACTTCAAATTATAATTCTTCTTTGAACTTCGTCTCAAAATCAATCTCATCTATTATTTGAATAGAATTCATCTATATTTTGATATAACTTATCTGATGAATAACCATATCTTAAACCATCAAATCTTCAAAGATTTGTAGATACTTCTGCTGGCATAAGTATATAATATGTAGCTATAGCATATTTTGTCATAGGAAGAGATATTTCTTTTATTTCAGCTCACATATCTTTTAGTTTATCTACAGCTTCTAGAATAGTTTTTTTAACTCACTCATCAATTCATTCTTCAAAATATTCTTTTGGAAGTCATACTTTTATTCATTTTAAATCTTTTTGTTCCCAAATACTAGGATCTATTATATCTTTTCAATCTATTGAAGTATCTTCTTTTTCATCTCATCAATTCATAATTTCATAAAGAAGTCATGCATCACGAACTGTTTTTGTAAGAGTTCCTGGACAATCAAGGCTAGAAGCCATAGGTATCACACCAAATCTAGAAACTCTTCAATAACTAGGTTTAAATCAAACTACTCAACACATACTTGCAGGTTGTCTAATACTTCAACCTGTATCTGTTCATAGAGAAGCTGGACAAAGTCAAGCAGCAACTGATGCTGCTGATCATCAACTAGAACCTCCAGGAATTTTATTTGTTCACCATGGATTTATGGTTTTTTTAGTATATGAACTTTCTGTAGTTGATCACATTGCAAACTCATCCATATTTAGTTTTCAAATTGAAGAAAAACTTTCTTTTTTAAGATTTTTTATAACTGTAGCATCATAGGGTGGTTTAAAATTTTCAAGCATTTTTGATGAACAAGTTGTTGGAATTCATATTTCACAAAAAATATCTTTAACTCAAATAGGAACTCAAGCTAATTTTCAAGAAGTATCACTAGACAGTCAATCTTTATTTATATAATTAAAAGAATTTATTTTAGAATCATATTTTTCAATTCTATTAATAAAATAATCAAAAACTTCTTTACTAGTTTTTTTTCATGATTTTATTAAATCTATTATTTCTATTAAACTCAGGTCTTTCATATTTATTTTATTTTTAATTCTAATATATTAAAATGTAGTATAATTATTTTTTTAAAAATTAAAATATAATTTTTAATTATTTTTAAAATAAACACTCCTATTAAAGGAGTGTTTATAACTTTTTTATATATTTTTTTACTGCATTAAACTATTTATAACTCTTTCAAATTCGCTTGCAGGATATGCTCAAGGAAGAGATACATATTCTCAAGTAATGTTGTTTATAAGTATATTTCAAGGAGTTCAAGTAATATTAAATATTTTTTGTCATAACTCCATATGTTTATTAATTATATCATTATAAGTTCATTCACTTATACATTTGTTTAAACTTTCAGCATCAAATCATTTTTCTACAGCTATATCCACTAATTCATTAGAAGTAGTTATTCTTTTATTTAAAGCCTCTTTTAGTACTGAATAATAAGCTTCACTACCAAATAGTCATCATACACATTCTAAAGCAGGAGGTACTTGAGTATTTCTAAAAGGCATATGTTTAAATATTATATTTAAGTTTTCTCAAAAAATGTTTTTAATTTTTTCAGGGGTTTTATCTTCATTGTGCATTTTTAAACAAAAAGTACAACCAAAATCACTATATTCTATCCAAGTTATTTCAGCATCTTTATTTCAATCTATATAAGAAATTTCTTTAATTTGATCTAGTACTCAATCTTCTAATATAGGAAATCACCTTTCACTTCTTTCTTCAAAAGGATTAAAATTAGCTCATATATTTAAGCTAAATTCTCATGAATTTATAGGTTGTAAAAATTGAGATAATTCTTGATCAGGAACTTTATTAGTATTAAATATAAAAGCAGGTAGATAATTTATTTTATTATCTTTTAAATATTCTGCTATTCACTCATCACTAAAATCAACAATTTCTATATTATCCATACTTAAAAAATCAAATGTGGTTAATTGAAAAACTATATCATCAGTAAAACAATCATTACATCTTTTGTCATCTATAACTAATACCCTTATATCTTCATATTCTCATTCATTATTTTTATCGCTTGATTTATTATCTGCTATAATTTCAGTAGTTTCTTTTTTATAAATGTTTATACATCAAAAAGTATTGTATGAAACTAGACCTATTATTATAAATAATTGTATAACTATTATAGTAAGAAGAATATTAGATTTATTTTCTTTTTCACTCATAATAAATTAATTAACATATAAATGGTGTCTCCGACAAGGATCGAACTTGTGTCTACCCCTTAGGAGGGGGTTATTCTTCCACTGAACTACGGAGACTTAAATTATATTTTTATAAATATTATTATTAGTAAAGTTATAAATAAAACAAAACTTAAAATAATAAGATAAGTGTTAATTAAACTTATTTCATCGTTTTTCTTTTTTAATTCATCTATATGCTTTTTAGCATTCTGTATTTTTATATTAAGAGTATTATTTGATTCTTCAAGTAAAAANTGAGANTTTTTAAACTCAATAATTGGTATAGAATTTTTTATTATTTCCTCCATACTTCATATTTTTTTGTTTAAATTCATTATTTCAGAGTCTTTTTCTTTTATTTGATTTTTTATAGAGTCATATATTTTAAGTATATTGGATTCATCAATTTTTTTATATAAATCATTGTTTTGATTTATATCATTATCTTTATTTTTTGTTATTATCACTTGTTTATTATTAGGTTTTTTAGAAAGATTTTCTACATCTTCGTTGTTGATATAAACTATTTTTCATTTTTTTATACTTCTTAATTTTCAAGATTTTATGTATCTATCAATACTTCTTGTAGATAAATTTAAAATTTCAGAAGCTTTCTCTCTTGTTATATCATACATAATTTGTATTTTATAAAATTATATATAAGTGTAAGATAATTATAAATAAAAAATTATCAAATAAAAATTAAAAAACACCTGAAATTTCTTTCAAGTGTCTTTGTTTTAAATTGGTGTCAGTAGGTGGAATTGAACCACCGACCTCAGGGATATGAATCCTGCGCTCTAACCAGCTGAGCTATACTGACATATAAACAATAATTTTTAAACTAGAATTTAAAAGTTTTTAAATTTACAACTTTTAATTTGGTTGCGGAGGTAAGAATCGAACTTACGATCTCCAGGTTATGAGCCTGGCGAGATACCACTTCTCCACTCCGCGATATTAATTAAAAGCTGAAAGATTAAAGTTAAAATTTTTAAATAATTTAAAATTTATATTTTATCTTTTTTCTTTCAGCTTTTATTTTTTTAAACTTTTAAAATGGTACGGCTACGGAGAATCGAACTCCGGTTACCGGGATGAAAACCCGGTGTCCTAACCACTAGACGATAGCCGCTTATAACTAAGCTAATTTATTAATTAAGCAAGAAGCATTATATGTATTTTTTTTTCTTGTCAAATTTTTTTTTATGAATATACTTAAAAAAATTGATAATGAAGTATTAATCAATAATATTTAATTTAAAATGTTATTGATTTTAATTTTTTTTTAATTAATTATATAAATTATAATACAGATGTTTATTGATAGTATTACCTTAGAATTAAGAGCTTGAAAATGATGAGATTGAATAATTAGTTGGAGGAGAGAAAAATATATACCAAATTGATGACCTTGGTGATGAGATGGTTGACATTGATGACATGTTTATATTCAAACTTCAAATAATATAAATACACTATCTAAATATAGGCATAAAAAAGTGTTATGTGCTAAAAATTGAGAAAATTGAATGCCTCAAAATAAGCATTGAGCTAATTGAGAAGATTTGGTTTTAGAAGTGCCTGTTTGAACTATTGTTAAAGAAGTAGATACTTGAAAAGTTATAGCTGATTTATCTGAGAATAATATAAAGTTTTTATTATTAAAATGATGAAGATGATGATTTTGAAATTCACATTTTACATCGAGCACTAGACAAGCTCCTAATTTTGCTGAATTTTGAGATATTTGAGAGTCTATTAAAGTATCTCTAGAACTAAAGTTAGTTGCAGATATATGAATTATATGAATGCCTAGTGCATGAAAATCCTCTCTTATATCAAAAATAACAAATGTAAAACCAAAGATTTGAGACTATCCATTTACTACACTGATTCCAAATTTATGAGTTTTAGAACACAAATGAAAAAGTCTTGTTTTGGAAGATGTACCTTGACTTATTCCTTGAGCTTCTAAATGAAAATGATTATGAATTAATTTTTTAAAACATATAGAAAGAACAAATGTTTTACTTCATTTATTAGATTTGTATAGATTAGATAATATTTTTTCAGATTATGAAAATATAAGATATGAATTAGGTGAATTTAATACTGAATTAACAAAGAAAGAAGAAATAATAGTATTTTCAAAATGAGATTTATTAGATGATGAAATGAAAGATTATATAAAATGAGAGTTTTTAAAAAAATATCCAGACAAAAAAGTTTTTATTATATCTTCAGCAACTTGAGAATGAATTGATGAATTAAAAGATTTTTTAATTGACAATATTTCTACAAAAGCTATGTCTCTTGCTTCAAATGAAGTTGATAATGCTTGAGAGATAAAAATTTTAAAATTAGATACAGATGATCCAAAACATGTAGATATAGAATACTTATGAGATTTTACTTTTAGAGCTAAATGAAAAAGACTTGAACAAATAGTTAGAATGTCTGATTTTGAAAATAAAGAAGCTGTTATGAGGGTTTATGATGTATTAGACAAATTATGAGTTATAAAAAAAATAGAATCAAAACTTGAAAAAATAATCTATAAAGAAGATTTTAACAATGAATTCTTTTTTGAATGAAATAAAGATTCTTTATTTAACCCCAAAATACTTATATGAGAAAAAGAGTTATTATTAGAAAAATTAAAATTTAATCTGTAAAAAATATGAAATTTAATTTAGATAACTTAGTAAAAGAGCTTAATAACATAGATATGGAATTATCTAATCCAGAAATTTTTCGTGATCAAAAAAAATTAAGAGAACTTTCTTCTAGAAAAAAACAATTAATAAAGCCAGTAGAATTGTATAATGAATATAAATCCCAATATCAAGCTTATAATGAAGCATTACATATTCTTGAAAATGAAAAAGATGAAGAAATGAGAGAGCTTGCAAAACTTCAAAAAAATGAATCTCAAAAAAATATAGAAAATCTAGAAGAACAAATAAAAATAGCTTTAATTCCAAAAGATAAAGACGATGATAAAAATATTATAGTAGAGATAAGAGCTTGAACTTGATGAGATGAAGCAGCTTTATTTGCTTGAGAATTAGCTAGAGCTTATATGAATTTTGCTGAAGAAGAGTGATTTAAGGTTGAAATCTCAGAAAAAACAGAATCAGAATCGGGTTGATATAAAGAAATAATTTTTGAAGTTAAATGAGAATGAGCTTATTCTAAGTTTAAGTTTGAGTCTTGAACTCATAGAGTTCAAAGAATACCTGAAACAGAAAGTAAATGAAGAGTTCACACTTCAGCTGTAACAGTAGCTATACTTCCAGAAGTTGATGAACTTGATATAGAAATAAAAGAATCTGATTTAGAGATTAAAGCAACTAAATCTTCATGAGCTTGAGGTCAACATGTAAATACAACAGATTCAGCTATACATATGACTCATATTCCTACTTGAATTTCAGTTTTTTGTCAAGATTCAAGATCTCAACATAAAAATAAAGAAAGGGCATATCAAATACTTAGAGCAAAAATATATCAATTAGAAGAAGAAAAAAGGGCTCGTGAAATATGAGAGGCTCGTTTAGCACAAGTATGATCTTGAGATAGATCAGAAAAAATAAGAACATATAATTTTCCTCAAGATAGAGTTACAGATCATCGTATATGAAAAAATTATTCTTGAATACCTCAGATAATGTCATGAAAAATAGGTCATATTATTGAGGATCTTACTATAGCTGATGAAAAAGCAAAACTAGAAGCTTCTTCTAGTTAGATTTTGTTTTTGAATGATTTACTAAATACTTTATTTTTGCTTTTTTACAAAAATTAATTATCATTGAAGTAATTAATTTTTGTTATTCAAATATGAAAAANGTTCAAAATAAATTTCTTGATTTATTATGTTTTTTTATAAGTTTTTTAGTTTCTATTTTTAGGAGTATTTTATTATTATTAAAAACATGATACAAGGTTAAAAAGTGATACTTTTTTAAAGTACTTGATTTTATTTTTAGAATTTGGCCACAAAAATTTTGGAAAAGTCCAAATATATTTAAGGCTATTATGTTTATTCCAGATAGTATAAAGTTTATTTTTTATAATAAAGACAAAGATGATAAACAAAAATAAAAGTTGATTTACACTAATAGAAATACTTCTTTGAATAACTTTATTTTCTATCATAATTGTTTCTTGATTTTTTGCACTTGTATCAGCTCAAATTTGAACAGTTAAATTAATTGAAGAAACAGATATTACAAAAGAAGCTTTTTATTTTTCAGAAAAACTTTTTGATGAGATAAAAAGATGATGAACTCTAGATTTTGAAGAGTATTTTAATAGAGCAGTTGTTTGAACTTGAACTACTGCTTGACATTTTACTAGACCAACTTGATTTGGTAATTTTTGAAAAGGTTGAAATCCTTGAACTAATACTTACGGAAATTCAATGTATTATTGTAGAAGTTTAGATTGAATAAATATGTGAACTGGTTGATGTTAT
>Ga0052835_100002_pt1 | contig 32636 bp, 34 predicted proteins | sample Wilsouwater61714_FD_53172 | JGI IMG/M metagenome (GOLD analysis project Ga0052835, IMG submission 53172) | Hot spring water microbial communities from Wilbur Hot Springs, California, USA - Wilbur source water - 6/17/14 | ecosystem: Environmental > Aquatic > Thermal springs > Unclassified ...
TCACGCCCTTTGCGGCTTTCATAATTGGTAAAAAATACAAACCCTTCTTTATCATAATACTTCAATAGCACCGCTCTGCTTCTTGGCTGCATATCTGCCCCGACCGTAGCCAAATCAAAAGCATTTGGCTCGAGTATATCCACTTCCATAGCTTGTTTAAACCATCTATCAAATTGCAAAAACGGGTCATCTGCCAAATCTTTTCGCTCAAGTCCTGCTTTGGTGTACTCTTTTCTCATTGTTGAAATATCCATCGTGCAACCTTAATTTTTTTGTCGTATTGTATGAAAAATGTATAGATTTTAGTAGCGGCTTTGTGTCGATTCGTAACAACCCTCCAAGAGGGTTGTAAGCTATCTATCTCTAATAGCGATATGACAAGCGATGCAATCTCTTGCTGCACTACTTCTATGCATCAACCGCTTCATTCACTTCAGTCCTTCTTATAAAAACTAAAAGCTAGGTCTAATTCTAGCACAAATTTACCTAAATAATGGGTTTTTAGTTCTAAAATAAACTAAGCTATATACCAAAGGAACGAAATAGAGGTTAAGCACCGTTGCCCAAAGTATTCCAAACCCTAATGTCACCGCCATAGGCTGCAAGATAAGTGCTTGCCCAGAAGCAAAAAATATTAGTGTCGAAAGCCCTAAAAATGTAGTTAAGGAGGTAATCAAAATTGGACGAAGCCGCAATAGTGCATACTGTTTTATCTCCTTCAAGGTTTTGGCTTTTTTGATAAAATCCATCATAATAATCCCATCATTGACAATCACCCCAGCAAGCCCAACGATACCAATAAGCGTAGGCATCGAAATATTAAGCCCCATTATCAAATGCCCTACCAAAATCCCAAGCACACTGAGCGGAATAATGCTAAGAACAATCAAAGATTTAACAACCGACTCAAACATCCAAATCAGTGCCACAAAAATTAGCAACATCGCAATCACAAAAGCTTGTAGCAACTCTTTTTGCACCCTTTGGTTTTCTCTTTGCTCCCCCTTTATTTCAAACTTTACACCATCTAGTGCATTAAGAGTTGGTATCAACTCTTTATACACTTCACTAGAAGTTTTTGTGCGATCTAGCACTGCTGTAACACTATTGATTTGAGTTGTGTTTTCTTTGAATACATTTGTTTGTGTGGGAATTTTTTCGACAGTAACTAAATCTTTTAATTGCACTCTTTGGGTTGAGTTTGGCAGTTGAATATTAAGTTTACTTAAATACTCAAAACTATCTTTTTGCACCCCTTGCAAGCGAATTTGTAAAACTCCACTATCGCTAAAAATCTTGGCATATTCAGCTTTGAGATAAAAAGGTTTAAGAGCATTTAACAAGTATCTCTCATCAACGCCTAGCATCTGTGCGTACCTGTTGGGTTTGAGTTTTAGCTCAACATTATCATAGCTTAAATCATCTTGGATACCGCCTACTCCGCCAATTTGTTCAAGTGCCAATTTAACTTTTTCTATCGCCTCTGCGACACTATTTTCATCACCGCTAAAAGCGATTTCAATATCATTTTTGACAACTCCTGCTTGTGGCACAAAGATACTTAGCTCTGCAAAATCGCCGTTTTTAACAAAACTACTCAAAATCCTCTCTACTTCATTTTTGATTTCAAAAGAACTTTTATGACGAATCATATTGCTGCTATCATACGCTGGTGAAAGGATAGGCGTGATGAACTTTTCAAAAAAGTTAGTGGGTGCTCTTTCGTGTAGGTTGAGAAAAAGCTGAAAATAAAACTCTTCCATCGATGCTTCATTTTGACCATCAAGCTTAAGACCAATGATGGAGGTTAAACTTGCGATATCATCACCAAACTCAATATTTTTCAAAATCGCATCTTCAAGCTTTTTCACCTCTTCTTCAGTTTGTGCTAGAGTTTTTCCACTGCCAACTGATCCGCTAATATACACCTGCGTCGCATCAAAAGGCACCATAAATTCAAATTTCATCACCTTTACAAGTAGCAGCGTAGCACCAATAATAACACTTAGCATCACAAAAAGCGAACTCCATCTTCGAGTCAAGATAAAATCTAAAATTTTGCCATAGATTTGTTTGCTAACTTGCCAAATCGTTTCGACATTTTTTTTGTTTTGTGAAACTTGAAGGATTTGCTTTGAATGTAACGGTAAAAAGAAAAATGCTTCTACAAATGAGCTTAAAAGCAAAATAACAATCATTATAGGCAAAACTTGTATAAATTTACCAACTTCGCCACTCATTAAAAGTATTGGCAAAAATGCAAAAATAGTCGTTGCAGTTGCGGTTAACACCGCTGGATACATCTCAAGTGCACCAATTATAGCTGCTTGAGTTTTGCTCTTGCCCTCTTCTATGTAGCGGTAGATATTTTCTGCTACGACTATTGCTTCATCAACAAGCATTCCAAGGGCAATAAGTGCACCTAGAAGTGTGAGCATATTGAGACTAAACCCAAAATAATACGCCCCAATAAGACCTATAGCAAAGCTTGTAGGAATCCCAATAGCTACAACTATAGCGATGCGATAGTTGATAAAATAAAAAAGCGCAGCAAATAGCAAAATAAGTCCAAATGCGATATTGGAGACGACAGTGTTGAGTCTGTTTTTAATCCACACCGAAGTATCAGCAAAGGTATCAAAATGAAGCGATTCATACTTTTGTTCATACCGATTCAAAAGCTCTTTGACTTGCTTAACAAGCTCTATCGAATCTCCATCTTTTCCTTTGCTAAGGCTAATGGTGATATTTTGCTGTCCATTAAATCTTGAAATTGTATCTGGATCACTCAAAACAGCTTCTACTGTAGCGATATCTTGAAGCTGTATTTGTTTTTGTCCCACTCGCAAAATCGTCTCACCTAACTCCTTAGCATCCAAAGTGCCACTTGCCATAGTAAGGTAGTAGTGAGTGCCATACTCCTTGATAGCACCAGCGGGAAAGATGGTAGAGATACTAGATATTGCACCAATAAGGGCATCTATATCAAGTTCATACGCAGCAATTTTGCGATCATCTAGGGTGATGAGCAGCTCAAGATCACTATCACCTCGAATTGATACCTCACTAAGTTGCTCAAACTGCATCAAATCATCTTTGAGTTCATTAGCAATAGCTAGCAGCTTTTGCTTATCATCGTAGCCATAAATCGAGATATTTACCAGTGGAAAAACCAACTCATTTACTTTAACGATAGGTTCATCCATATCGCTTGGCAAATCGGATTTGATGTTGGTAATGATATCTTTGATTTCATCAACGACAGCACCTGCTTCATAACCCTTTTTAAGTTCTGCAACCACAAAAAATGAACCATTTTTGATGATAGAGGTTACCTTTGCAACTTGTGAAAGATTGCTAATATCTTGCTCAATTTTACTCACAGCAATTTTGTCTAATAGCTTTGAGCTTGCACCACTATAAAATCCACTTACCGTAACTGAATCCAGCTTTGAAGGGGGGAAAATCTCTTTGGGGATATTGCTATATGAAAAAAGTGCCACCACAATAATAAAAAGCAGCAGCATATGGTTAAGCATTGGCCGCGCGATGGCAAATTCTAACAGCTTTTGCATCATTGCATCAATTTAGTCTATGCTCAAACTCAGGAACAATCTCTTTGAGTTTGGCAATTTTATCTTCGCAGCTTAGAAGCTCAAAGATATCGTGGTTGAGTTTATTGATATCATACTCTGTTTTGCCAGCAACGGTGATTGATTCATATTTGGTAGTTGCTGTGGCATCATCAATGAGCAACTCCTCATAGAGCTTCTCTCCAGGTCGAAGACCGACAAATTCAATCTCTATATCATCACGTCCTGAAAGCTCTATCATCTTTTGTGCTAGATCTACAATTTTTACAGGCTCTCCCATATCTAATATAAAAATCTCTCCCCCTTTACCAATGCTTGCTGCTTGTAATACCAATTCACATGCTTCGGGGATGAGCATAAAATACCTCGTAACTTCAGGATGAGTGACCGTGATGGGACCGCCACTAGCAATTTGAGCTTTAAACTTTGGTATCACACTGCCGCTACTTCCAAGTACATTGCCAAATCGCACAGCAACAATCTCTGTGTTTTGTGGGGTGTTGATATTTTGTGCATAGAGTTCACAAACTCGCTTGGTAGCACCCATGATATTTGTGGGTCGCACCGCTTTATCTGTAGATATAAGCACAAATTTTTGCACATTATATTTTATGGCACAATCAATTGTATTTTTAGTGCCTATGATGTTATTAAGCACCGCTTCGGTGATGTTTTCTTCCACAAGAGGTACATGTTTGTACGCTGCAGCGTGGATGACGATATCTGGGGTGTGCTTTGCAAAAGTTTTATCAAGCAACTCTTTATTTACCACCGATTGCATCACCAAGCTTGGTTTATACTCATTCAACTCCTCAGAAATTTGATAGAGATTAAACTCACTGTGATCTAGCAGAATCAACTCTTTTGCTCCAAAATGAGCACACTGCCTAGCAATTTCACTCCCAATACTTCCACCTGCTCCAGTGATAAGCACCTTTTTACCATCGATAAATTTCTTAATAGCTTTTTTGTCAAGATCTTTTGGGTTGCGTGCAAGCAGATCTTCTACACTTATATCTTTTAACTGAGAAGAAAAATTTTCATCTCTTAAAATCTCATCTATAGGTGGAAGTATTTTGATTTGTTTAAAATATGGGCTTAAATTTTGGTGTATCTCTTTGATTCTATTTTTTTTAGCACTTGGCATTGCGATAACCAATAAATCATACTTATGTTTATCTCTTATTAGCTCTTTAAGCTTTTCTTTTGAAATAACCCTAACCCCATCGATGCTTCTGCCTTGTAGCACTTTATCATCATCTACAAAATATTTAACCCTATACTCGCTATTTCTAAACTCATCTTCTAGTTTATTGCCCGCTCTGCCCGCTCCATAAATCACGAGTGATTTTGTTTTGGCGATGTCGCATCTGTTGATATAAAAGTAGTAAGAATACATCACAAAATTTATAGCAACCAAATATGTTATCGCTTCGCTTACCATAAAAGTAATTCTCAATTCACCATAAAACAAGGGTATATAAAACAGAAGCGGCACAGCTACAACAACAGATTTAATCAAAAAAGTTTTCGGAGTGGCTTTGGACCAAGAGAGTGAGTAATCTTTATAAATCAACAATGAAGCGATAATCCTAAAAAGTATTATAGTAGCTACAGCACTCCACACTATCCCGAGATGAAATATAAATGATGTCCACCAAAAGGTGAGTAATGTTAATATTATAATAGCTAAGAAATTTAAAATCCGTTTATCGATTCTCATTCAATACCTTATAATTTCTTGCTTATTTTACCTAAATCTTTTATTGAAATCCCTTTTTGCTATCAACAAACTTCATTATTGCATATAAAACCGCTACGCTAACGAAAAAACTAACAGCGATATTCTCTAAAAACCAAACCAGTGAAAAAAGAAATAGATTTACAACTATGGAGTAATTAGTAACCTTCAAATGGCTCCATCCAGCTTGCGTAAGTCTTTGATAGGCGTGCTTTTTGTGAGCTTGGCTAAGCTTTTCGCCATTAAATTTTCTTCGCACTAAAGTTACTGTCGCATCAAACCAAAAAAGAGAATAAAGCACTATCCATATCCACAAATTCACCGCTTCAATATTAGCATAATAGAGTGTAAAAATTGCTATATTATACCCCAAAAGTGTACTACCAACATCTCCCATAAATATTTTAGCATTGCCATAGTTCCAGAACAAAAAGCCAAGTACTGCTACACCAAGCACTCCAAAGTGCGCCCCACCAAAAAGAAGCAACCCAGCTACACTTAAAAACAAAAACATACTTCCAACATAGCCATTAATACCATCGATAAAGTTGGTCAGATTGATATACCAAACAATGAGCAAAAAAGCAAAAAGATTCGTCAACAAAGGATTTTGCAGCACAAATATACCAAAATCGATACTTTGCAGCCCCCCAATAATCCACAGCCCACACAGCGCAACCAAAGCTTGCACGATGAGTCTAAGTGTGGGGCTAAGCTCATATAAATCATCAAAAAAGCTCACAACACTTACAGCAAAGCCAACAAGCAAAGCATAAAAAAGTATTGTATCGATTTGGGTACTAAAGTAAAGATAAAACAAGCCAACAAACCAAGTAAATGCTATTGCAATACCTCCTCCGTGAGGGGTGGGGACAGTATGAGAGCTTCGTTCATTTACCTCTGCTACAAGAGATTTTTTGATTGCATAGTTTTTTATAAGATATGTAAGCAAAAAAGATACAGTAAGTAGTAAAATGTAAACCATCAATACACTTCACTATGATTACCTATATCGATAAGTATAATCTCTTTTTCTTTTATCACAAAATCTATCACTACTCTATATTTCATATTGATAGATACGCTATGATAGATTCTTAATTTTCCTTGAAGTTTGTGCAGCCTCAAAGATGGATGAAATGGATTAATTTCAAGCAATTCTATAGTTTTAATATATCTACCCAATGATTCTGGATGCTTTTTGAGAAATTTTTTTAGCTTCCTAAAATATTCATCGGTGCGTATGATTTTATAGCTCATCCATCAGCTCTTTTATATGTTCTTGTGCTGTTTGAACTTTATAGTTTCCATTTTTTATATCTTGCATAGCTTTCATATGGGCAATATCTAGCTCATACTCTCTAAACTCTCTATATCGGTCAATATCAAGCACAACAAACCTCTCTTTACCTCGAACACTTATAATTAATTCATCCGTTTTATCTAACAACTTATTAAAAATTGACACACCATTTTTTTTGACCTCATTTGCTGTAATAGTCATAAGAGTATCCTTTAAAGAACTTTTAAAAGTATTTTATCATATTAAAATTAAAAAATTCAATCTTCACCACTTAACATAAGCTCTATCCCCTCTTCCACACTATAGGGATTTTTAAGATTGAGCTTTTGTTTTGTAGCGGTGTTATCCACCTCTAAGCTTTTATATAACCGCTTGTAAAATGAGGGCTTAAGTAGCCTAAGAAGCGTTTCAAAAAAGGGGATTTTTAAAAGATACACTTTTTTATTCAAATGTTTTGCTACGAGTTCACACAATCTTGTGGTACTCAAAGGCGTATCATCGCTAGCGAGAAAGATGCCTGATTGGTTTTGAGCTATTACCTCATCCACCAAATGGCAAAGATTGCCAACATAGACCATACTCCGCCTATTTTTTATGCCACCAAATGGCAATACTGGTACTTTATTTACTAAGTTTATGAGAGATTTGATATTTGCTTTTACCCCATACCCATACACAATCGGAGTTCTTATGATGAGAATTTTAAAATTCTCATCTTCTAGTTTTTGAAGTTCAAGCTCAGCTTTAAGTTTACTTTTTCCATATTCATCTTCTGGGTGGCATACACTACTTTCAGTATATACACCATCACTCTCTTCACCATACACCTTTACTGTACTCATAAACACAAACTGCTTCACTCCATCGTTTTTTGCTTTTTGTGCGAGCTTTACAGTCTGAGTGACATTGACTCTTTCATACTCCGCAGCACTAGCCCCACTCATTTGATGCACCAACGCAGAAAGATGCAAAACCACATCAACATCGCTACAATCTAAAGTAGCAATATCATCTTTTCTAAAGCTAAATCTTTTTATCTCATACTTGTCTTTATACTTGTTAATGAAGTAGCCGCCAATGAAGCCTGTTGAACCTGTGATTAAAATTGTTTTTTTCTTTATCATTAAGCTTTCATTCATTATCTACACTCAAAAATTTCACTTTAGTATCTCACCTATTGACTGCAAATACTTTTCTATCACTATCTTTTCATCAAACTCTTTGACCATCTTCTCTCTTCCTGCTTTTCCCATAGCTTCTCTTTGTTCATTAGATAAGCTTAGCATCTTTTCCATCTTGTCTGCTAAATCCTTAGCATTTTTTACCTCACACAAGAAGCCATTAACCCCATCATCTACAACCTCCTTGCACCCTACTGCATTTGTAGCAATAAGTGGTTTTGCCATAGCAGCCGCTTCTAGTAAGCTTCTAGGAGTCCCCTCTCTGTATGATGGCAATACTACACAATCAGCTTGAGCAATATATTGGGCTACATTGTCACTAAAGCCTAGATACTTAAGTAATCCATCTTTTACCCACGCTTCTACTTCCTCTTTTGTGATGGCAGTACGGTTTTCTACCCCCACAGGTCCCAAAAGCTGCAGTTCAAAGTTATCATACTTTTGTTTGAGTATCTTTGAAGCTTCTACAAGTTCTAATACACCCTTATCTTTAAGCACTCTACCCACCATCAAAAAAATAAACTTTTCACTATCATTTTTAATCTTTAGAGGCTTAAATTTATCTAGATCCACTCCACTACCAGGCAGCAAGTCTGTTTTGTTTTCATCTACAAGATTATTGAAGACAAACAACTCTTTATCATCATTATTTTGAAAAAATATTTTAGCTGCTCTTTTTTGTGAAAACTTATATAACCACTGTGCAATTTTTGTAATAAAATTTTGCTTGATAAACAGCGTACCAAGACCTGCTATATTGTTTATGCTAGGAATATTTAGCATACTAGCTGCTATGGTTCCATAGATGTTTGGCTTGATGGTGTAGTGCAAAACTACATCGGGGCGTAGCTTTTTGTAAGCTTGATAGTATCTATAGATGGTTGTTAAATCCTCAATGGGGTTAGTTCCTTTGGGATTTATTTGTATATCTACATACCCAAAATGCTTTTTTAACTGCTTGCTATACTCATCATATGGACAGATAAACACCACCTCATACCCCTCTTTTTGAAGAGCAAAGCCAAGATTTGCTCGCATATTCCACGCATACCAAGAGTTATTAACTACTATTGCTATCTTTTTACTCAAGCCATTTTTCCTTCCACATCTGATAGATTAAAATAAACCAGATAGTAGTACCTATATTAACTCCATCAAAAAATCTTTTCTTTAGCTCTTTTATCTCTTTAGTGTCAAAAATACCATCATCTAATCTTGAGTCATCTAAGTATTTTAATACTAGAGGCTTAAGTTCACCTCGAAGCCACTCATTGAGAGGTATTTGAAATCCCGATTTTGGTTTATCTACCAACTCTTTTGGAAGGTATTTGTAGAGCACTTGTCTTAGTAGATATTTTCCTTGATTGTTTTTATATTTTATCTCTAGCGGTACTTTTGCCATATACTCAATTATCCTATGATCAAGCAGTGGCTCTCTTCCCTCTAAACTTACGCTCATCGTAGCACGATCAACTTTTGTAAGCACATCATCACTCAAAAGTAGTTTATAATCAATTGCCATCATTTGCTCTAAAAACTCTAAGCTTTCTATCTTTTGCCACTTTTTAAATAACTTTTGATTTTTCTTAACCTTTAAAAATCTTGCAACTTCATTTTTATCCACATAACTACTTGCATTTTCAAACATCTCTTCAAGGCTCTTGCTATTTATAGCTCTTTGAAATTTTTTATATTTATCTTTTATATTTGTCTGTTTTAAACTTTTTGGAAGTTTTTTGTTTATGTATTCAACGACATCTAAACTAAAGAGGTTTAATCCTACTTTTAAAGCCTCTTTTGTAAAGCTATTTGAAAATATATTTTGAAACTTATTTAAAAAAAAGTACTTGCTATATCCACAAAAAGCCTCATCACCACCATCACTACTTAGGGCTACTATTACACTCTGTCTTGCAAGCTTAGATACTATCATTGTAGCAAGAGCTGAGCTATCTCCAAACGGCTCATCATAGTAAAGTGGCAAACTCTCAACCAAATCCAACATATCACTATTTTTCATATAGTATTCGGTGTGATTTGTCCCTAAATAGTTAGCTACTGTTTTTGCGTGGTTTGCTTCGTTATAATTTTTATCTTCAAAACCTATGGTAAAAGTATTTATCCTTTTGCCCTGTTTTTTTGCTAATATTGAAGCTACTAAAGAGCTATCATACCCACCGCTTAAAAACACCCCCACTGGCACATCTGATACCATTCGCAGACCAATTGCATCATCAAGTATATTTTCAATATCTTCTAGTATCTCATCTTCGCTTTTTGAAATCTTTTCTTGCAAATAAAATTCAACAACATCCCAATACTTTGTAACTTTAAATTCTAGATTGTCAATTTTTAATTCCAGATAGTGTCCAGCTTCTAGTTTATAACAGTTTTGAAATATTGTATATGGTGCAGGTATATAACCAAACTGAAAAAAGTAAGGTAGCACCTCTAAGTTCTGCCCTTTTTTAAAACTAGGATGCTTGCAAAATGACTTAATTTCGGAAGAGAACATAAACCCATTGTCATCTACATAGTAGTAAAGTGGCTTTACCCCCGCCCTATCTCGAACTAAAACCAATTTATTTTGAACTCTATCCAAAATCGCAAAAGCAAACATCCCTATAAATTTATCGATGCACTTTATCCCCCACTCTTTATAGCTATATAGTACCACCTCTGTGTCGCTATTTGAAAAAAACTTATAGCCTAATTTTTCAAGTGTAGCTCGAATAATCTTAAAGTTATATATCCTCCCATCAAACACTATCGCATAGTTTTTGCAACCACTTACAAAGGGTTGATGGGCACGAGAGCTTGAGTCTTGAATAGAGAGTCGATTGTGCCCAAAGTGAACTCCACTCTTTTTATCAAAGTAAACTCCTCTATCATCAGGTCCTCTATGGGATTGAATTTGCAGCATCTCATCTAATATTTCTATACTCTTATCTTTATCTATAAAACCAACTAGTCCGCACATACTTTACTCTTTTTAAATATTTGCTTAGCTTGATAGATAAAATACCAAGAATATATAATATAGATTGCAATAAAAGGAAATTTATACCTCACTGCTGTTCCACTATTATAAATCACTAATCCATATATAAACAATGCTAGGCATAAAAACATATTCAAAAACTTTACCTCTTGCATCTTCCAAAGTTTGTATTTGAAGTTCTGCTGCACTATATACAGTATCAAAATAAAAATTACACAATTTTCTACAAATTGTAGCACCTGCAATGCACCAAACTCTTCCCACGGCAATGGGCGAAACATCAGCTTCATCATACTTGGTATACTTGATACCACCAAATCAAAATATGAAACCAAAGGGACGAATGGCTCCTGCGTGCTTAATAAATTTTCTTCATAAAAACGCCATCGATAAAAATTTAGCCTCTCTATAGTAAAATAATCTATAAACATAAAAAAAACACCAAAAAAAGCGATAATACCAAACAATAAATCTTTTTTGTTTCTCGAAAAAATACTTGCAAGTACAAAAGAAACTACAAAAATAAGCAAATTTTGAAATTTTATAAAAGCAAGCAAAAAAAGTAAATTAAATCCTACAAAATGTTTTTTTGCTATCAAAATGTAATATGTAGCAAAAAACACTATCATAAATACAAGCATATCTCTTAATGCTACAGATGAATATAACAATAAACTTGGGAATAAGAGATAAAAATATGCAATAAACCGTGAATGCAATAAACCTTTTTTGTACATAAATACAAATACAAAGAGATAAAACAAGAAATTTATCATCCCTATAGAATAAATTGAATCGATAAAAGGAATAGGGAATAGACCAAATAAAACACCTGAAATATATACCGTTTTGCCGCTGTCAAAATTGCCTTCATTTAAAAAATCAAACATACGAACATTTTGAGCAACTTTAAGATATTTAAACTGATCAGGCATGAATCTTGCATCAAATAAAAATCCGTTCAATAAAAATATACTACCTAGATGGACTAGAAGAATTATTAAATATATATTTGGAATATTGTAGTACCTGTTCAATACTAACAATATTGTCAATATATAAATAACATTAACAATATCAAGCATTTATAAGCTCTTCAAATCGACTCAAGATATTATTAATATCAAAATTTACTGCTCGTTGTCTAGCTTTGTTTTTATATTGTTCTCTTAAGTTTTTATCATTTATTATCAAATTCATAGCTTCTTGTAGTTTGTTTACATTTTTTATAGGCGTTAGTATACCATATTCGGCTAACTCTATCTCATCTTTTAGTTGTAAATTTACATCACTATTGGGAGCTAAAATTTCTCGCGGACCACTTAGGCAATCGGTACTAATTACAGGCATATTGCAAGCTAATGCTTCAATAATTACATTTGGAAACCCTTCATGATTTGAACTAAACACAAAACAATCAGCTTGATTTAAATATTTATAGGGATTGCTCTGCTTGCCAAGCAGTATAACTTTACCATTGAATTCTAAATTCTTAATTTTCAATTCTAAATTACCCCTAAGCTCTCCATCTCCTATTATCCATAAATCAGCATCTATATCTTTTATGGCATCGATAATTAAACTGTGATTTTTACCAATATCAAGTCTTCCAACTGTTACAAATGTAAATCTTTTTTTTTCTATTTCAATTTTATCTTTTGACATAGCCTCTATTTTATCTAAGTCAAGAGGATTATGAATATAACTTACTTTAGTAACATTAAAATTATCTATTAAATCCTTCATATTTCCTTGTGAATTTGAGATGCACAAGTTAGCTTTAGGATACAAAGATTTAATCAAAAATCTATTTATTTTTCCGTTTAAACCATATTGATATTGAAGTGATGGCATAGCTCTTTCATTTAATACTGTTTTGTGTTTTATAAAAATATTTGATAAAACATTTATATAATTAGCCCTAGTGAGAAAACTTATTACTTGCTTAAATTTATTTTCTCGAATAATTTTACTTAATTTATAAGCCACAAGGGGTAATCTTAAAAGCTTTATAAAACCTGGTATTTCTTTTGACTCTTCTAAACTAATAATTTTTATTCTCTCATCTAATTCATAAAACTTATAATTATGAATAAGCAGCAAATAACATTCATATTTTTCTACCCAAACATTTAATAAATTACTTACAACTCTCTCAGCTCCACCACCATCAAGAGAGTTTATCAAAATGACAATTTTTTTACTCATCTATGACCTTTTTTGATTATGTTTTCATATGTCTTTAAATTATCCTCAAATTACAAGTTTTAAAATTGATTTTTTCACTCAAACTTTTGTCAATACAAGCCACGGCAAAACTACCTGCAACTCCATCAATGATTAAATCAAATCAACTTTCAACTACATTCATTGCAACTGTAGGAACCTCTAATTCCATAGCTTCATTTACAGCAAAACCCCAACTCTCCATCTAAACATTTGTATCAAATCTAAATCTTGCAGGAGATACAAAAATATCACCATTCTTATAGCAATTACAAAATCTTTTTTAATATTTGTGGTTAGCAACTTACAAATTCCTAAACACAATCCACAATTTCAACCAATTTAGATTTTAAAAATTTTTTAAGAATAATCTTGCCAAAAACTCTCTTTAAGTTTCATCGATACCATCAAAGATTTTCTGTAGACTTCCCATCTGTTTGTATTTTATTCTCTTGAGCATTCTCAAGCTCTTTGCTTGCAAGAAGGCTACATATCGTTTGTTTTACTGCTTGAATTTTTTTCGTTGGGTCCTTTTCATCGATAGTGATTATTTGCAAATTTGGTATATCTGAATAATACTCTTTAAGTTCATCTATATTTAACTTGGCATGCAAACACCATTTGTGTTCCAATGCAATCATATATATATCTGCATTTTTATATAAAGTTTCAATTATTCTTTTTGAATCATTCCACTTCTCTCTTGTTGGACAAAATGCACTTATGATATACTCTGGAGTAGATCCTAATTTTTCTAATCTACTGTTGATTGCACCAATATAGCCATTTTCTCCCCAGTCATCATTTGAGTATGAGTGAACACAAAAATCTTGACCACATAGCTCATAAAGTTTGTGTTGATAAAATCTGACTCTATCATTAAACAATTTTTGAATAATGTAGCTTTTGCCCCAATTTTGAAACCCTGAGATTAAAAAAACTTTTTGCTTCAAGTGATATCCTTTTTTATTTATTAGATATACATTATATATATCTATGACTTAAGGGTGGCTTGCTTTTTGATATTTTTTTACCTTTTATCCCTTACTATGTATGTAAAATCTGAACTCTCATCAAAAAGATTGTCAATCCCACTTGTGAGAATTATCTCTATGGTGTTATCTATAATGATATACCTATCGTGTAGGTTTCTGTGGGTTGTGTTTGTAGTATCTTTGACTATCTTCCAACTACTACACATCCTTTTTAGCTCTGTTGCTTTTGAGGCTAAATGCCCATCACAGTAGTAGATACTTAAGCTTTTTTTGGGCACAAGTTCACTAAAAAGTTTTTTTACTCTCAGACCATCTCTGTTGAATATATTTATCATAGATAAAGATATGACTCGCATCTTGAAGAAGTGCTTTAATGTGTTCTCTTGCTTTGGCTCTACACTCTTTCTTGTAGTGCGTTGCTGTGTAGTTGCTCTCAATGTTATCATCAAAGATATTTAAATATGGATAATTGCTATTTGATTCATGGAGTATAAGCTTATACTTTGTTTTTTGACATAGCTCTTCTAATGACTGCTCCTTAAAGTTTGAACTTGCAAGTTGTTGCATAAGTGGTGCATCGTCTATCTCAACTCTTTTTAGTTGCTCTACATTTGTTAAATAACTATTTTTATAATGCTGCAAAAGAGATGCTATAGTGTGTTTATCATAGGTTGCATTTGATTTAAACGCATAAAACTCTTTTAAAAGCTTATCACTTAACACTACAGCATAACCCATCACATCATCTCCAGCAGTTCACTGAGCGTTGCATCAAAAAAGTTTCGAGGAAACTCCATCTTTTCTCCATCTTTATCTACAAAGTGGCCGTTGTTATCTATTTTGATATTGAGAAACTTCTCTTTAATAGATGGTTTGTAGTAGATGTTTGTATCTGTAGCGTTTATTTGCTTTTTGTAGATTGCATATCGTAATCTATTTATGAGGTGTTCTGAGTGGGTCTCTACCACTACTTGCACGCCTGCATTTGCTAAAAATACAAAAAAATCAGCCAACATCGATTGGGCTTTTGGGTGTAGGTGAATCTCTGGGTTTTCAACTATAAAGATATTATTTTGCTCGCAAGTTAACCCCATAATAAGTATCTTTGCAAGATAGCTGTTTCCCGCTCCTAAATTAAATGGAGAGATTGATTGTAAATTTTCACTATCAAACACTACTTTTACATTGGATTGGGTGATTTTTTGAGTAACTACCCTTAGCTTTATACCTAAAATATACTCAAGCCAATAGCTCACCTGTGCATCCAAAGTATTATGATCTTTATTAGCTACTAGATTATCTTGCACTTTTTTATCTTTATATTGTTCAAAATAGCCAAAAACATACCTACCATCTACCCCAAATTTGATGCTATTGTCATATAGGGCAATATCCTCTTGTCCAATCCTATTTGACGATATGTAGTGCAGGTTTGTTTCAAACTCTAAAGTATTCCAACCTGGTGTCACTTCAAAACTTGTTGATGGCTCCATTTCATTTTGTAAAGAGATTTTATACTCTATGCAATAGACTCCTTCATCTGCATAGAAACTTATAAATTTTGCATTTGTGTATTTATTTCTTACTTCATAAAAATCACTAAACTTTTTGATATATCCACTAAGTTCAGTACTTTTTGATACACTTGAGGACAATAGAAGCAATGCTTGTATGACAGAGGATTTGCCCGAAGAGTTAAGCCCCGTCAAAATAGTCAAAGGTTTTAGCTCAAATGTTTGGTTATCGATACTTTTAAACCCCTCAATTTTCAATGTATCTAGCATAGCGTCTCCCTTAATTCTATCACCTTTTCAAAACGATAGTTCACATTGGTAGAGCTATCTACGCTGTGTATAAATTTGCCACTTTCGTCAAACTCTCTTTTTAGCTTCTCTATCTCTTTTTTGAGTAGATTTTTATCTACCTCCTTGCACACCGTTGCATAAAGATACCCCAATGATTCAAAAAGAGCCATATTGACAGGTCTTTTGTTTTGTTTGGAAGTTTCAAACCTAAAACCATCGCCGCCAAAGAGGATATAAGATAGATTCATAGCATCTTTAAATATCTCTTTTAGGTAGTTTAGTTCTTCGTAAGTTTTAAAACCATTGAGATGCTCCATTACATTAGCTAAAAAATCATCAATATTGCTTTTATACTCAAAATTGAGTTTGCCAGTTTTAAGTAGATAAAACCCTATAAACCTCAATATGACATAACTATCTTTCATTCTAATAGCTTTTATGCTGTTATCTGTAGCTTTTTTAAACTCCTCCATTTCGCTAAGCTCTAGTAGAAGACCCGTTGCATGCCCTTGATAGAGTGCGTTTCTCATCTCTTGATTATTTAGCTGTGTTCCTCCACGATTTACTCTGTCAAATATATCAAACTTTACTCTTTCTGGAGTTGGTGGCTGTATGACATATGCCATAATTTGATAATCTTCTATGGTTGATTGCAACAAAGGATCAAGTTCGCTAAATCTTTTTCCGTTTAATGCTGGAAGCATTCTAAGCTCTGAAAGTGAAAATTCATCATTCATAAAATCTATGAGTGTTGTAATCCTTTGCCTGCCATCTACCACCTCTTTTTTGCCATCCTTTGTTTCAAAAAGATAGATTATAGGTATGGGTATCCCCATAAGTATCGATTCAATAAGCTCAGATTTCTGTTTATTTTTTTGCCAAACATCATTTCTTTGAAACTTTGGATCAAGCACGATATCTTGTCTTTGAGGCGATTCATACTTTCTTTTTAGTTCAAATATACTGTACTGGACTTTTGATATCTTTACGGTTGCATTTGGATATATCTCGTTTGTATCTTTTATATCTATTGTATTTTCACCTTCTAATTCTTGACTCGTACTTTTGCCTTCTGACTCTTGACTCATACTTTTACCTTTTTGTTATTTTGCAACATCATCATTTTATATCAATATATGTGATTTTACCAAATATTTCACCTACAACCTCAAACTAATGCCATCAATTGGTCTTCTAAAATCAAGCCTATTTTGCTCCACATATCACTTTGCAAATTTTATTGCAACTAATAAGTTTTGGCTTCTCAACCAAAAAGCACAACTCTTCCATTTCACTGACTCTTGTTTCTAAACATACTTTTATCTCATTATCTATACTTGATGCAGTAGCAAGAAAATTCATTGTCAAATCAAAGATTTTAAGAGCGTCTGTTTTTACATCAATATCAGTAACAACAAAAAATCTCTTGGAGCTTTTTTCAAAACTATCTCTTTCGCTATTAGATGCATTGAACACATCTGAGCGTATAATGGTTTGTAAGATATACAAACTATCTTTTATCTTTTTTTCAAAATCAAACTTATCAATGTGTTTTCTTATTTGACTAGCGCTTGCATTTGGATTGTATCTTTTATACTCTTCAAACCCTTTCATCTCAATAAAATCTATCCTCTTTTGCTCAGGACAAATCCGTATAGCATCGCATGAGGCTATAGAGTTTAAAGAATGTTTTTGCATACAATTTTCCTTAACTTTATCAAAATCAATCACTTCGCACTCTTGTTCTGTGCAACAACTTTTGTCTATATTTTTGAATGCCAATATTTCAAAATCATAATACTCTTGACCTATTTGCAAAAGTTTATCAAGCATTGCTACTACTCCCACACTATTTCTTGAAGTGGTTTAGCTAACTTTTGAAAAATAGCATTAAGGTCATTTGTCTTATCAAAAAATTTGGAGTGGCTTTCTCCATATTCTTTATCAGCTAGATAAAAATTAGTCGCCTTTTTAACTTCATTATCTTCATCACTATAAAATTTCAAAGCTTGCACCATATAAGGACTGTGGGTATTAACCACTACAAAGATTTTATTTTTGATAAGTTTTACAATGAGTTTGGCATACTTTAATTGCCATTCTGGATGCAGATGCACTTCTGGCTCATCTAGTATTAAAAGATACCTTTTATTAAGGTATCCATTTTCATTAAGAAGCTGCAAAATTCCAAAAGACTTAATCCCAAACGCTACATTTGCTAACTCTATTTTTAAAGCCCTACCCGTGAAGTATTTATTAAACCCTAGCTTGTGATTCTCTTTTTTAAACTCCCCGCCAACTGCTTCTTGGATAATCTGATTAATAACTTCAAAGTTTCTAGCTTTTGGAAATGGATTTTTATTTGATATCTTCACATACACATCCCACAAGGTAACTGGATATGAGAAATCAAAATCAATCCCATAGTTTTCTCCAAACATCATTTTTTGCAACTCTTTAAGCTTTGCTACTCCATCGAAAAAATCAATCATATCAAAAACTATAGGTGATTGCACAAATGTAGCATCAAAAAATGGCCTGTGGTTAGGATTGTCCATATACTTAAAATCTTGTACATAGTTAGCGTCTTTAATTTGTATATTTACTATCTCTTCACTGTTATCTCCTAGAAGCTTCATACTACCTTTTTGCGTTACATTACCATCAAAAACAAGATTAAGCCAAGTAGCGAGTATCTCTTTTGGAGTTTTATTCTTATTTCTTCTGTGTATATTATCAGCTTTGACTGTAGCAAAGAGTATTTTGCCCAAAGTGCTTTTTCCAGTATCATTTTCTCCAGCTATTACAGTTAGCCCATCAAGCTTCACATCAGCTTGTTTTATCATCCCTATGTTATCTAGTTGTATTCTCATTTTCTCATCCTTTAATTTGCATTATATCTACTTATCGCTAAGTAGTAATTTAGCAAAATCAAAACCGCATCGCTTTGCTGTAATCTTTGCTTTTATCAAGTAATGCTACATCCTTTTATTCAAATTATTGATACTAGCTTATTATGATGCTTTAAATGCTATAATATCTACTGTTTGCTTGCTTGAGATAGATAGTCTAGCTATTTAACAGCTCCTCCCATCTATCTAGCGCAATGTTTAAGCTAAATTTTTGAGCACTCTTTGCCACTTCATATCTATCCCACTTTTTATTTACAGCTTCTTTCATTTTGTTTTCTAGCTCTTTTATGTTTTGATATTCCACCAAATATCCATTAACCCCATTTTGTACTATCTCTTTTACACCGCCTGGAGAGTCAAATGCCACCACAGGAGTACCAAAAGCGATAGATTCTATGAGTACATTGGGAAATCCCTCGTACAGCGAAGTCAAAAGCGTAGCATCTGCTTTTGCGTAGTATGGCAACACATCGTTTTGAAACCCTTCAAAATCAACTCTACTAGCTATGCCAAGAGTTTTTGCAAAGTTTTTAAGCTCCAACTCCAAGCTGCCCTTTCCCACTATTTTAAGTCTCATACGAGGCAGCTGCGATGCTACACCTGCAAAGGCTTCTATGGCATAGTGAAATGCTTTTTCTTTTTCTAACCTACCAACACAGAGAAAATACCCCTCTTTTTTATCTTCTATGCCATGTAGATTTACATAGTTTTGCACTATTTCATTTATAGGATTATAAATAACGCTAGCTTTTTCTTTATCTAGCTTATATACTTCCAATAGGTCTACTCTCATAGCTTCACACTGGTTGACTATGTGATCTGCCTTGGTATAAAACCTATCGATAAACGCTCTTACGATATACCTATACCATAAGCCACTTACAACTTCTCTTTGATATGAAAGAATGCTGATGTTTCTAGCAATGAGCCTAAACTTATCTTGACTTAGCAACCGCACAAACACCATCATCACCGCTAGTTCATAGTTAAATACCACCATTTGAGGTGGCTTTTGTGTTTGGATATATTTTCTTAGCTTAGCAAAAGAGTATCTCGCATGACCCACACCTAGTACTTGCAAATCTACCTGCTTGCTTACTCTGTCATGATATGCTGAGTTTTTCATATGAAGCACCAGCAAAGTCACCTGCCACCCTCTACTAGCCAATCCATTGGCGATATTCACACAAACGCCTTCCGCACCACCGCCACTAAGTGAGCTTATTAAAAATGTTACTTTATTCACTACATCCACCTTGAGTACCACATCTGAAACATCAACACAAACCAAAGCTTTGTCACTGTTACATTTGCACCACTTAGGTACTCATCTTTCATACGAATTACCTCATCTGCAACAAAAAGATCATGCTCTTTTAAAGCCTTTTTGTTTAAATACTTTTCAAAATACTCCCTCAAATCCTCTTTAAACCACTCTTGTATTGGTACACCAAATCCTTGCTTGGGTCTATCCATCACCTCTTTTGGTAAATATTGGTGAGCTATCTGTTTTAGTAGCCATTTTTTATCACCATTTTTGATTTTTATATGACTTGGCAGTTGTGCAACATACTCTATGATTCTATGATCAAGGAGCGGCTCACGCCCCTCTAAACCTACACTCATCGTAGCTCGATCGACCTTGTGAAGTATGTCGTCCACCATATATGTTTTATAATCAACCGCTAACATTTGATTTATCTCATCATTGCTACTAGATACTTTTATATCAAAATTGGTTGGTAAATCATTAAAAACAACCTTCAAAATCTTATCTCTTTCTCTTTTTGTAAAATACTCACTTATATATTTCATAACTTCTGCGCTATTCTTTGCTTTTAAAATAGCTCTGATTTTTTCATATCGTGTTTCAAAATTGTAAGTTTTATTTAAAATCGGTATATATTTAGGGTTAATATTATCCATTGCAAGACTAATTAAAGCTTTTATACTATGTGGAATAGAATTAAATCTGTGAAAATATCGTAAAGCTGTTGTATATTTGGTATACCCACCAAATATCTCATCACCACCATCTGCGCTAAGGCTTACTGTAACATTTTTGCGTGCTAACTGGCTTACAAGTGTAGTGGGTATAGCGCTACTATCTCCAAATGGTTCATCATATATCTCTGGAAGCTTTGGCAATATATCGAGTGCATCTTTTTGGGTGCAGTAGTATTCTGTATGGTTTGTACCCAAATATTTTGCGATATCTTTAGCAAAAGGAGCTTCATTGTAGCTCTTTTCTTGAAAGCCTATCGTAAAAGTGTTAAGCTTCTCTTTTCTCTTGCTTTGAAGTAGTGCTGCAACTGTACTACTATCATATCCACCACTTAGAAACATTCCAACAGGCACATCTGATACCATACGATACTCACAAGCTGACTCTAAAAGCTTCTTGGTTTCATCAATAGCTTCATTTTCGCTTATATCTAGCTTTGGCATATTGTAAAAATCAACCACATCCCAATACTTGATGATGTTCAATTTCATATTTTGCATTTCTAGCTCTAGATAATGGCCCGCTTTTAGCTTAAACGCATCCTCAAATATAGTATAAGGCTCTGGTATATATCCATACTGCATATAAAGAGCTAGTGCGTCCTTGTCTATTTGCTTTTTAAATCCACTATTTTTATGAAAACTTTTTAGCTCACTTGCAAACATAAAAAGCCCATCTTTGTAGTAGCAATAACACGGCTTTACACCTGCTCTATCTCTTATAAGCACCAATTTTTGAGCTTTTTTATCATAGATGCATATAGCAAACATCCCTATAAACTTATCAACAGCTTTTATACCCCATTGATGATAGGCTTTTAAAATAACTTCTGTATCACTGTTTGACTCAAAAATATACCCCCTAGCTTCAAGCTCTCTTTTTATCTCTTTGAAGTTATAAACCTCACCATTAAATATGATCTCAATATTTTGGTGTCTCATAGGCTGATGACCACAAGCTGTCAAGTCCAAAATAGAGAGTCTCCTATGCCCCAAACCTACACTTGCATAGTCGTTTTCATAAAAACTATATCCACTATCATCGGGACCTCTGTGATGCAAAACATCGGTCATACTCACTAAAGTTTGTCTATTTGATTTTTTAGAAAAATCACAAAAACCTGCTATGCCACACATTTTATTTTTTTACCTTTCCAAAAGTTACAACATATATCAAAATCGCCGCTAGAGATTTAATATTTGGGCATATACAAAAACTCTTAAATACAATATCAAAATAATTTAATTTATGTTTCAATCCAAATAGAATTCTAGAGTACCTATAAAATACCGCTTTGGAATACTCTGGATATAAAGATAATATAATATTGCAACTATTTAAATGGTCTATTTGATTTTGGGTTATGCTTGATGTTTCTTTTGTGACATTATTATTATGCCTCCTATATCTACCAAGCACTTCATCAATATAATTAATAGTGCCTCCATTGTGCAATGTCTCTACCCAATATAGCCAATCTGAAGCAACTGGAATGGTTTCATTAAATCCATTTTTTGGTGCTTTACTTGTCCGTATCATGGTAGAGCATGCTCCATTGAATGTTCCATATTTTATAGAAGTGTAAACATCTCCCTCATATTTTCTTTTTTCATTAAAATAGTAGAGAGTCTCATTGGTATCTGACTGAAAAACATCAAGATTATGGTAGCAAATAGTACACTCTTGATTTTTCTCCATATATTCAACTTGCTTTCTTATTTTCTCAGGAAGCATTAAGTCATCCCCACCCATCCAAGCTATATACTTACCACTACAAGCAAAGTGAGCTAAATTTGAATTTTTTGTAATTCCTTGATTTTTGTTCGACAACTTCAAGACAAATTTATTGGGATATTTTTTATCATACTCTTTTAACATTTCTTGTGTTCCATCTGTTGAGCAGTCATCAGCCACAACTATCTCTATATTTTCATAATCTTGTGCCAAAACAGACTCAATGCACTCTTTTAAATACTCTTTTTGATTATAAGTTATTATTGCGATACTAACTAACGGCAATTTTTCTTCACACTCCACTTCACCCTCCATTACAACACTTTTACTATCTAATGAAATTTAACTCAACCATATTTTTTGATTCTAAGTTGCGGCATAATACCTAAAAGTTTATTAATGTATTTAATTTATCAGCAAGTTTATAGCTTTATAAAAGCTAATCTTCATTTAAAAATAACATAAAAACATAGAATTAAGATATCCAAAAGCAAAACTTTGAACTTTTGGTCTAGTATTTTTTATCTGGCCACTTAAGCTAAAAACCATCTTCAAAAAAAATTTAAGTCTATATGTGACCTATTCAATTCTTTTAATCATTGTACTTTTTGATTTGTTGTTTTTCTTTGTATAATTATGTATTTCTTAATGATTTTTCTTAGTTTTTTAGGCACAAGTAATTTTAGTATTTGTAGACTTTTTTCTAAAGAAGGATTTAAAATAAATGACGAAAAAACAAATTTCAAACCCAATATTATTTTCTTGTCATCTATTAAATACACGCCATGTGAATAAAATATATTGGAATACGCTTTGCTTTGAATCTCTATTGGAACTAGTCGAGAAATAACATCTACTCTCATCGGAAATGTTATTAAATATTTTTTATAAGTATTACCTTCATGGTTTCTATATATAAAAAGATATTTATCTAAATACCCAATATTGTAATTTTTAAACACCTCTATTGCAAATGCCCAGTCATCACTTTTAAAATTTTTTCTTAATTCAATGGTGTTAATAAATAATTCTTTCTTAAATAAACCAGACTGAAGCAAAGGAGCATTAAAATCTCGGCTACATATATATTGGTAAGCATACCCACTCTCGTATGCCTTTTTGAAACTTGATAAATTTATTTCTGATAAGTTGTTGTCATTTAAAATATATCCTGTCGAATATATACCATCATACTTTTTTTCTATCAAATAATTAAGTTGAACTGATAATTTATTTTTTAATATTATATCATCTGATGCCAAGAGCTGAACATAAGAACCTGCACTATATTTTAAGCCAATTTCAATAGAATCATTAAGACCTTTATTTTTGGTTTTTCTATGCACAATGATTTTTCTATTTTCTAGCTTTAAATTTTCAAAGTTTCTCAAAATATTCAATGTATTATCTGATGAACAATCATCAACTATTATAATTTCAATAACTCCTTCATAATCTTGCTCGATAATACTTTTTAATGTTTCTTCAATATATATTCCGTGGTTATAACTAGGTACAATTACGGATATGGTATTATTGCATTTCATTTGTGACCTTTCTAAAAACTATAATTCCATATAAAAAATAAATAGCGTAACTTATTGCATGTGCGTAACTGACACCTATTAGTCCGTAGTTTTCAATCATAAAAAAAACTATGATTGCACTAATAGTATAAAAAAAGAACTCACTGTATATTGCAATTTTAATTCGTGCTTTTGCTACAACGATTGTAGTCAATAAAAAAGCCATCACTCGAAATAAATCTCCCATTAATTGGAATAAAAAAAGTTCCCTCATATTCAAAAACTTTTCTGTAAAGAGCGTTAATATAATAAAGTCTTTTAATAAAAACACAACAACCAAACCAGCAATAAGAATAGGTACGATAAAAATATAAGCTAAATAAAGTTCTTTGTAAATCATGTTTCTACTCTCTATTTCAGATAGCTTCGGTAAATAATAAGTACTTAGAGTAGTAAACACGATACCGCTCAATGTAATTGAAATGTAATGCATTCCTTGCCATATTCCAGCAGAATCAAGCCCAACATTTTCTATTAAAATATTTCTAATGTAAATTAAGTAAACTGGATATAAAATTGAAGAAGTTATTCCTAGCATAGCAAATTTTGATAGCTTGGTTGCTTCTATTAAACTAAACTGCTTCATAAAGCTACTCAATTTTATTAACTTATGCTTTCTAACTATCCATAATAACACTATAAATATGATAGACTGATTTGTAACCATAGCAATTAGCGCACCTTTAAAACTAAAATAAATAATTAACAAAGAAGTAAAAATTAAGCTGTATACGCTTTGGACTATATTTATGAAAATAAAAGTTTTTATTTCTTTGAGTCCGTTCAATATAGATAAAAGTAAATTATTTAAAGAAAAAAATATAATACTAAATCCTAATATTTGAAAGATATAACTATAATCTATCAACTTAAAAATATATAAAGACAAATAGTTTGAAAATGCGAATACCGATACACCAACAATTGCTGAAAAAATAATAGTTATTTTCATTGAAGTACTAAATAAGGATTTTAAACTTTCTTCATCTTTATAACTAGCTGTGTATTTAACCACTCCATTATTTATTGCTGCTTGCGCTACCAATCTGACTAAATCCATAAAATTTTGAAACTGGCCTATCATTGCTAATCCAGCTGGACCAATATAGATAGAAATTACTTTATTAATAACCAATCCAGATATAACTTTAAAAATTGTAGCAATAAAGCTTAAAACTGATGTTTTAATTAAAGTCATTCATTGCCTCTACTATTCTCTTCGTATCCTCCAAACTCTGCACCCCACTTATAGGTAGACTCAACACTTCATTGTGTATCTGTTCGGCTATAGGAAAGCTCTTATCGTTCCACTCCTTGTAAGCTACTTGCTTATGTGGTGGGATTGGGTAGTGGATAAGTGTTTGGATGCCATTATCAAGTAGATATTTTTGGAGTTGGTCGCGTTTAGGTGTTCTAATGACAAAGAGGTGCCAAACACTATCAGTTGTGATAGTTGGAAGAATCAATCTATCATTTTTGATATTTTCTAAGTAGTAGTTTGCTATCTCTTTTCTCTTTGCTATCTCATCATCTAGGTGTCTAAGTTTTACTCGAAGAAGTGCAGCTTGCATCTCATCAAGACGACTATTTACCCCCTTGTAGAGATTTTCATACTTTTTATGGCTTCCATAGTTTGCTAGCGCTCTTATGGTAGTTGCTAGCTCTTCATCGTTGGTGGTTACTGCTCCACCATCACCAAGCGCTCCTAGATTTTTCCCTGGATAGAAGCTAAAGCCACTAGCATCACCTAAGTTTCCACTTCTTTTATCCTTATAGTAAGCTCCGTGTGACTGCGCTGAATCCTCTATCACTTTGAGATTGTGCTTTTTTGCTATGGCGTTTATGGCGTGCATCTGGCAAGTTTGTCCATATAGATGCACAGGCATAATAGCTTTTGTTTTTGAGGTGATTTTTTCTTCTATTCTTGATGGGTCTATGAGATAGGTAGCCATATCAGGCTCAACCAAAACAGGTACTAGATTATTTTGAGAGATGGCTAAGATTGAAGCTATGTAGGTATTTGATGGAACGATTACCTCATCTCCATCGCTCATTATCCCCATCTCTTTGTATGCTCGAAGTATCAAGATAAGTGCATCTAAACCATTTGCCACACCAATGGCATACTTAGTACCACAATACTGGGCAAACTCTCTCTCGAAAGCTTTGCACTCATTGCCTTGTATATACCAGCCACTATCAATTACTCTTGTACAAGCTTCTATTAGTTCAGCCCTATATTCAGCATTTAAAGCTTTTAAATCTAAAAATGGGGTCATTTTATAAATACCTCTTATACCTTTTTCTTGTTATCTCATAATCGCTTTTTTCAAAAATAAAAAAATAATTTAATTCATCTTCACCCACTATTTTTGCACCAAATCTTTGATGAAACGCCACTACTTTGTCATTTTCTTTTCGTACATCAAAATGTGATTTTTCAAACTTTAAGCCATAAAATCCAAACTCATATATTTGCAAAGCTGACTCTATAGCAGTTGTCTTTGGTGCATCCTCTTTTATAATCCAGCTTCCCCAGCAAAACGAACTTTGTGAGTTTTCCAAAAAGGAAGCTTCTTTAAAATCATACATTCTTACAAGCCCTAGTTTTTCTTTATCTTTAGACTCTATGACAAAATAAAACTCTTTATTCGCTTCTTCTCTTTTTTTATAACTTTTAATCCACTCTTTTTGAGACTCTATGGTGCCAGTAATTTTTGAGAGATATCTAGCTCTATTCTCATTTTTTCTCATAGCATAAACAAACTCTGCATCTTCTATTGTAACTATTCTCATATTGATATTTTTGCCATAAATAATCATGCTACCATTAGGTAAACATCACTATTTACCCCCCCGCTGCTATTTGACAACTTTTGCAAATTAGATTTTCATCACATTTTTGTCCACATTTACAAACATACCCTTTATGCCTTGCTGGATTTCCATACCAAAGCTCTTGATTTCCAACATCTTTTGTAACAACACTTCCTGCACCTATCATTGCATACTCTCCTATAGTTACTCCACCTATAATTGTGCTGTTTGCACCAATAGAAGCTGACTTTTTGATTGTAGTTTTTAAAAACTCTTTTGGGTACTGTTTGCTTCTTGGAAGAAAGTCATTTGTAAAAGTTACATTTGGACCTATAAAAACATTATCTTCTATCGTTATCCCATCCCAGATTTGAACACCACTTTTTATAGTTACATTATCTCCAATAATCACATCATTTTCTATAAAAACATGAGCATTTATATTGCAATTACTTCCAATTTTGGCATTTTTCAATATCACACAAAACTGCCATATATTTGTATCCTTACCAATATTTAGCGATTGAACATCTGCTAATGTATGAATCATTTTTTAACTTCCTCTAAAAACTTATCATAGTCCCTTATATAATCACTCTCATCATAATATTCACTTGCTAGCACTACAAGGACGCAATCGGGTGTGAAATCTTTCATCTCTCTCCAAATAAGCCCCTCTATAAAAAGTCCTTGGTTTGGATTGGTTAGTTTTATCTCTTCTCTGGAACTTCCATCATCAAGCACAAAAGTACAACTACCTTTGACAGCTATGCATATTTGCTTAAGATTAATATGAGCATGAAAACCCCGCTTAACCCCCTCTTTGGTATCAAAGATATAATAGACTCTTTTTATATCAAAAGGAACTTGTCTATTTGCCTCCAGCGCAATGAGAGAGCCTCTTTCATCCCCCATTATTTTAAAATCTATCAATTTACAACTTGTCATTTGAAAACTCCATATTTGCTCAAATACCACTCAATCGTGTTTGCTATCCCGCTCTCAAAGCTCTCATCTGCTCTCCAGCCAAGCTCAGTTTCAATCTTTGTGGCATCTATGGCGTAGCGTCTATCGTGTCCTGCTCTATCTTCAACAAAGACTATTAAGTCTTTGTAATTTTGAATGTTTAATTTTGAATTTCGAATTGCTTTGTTTTCTTTTATTGGATACTTTGTATCTAAAATATTACAAATACTATTTGCTATTTGAAGATTGGTTTTTTCATTTCTTCCACCTATATTGTAGGTCTCTCCCTTTCTTCCTCTATGATAGACTAAATCAATCCCCTTGCAGTGGTCAAGCACATAGAGCCAATCACGAATATTCTTACCATCTCCATAGATTGGGATTGGGTTTCCTGTAAGAGCATTTCTTATGATGGTTGGGATGAGTTTTTCATCGTGTTGTTTTGGGCCGTAGTTATTGGAGCAATTTGTAATTACTGTGTTTAAACCATAGGTGTGGTGATAGCTTCTTACTATCATATCGCTACTTGCTTTGCTAGCACTATATGGTGAGTTTGGAGCATATGGAGTAGTTTCACGAAACAGCTCTTTTGGGTCATCGCTTAATGTTCCATAGACTTCATCGGTACTTATATGGTGAAATCTACAATCTTGATACCTAGATTTATAAACAAATGGCTTTTTCATCCAGTACTTATAAGCTACATCTATTAAGGTAAAGGTTCCATTGACATTTGTTTCAATAAATACGCTTGGGTTTTTGATGGAGTTATCTACATGGCTTTCAGCTGCAAAGTGAATAACTCCTCTTATATCATACTCATTAAAGATAAACTCCACTAGCTCACGGTTGCAAATGTTTCCTTTGATAAATTTATATCTTGGGTTATCTTCGCACTCTTTGAGGTTTTCTAAATCTCCTGCATAGGTTAGTAGGTCTAAATTTACAAGATTATAATCTGGGTATTTATCTAAAAAGTAAGGTATAAAATTTGAACCGATAAATCCTGCACAGCCTGTAAGGAGTATTGTTTGATTGTTGCTAGACATTAGTGATATACTTTCTTATCAAAATGCTTTAATATATCAACTACAACATAACTGGTGCCACCAAAGACTATAATAAATCCTAAAATCAAAACTAAACTCTCCATTACATCTCCTCCAAACTATCTATCTTTTCCATTGCCTTTTTGTTTATGAATATTATACTTAAAGTAATTGCAATAAGACCTAATAAAACTAATTTTATTTTGAATAAACTTAACTTTTCAATAGTGTTAAACAAGTATGCAATAAGTGAAATATTGGTTGCAAACAAAAGTCCAAAAACAACTTTAAGCCAACCTATTTGTTCTTTTATTTTATCAATTTTAGCCATCATCTTCCTTTACTAACTCATAAAGATACTGACCATATCCACTTTTAGCTAGTGGTTTTGCAATTTGGAGTATTTTTTCTTTATCTATCCAACCATTGTTATATGCTATCTCTTCAAGGCACGCTATTTTATACCCCTGCCTATGCTCAATAGTTTGTACAAACTGCCCTGCTTCTATAAGACTATCGTGTGTTCCAGTATCAAGCCACGCAAATCCACGACCCAAAAGCTCAACTTTAAGTTTGCCTCTTTTTAGGTACTCTTAATTTATAGTTGTAATCTCTAGTTCACCTCGCTCTGAGGGTTTTACATTTTTTGCAATTTTAACGACATCATTATCATAAAAATACAATCCCGTAACTGCAAAGTTTGATTTTGGTTTGGATGGTTTCCCTCTATGCTTATGGCATTTTTCTCTTTGTCAAACTCTACTACACCAAATCTCTCTGGGTCCTTTACCTGGTAGCCAAATACAATCGCACCCTCGCTAAGAGCAGCCGCCCTTCGAACCATTGGCCTTAGACCACTTCCATAAAAGATATTATCCCCCAAGATTAAACAAACACTATCATTGCCAATAAACTCTTCACCAAGGATAAACGCTTACGCTAAGCCATCAGGAGATGGTTGCACAACATATTCAAATCTTACACCCCAATCACTTCCATCTCCCAAAAGCTCCTCAAACTTTGGTAAATCTTGAGGTGTTGAGATAATAAGTATCTCTTTGATACCTGCAAGCATCAAAACAGACAATGGATAATAAATCATTGGTTTATCATAGATAGGAAGCAGTTGCTTGCTTATGCTTCTTGTTACTGGATAGAGCCTTGTGCCACTTCCCCCTGCTAGAACAATTCCTTTCATTTTCTACAACCTTCCATCAGCATTATCTAAAATGCCTTTAATATCATAAACTACTAATTGAGAATTATAAGTTGAAAATTGAGAATTAAAAGACTTAAACTCATCATGTGCCACTGCAAGTATGACTGCATCATAATTCTCTATCTTTAATTTTTCATCTTCAATTAAATCAAGTCCATATTCATCTTTTACCTCTTTTGCATCCGCCAATGGATCATACACATCTACGCTGCAGCCAAACTCTTGAAGCTCTTTTATCAAATCTATTGCTTTTGAGTTTCTCATATCTGGACAATTTTCTTTAAAGGTGATGCCAAGTACCAGCACTTTTGAGCCTTCTATTTTGTGCCCTTTTTTAATCATCAGTTTTATCACTTGGTTTGCTACATATATTCCCATATTGTCATTGAGTCTTCGTCCTGCTAGGATAATCTCTGGATTATACCCCACTGCTTGAGCTTTATGGGTTAGATAATATGGGTCTACCCCTATGCAATGGCCACCAACAAGTCCAGGCTTAAAGGGCAAGAAGTTCCATTTTGTTCCCGCTGCTTCAAGTACTGCTTGCGTATCGATACCTAGCTTATTAAAGATAATTGCAAGCTCATTTACAAAAGCTATATTTATATCTCTTTGGGAGTTTTCTATCACTTTGGCAGCTTCGGCTACTTTTATGGTTGGGGCTAGGTGGGTGCCAGCTGTGATGATGCTTGCATAAAGTGCATCCACTTTTTTTGCTATCTCGGGGGTGCTACCTGATGTAACTTTAAGTATTTTTGTCACTGTGTGTTCTTTGTCTCCTGGGTTGATTCGCTCAGGGCTATAGCCGCAATAGAAATCAACATTAAATTTAAGATTTGAAAATCTCTCAAGAATTGGTACACATTCCTCTTCAGTAGCTCCTGGATAGACAGTAGATTCATAGATAACTATATCATCTTTTTTAAGCACCTTTCCTACTGTTTCACTAGCCTTGATAAGCGGCGTAAGGTCTGGGCGTTTGTGTTTATCGATGGGTGTTGGCACGGTAACGATATAGATGTTGCAATCTTTAATATCTTGCACATCAAGGGTAAATTTCATACCATTATCCAGACACTCTTTCACCTGGTCATCGCTAAGCTCTTTAGTTCTATCATATCCCTTTGAAAGCTCATCTATTCTCCACTTGGCTATATCAAAACCTACTACTTCGTATTTGCTACTAAACGCATGAGCTAGCGGAAGACCAACATAGCCAAGTCCTATTATTGCTATTTTAGCGTTAAGGAGTTGAACATTATTTTCTTTCATTTTTTACTCTCCACTTCAAAAAATTCCAAATACCAATCTATAAACTTATCTACCCCTTCTTGTATAGGTGTGTTTGGTTTATACCCCAAATCCTCAACCAAATCACTCACATCTGCATAGGTTGCAGGCACATCTCCAAGTTGAAGGGGCATCATATTTTTTTCTATTGTTTTGCCTAATTTTTTTTCTATCGCTTCTATGAAATCGATCAATTTCACAGGGTTGTTATTGCCAATATTATACACTTTATAAGGGGGTGTTTCTCTTCGAGGATTATCAATCACCCTTATCACACCTTCAACTATGTCATCGATATAGGTAAAATCTCTTAGCATTTCACCATTGTTAAATACATCAATTGCTCTACCCTCAAGTGCTGCCTTTACAAACAAAAACAGCGCCATATCGGGTCTCCCCCACGGCCCATAAACAGTAAAAAATCGCAACCCCGTCGTACTGATTCCAAAAAGATGGCTATAGGTGTGTGCCATCAGTTCATTACTTTTTTTGCTTGCTGCATAGAGGCTGATGGGATGGTCTACATTATCACTTGTGCTAAAGGGTAGCTTTTGATTTGAACCATAGACACTTGAGCTGCTTGCATATGAAAGATTTTTCACCCCATAGTGTCTGCACGCCTCTAAGATATTCATAAACCCTGCAACGTTACTGCTTATATATGCATCTGGATTGATTAAGCTATATCTTACTCCCGCTTGAGCAGCAAGATGGCACACCGCATCAAACTTTTGCTGCTTAAAGAGTTTCATCATCGCATCTTTGTCTTCTAGGTTTAATTTGATAAATTTGTAGTTTGGATTTGACTTTGAAATTAACAGTTTTCCATATGGTATATCTTCTCCATCTTCAAGCCTCTCTATAATGCCGCCTCTTTGAAGCCTTCCATACTTTACTTTTTGGTCATAGTAGTCATTGATATTATCAAGTCCTACTACCTCATCGCCCCGCTCTAGTAGCCTTAGAGTCAAATGACTACCTATAAACCCTGCCGTTCCAGTTACCAGTATCTTCATCTATTTCACTTTGTATTGATTTTTTTTAATTTTATCTTATTTAGCCTTAAAACCTCAATGCCAACGCCACCAACACAAAATTTTTATATTACCTATTATTTCACCACAAACCAAGGGTTAAGCAAATCTATTTTATTATAAACCATAGGAGTTTCTGCTTCTAAATTTTGGATGTTAAATTTGAAATGGTAGATATA
>Ga0052835_100003_pt1 | contig 29925 bp, 29 predicted proteins | sample Wilsouwater61714_FD_53172 | JGI IMG/M metagenome (GOLD analysis project Ga0052835, IMG submission 53172) | Hot spring water microbial communities from Wilbur Hot Springs, California, USA - Wilbur source water - 6/17/14 | ecosystem: Environmental > Aquatic > Thermal springs > Unclassified ...
CGGCCAGACACGCCGGAAACCCGGTTCGACTGGGTGATCACCTCGCCCCCGTACTATGGCATGCGGACCTACATCCCTGATCAGTGGCTCCGTAACTGGTTCGTGGGCGGCCCCGACACTGTNGACTACACCAACCGCGCCCAGGTCGTTCATTCAAGCCCTGAGGACTTTGCAGCAGACCTGCGTCAGGTGTGGCGCAATGCAGAAAACGTGTGCGCCGAAGATGCCAAGATGGTCATTCGGTTCGGCGGTATCACGGACCGGCGCGCCGACCCACTCGAACTCATCAAGAGCTCCCTCAGTGACAGCGGTTGGCGCATCACCACCATCAGGGAAGCTGGGTTAGCCAAAGAAGGCAGGCGCCAGGCGGATGCCTTCCTGCGCAACAAATCCAAGCCGATGCTTGAGTACGACGTTTGGGCAATTAGACAGTATTCATAGCTGTGGCTACGGCCGCTAGTCGCCGCCCGCCGCTTCGCGGCGGCCTATCGCGGCCGATGGCCGCTCAAAAATGCCTGGCCTGCGGCCAGTGAATCTTCAAGGCGCGGACAAGCCGCGCGATAGCCAGGAAGAGCAAATTTAGACTTATCCACAAAAACTGGGGATAAGTCTGTTAAAAAGCTATCGTAGATATTGATATTTCGTTGGTTTTTAATTTTGGCGGATTTTTTATGAAAACACTGGTCACACGCCGGCCGCCGCTTTTGCGGCGGCTTTAATATGTGGGCCGCAAGCGGCCCGTTCATATTGATCCCGCGCTCTATCGGCATGGAAGGCAGCCCTGCCTTCGGCTACGGGCAGCCCTCCAAAGCCTGTGCGCGGGAGCGCTCCGAGGAAGTCGAGCCCAAGCCCGTAGGCATTGGACTCGACACCCTCTCCGCTCTATTCACCTACCCTTCGCCCCGCCGCTTCGCGGCGGCCTATCGCGGCCGATGGCCGCTCAAAAATGCCTGGCCTGCGGCCAGTGAATCTTCAAGGCGCGGACAAGCCGCGCCGTCGACACTCGACCACCTACGCCACATCGAGCACCGCGCCTGCTGAAAGGCTGTCAAGGTTTAGCAGAGAGAAACAGGGCAGCCCAACCGTCTGCGCTCGACAGGAACGCCGATGTCAGCCGAAATGCCGCAAGGTTGAACGCCAAGAAAGGAAGGCAACCTGCCACTTGGCCAAGAAGCACGCGCAGGCCTTGAGACAGCATCAATTACATTGATTGACTTATTAAAAACTTTCATCAAAAAAATGCTTGACATGGTGAACTGAGTGCACTACTATAGGCTTAACGGTAGTCGAGAGGACTGCCGGTTAACCACAACCAGGGAGATAAAGACATGATGAGAGAAGTTGCTATTCGCCATTTTGGCAGAACAACCATTAACGCTCTAGATAAATTGGGCATTCAGATCATTGACACGATAACCATTCCAGGCGACGGAGAAATGCCAATGGCAAATGGGACCACGGGGTACTGCGTGAACGACAATGGCGTCGGCCGCGTGCTGACCTGGCAACAAGTTAAAGATTTGGCAGCATCCTGACTGCGGCCCGCCCCGGTTCGCCGGGGCCGTGTTCTGGCCTGGCATTAAGCGAAGCAACTACGATGAACAAATACGAACAAAAAATCGCTGCACGCCAAGAGCGTTACGAGCGAATGGCAGAGAAAGCCAGAGAAGAAAGCGCCAGCACCTATCGTCGCGCAAAAGAAATGCTTGACGAGATTCCGTTGGGCCAGCCAATCCATGTTGGTCACTACAGCGAGCAGCGCGACCGGAACTACCGCGACCAGATTGATAACACCTTTCGCAAGTCGGTCAACTTGGACAAGAAAGCCGAGTACTACGACGAGAAAGCGGCAAGCGTGGGCACTGGTGGAATTTCAGGTGACGACCCAGACGCGATTGAAAAGCTGCGCGAAGAGCTAGAAGAGATCGAGGAAAAGCAGCGCCGGATGAAGGCCGTTAACAAGGCCCTTCGCGCGCACAAGACCCAAGAAAAACGCATTGCCGCGTTGGTCGCTGATGGGTTCACTGAGGAAGAAGCGAGCGAGCTTTTATCGCGGCCCGGCTTTTTCGGTTACGAATCATTCACGCTGCAAAACAACAACGCGAAAGCCCGACGGATTGCGCATCGGATAAGCCAGCTTGAGGCGCTGAGAGAGCGCGGCAACGTCGAGCACAAGGGCCATGGCTACACCTACCGCGAGGACGTCGAAGAAAACCGCGTCATGCTCATTTTTGACGGCAAGCCTGATGCGGAGACACGCGATTTACTCAAGCGCCACCGCTTCAAATGGTCGCCGTCGCGTGGTGCCTGGGTTCGTCAGCTTGGCTATAACGGAATCGTCGCTGGCCGTGAAGCTAGGAAGGCGCTTGATGCGCTTGCTAGCGCCGACGGCAACTGCTAAACCAAAACCCGCGGCACCGTCCGCACTAACCATAGGAGATCGAATCGATGAAGGCATTAGAAAAGCTGATTGAGGCCAAAGACAAATATCAAGTGGGCGACCTGGTAGCCGTTGAGGCAGAAGGCGCAGAACCAACCGTTGGGCAGATCGTGAAAGCACTGAAAACCAAGGCTACCGTTCGGCTGATGACCAGCCCGAGCGCCCCGCGCCGTCCAATCTGGAGCGACCGGCTAGAGGAGATTGACTGGGAAGCGGTGACCGGGGCCTTGCCCGGCCCTGAAGCATTGGAAACCGCCGGCTTTCCTGTTCCGGATGACTTCGAGGCAACCATCGAGAGGCTGAAGGAGCGGATGCCAAGCGTAAGACCGAGCGAGCCACGCACCTGCCGAACACGAGCCGCCGGGTGGTATCGATCATTCGCAATCGCAGACAGGAGGCGCTGGAAGCTGCCAAGCGAGCAGAGGAGCGGGCGAGGGCGTGCGAGGCTGACGTGAAGGTTTACGAACAGGCCATTAAGGCGCTGGCCAAGAGTGAAGCTCAGCCCGGCAAAACCGATGAACAGCCGGGCGATGGCGAGAGCCAAGGCAGCGAAAACAAGGCCGGTTCATAACGGCTGATAGAGGGAAATGCCCCGGAGCAATTCCGGGGCACAGGAGGCATTATGAAAAACCAACACATGACGCAATACGAAGACCCGGTAGAGGCCCTGCTGGATACGCTGGAGAAGTTGAGCGACAGCGAGGTGCAGGCGGCCGTGAGGCTGGCCGGCATGTATCAAAGAGTTTTACGCGAGCTTCCAGATCCGAGCGGGTGGACTTGTGAGGACTTCAAGCAGTGGTTGGACATTAGCGGTATGTCGCTCAGCAACGCCGCCGAGGCACTGGGGATGAGCAGACGCCAGATTGCCTACATGGTGAGTGGCGAAAAGCCGGTCCTGCAACGCACTGCATTAGCCTGCATAGGGGTGCTGGTGTGTCAGGCTATAAGCCGCAAAACCTAACACGCTTCAATGAGGCCCCGGCTAAATGCCGGGGATAACCGCGTATGACGCCATACCCGGCTAAATGCCGGGGATAACGGCGCTGGAGCCGCGGGTAGTGCGCAAGAAGATTTTCTCGCTTCAATGAGGCCCCGGCTAAATGCCGGGGATAACGAGGAGCACTGGCAGGGGGGCTAGTCCCTGCTAATGCCTAACCACAACCAGGTGAATCATGGTTATGACTAAGAATACCAAAAATACCAAAACAGATCCATTCACGTGGCTCGAAAAAAAAGCCGCCTCCGGGCCGCACTGACCGCCGCCTGCAAGGAGCTAGATCGGTTGGAGATCATCACCGGCCACCGGATCGAGACCAGTACCAAGGGCAAGCTGCAACTTGCCCTGTGGCTCCAGCCATCGGGATAGCGTTCCGCCGCCAGTGGCATAGCGTCGCGCCCCCCTTTGCAAGCCGTTGATTTCATTGAAGAAAAACGGCGTTTTCCGCCTTCTACCTTTCTTCTACCTTATTACTACCAGCGAAGGGCTGTGGATAACTTTGGCGTCAGATGAAAAACATCACGCCGATGTCAGCCGAAATGCCGCAAGGTTGAACGCCAAGAAAGGAAGGCAACCTGCCACTTGGCCAAGAAGCACGCGCAGGCCTTGAGCCAGCATCAATTACACTGATGGCCGAATGAAAAACGTTCATCGAAAAAATGCTTGACATGTAGGACATAATGCCCTATTCTTAACACTGAAGATTAGGCATGGGGCCTGATCGCACGCAACGAGGAGGAAACGTTATGTGCAAAACCACATACTACGTAGTGGAATATCAGTATATTGGCCACGAGGAAGGGAAGGACGATTTAATCCATATCCAAACCACTCCAGCTCGTGACCTAGATGGTAACGTGTGTACCGACGGGTGGTGCGAGACATGGGGCGATTGGGCCGTATACGCGCATGGGGAATATGTAATCCTGAATGATGCACGCGCCGCCGTGCGCGAGAAATTTGGCGATGTGCGTGAAGTTGATGGCAGCTATGGCCCCGCCGTAATCGAGACCTATAAGGTAGGTCTGCATGAGCCACTAAACTCATACGAGTCATATGAGTATTGTCTCGGTTACATTCAAGCTGACGTGAATCGCGACACGACTGACGAGCGAATTGACGAGTTAGTCGCCGAATATGAAATCGAGGCTAACTGGAATGGCTATACGCTAGATGCGGATGGCCTCGCTGAAATGATCCGTGATTATCGAGATGAGCTTCGAGATGAGCTGGCATCAGATAATGCCCCGGACTAATGCCGGGGCACGCGGGGCACGGATCACACAGAAGGATCAATGAAACTATACATGACAACGTCAAAATGAACAACAGGGTGACGATTCGGCCGGAGACCTTGAGGCCGGCTAGAAAATGGGAAAAACCCACCCCGGACGAGATCCGGGAGCTAATCCGTTTAACCGGCATGAATAGTGAGGATGTGGCTGCAATGCTCGGCCTCGCCCCGCCAAGTAAAAAGAGCGGTAGAGGTAGCAGGACAGTGCGCCGCTGGAAATCGGGAGATGTACAAATCCCGTACGCTGCATGGGCACTATTAGCACACCAGGCGGGCTTTGGGCTGATATGGGTTGATCGAGCAGACCATCGGCCTCATAGGACTGGGCGCCACGCAGCAACGAAAGCCGCGAGACAGAGACCAGCGGTACCCGAAGATCAACAGGAGAATAGGGAATAACTCCCTCCCCTTTTGGCGTTAATCAACTACCGACGGTCAAGATGGATCTAATCCATCGTATTCCGATACGAATAACGGCTAACAACAGTGGCTTGAGGATCGTTATCCATATCAATGCGCCTATCGCACCCGCGATTGCGCCTACTGGTATCGCCAGAAATAGCCAGATTAGAAACGTCATCCTGTTTACTCCCGCCCGGCTTAACGGGCTTTTCTATGCCGCCACTATGATGGCCGCAGCGATCGCGGACAATACAGAAAAGCCCAGGGCTGCCCACATGGCCCAATGCGCCCGCTTGCTGGACTGTTCAGCTTGGGACGCCAGCGCCTGCATGGCGGCCTGGTGCTTCTGCCGTTCAGCATCGAGCATTCCGCGCAGGCCTTCCTGTATTTCCTTCCCTTCATGCCGGATCTGCGTTACCGCCTTTCCGACGATTGTTTCAGCCAATTCTTTAGATTGGCCGTGATAGCGTTCGGTGACAAGCTCCAGGTGTTCCTGGAGCTGTTCAACCGCGCCGGTCATTTCCTTAGTGTATTCACCCAGGATCACATCATGGACAGCCAGAAAGGCAAGGATAGGATCATCCTTGCCCAGCAGGATGCCATGCTGTTTTACAACAGCCTGGATAACAGCATCCCGGTCAATCGGCATTTGTAGCTTTCTCCTTTTTGGCTGATTTAACTGGCAGCCCTAGGACAAGATCCATTTGTTCAAACAGGTGCTGTTTCATCATGCGAAGTCGGTTCTTCGACATAAAGTTATAGTTTTCTGACTTCATCGCCTGGTCAAACGTCTGGCGAGCTTCCAGCATGGCTTTAACGTCCCGGCCGAACAGATCCGATTGCCTTGCAATCGTGATAATGCCATTCACGCGAGACTTGTGATTTTGGTAAACCTTCATTTGCTCAAAGGTTTTTCCATCTTGTGCAATATCGCCAAAATACTGGTTAAGCCATACGACGATTTCCGCAGTTTCCGGGAATTGATTAGCCAGCGAGTCAAAACCCGTCAGGGTATCCATGAGCGCCTGGCCGCCAGTGATTACCGGATGGACAACAATCTGATGCCCCATGCTTTGCAGAAGCTCAATAGCCTGGTTCTCTACCAAGTAGCTGGACAAAGGAATAAAGGACGACGCCCCGTTATCAATAACAATTTCAGAATTTGGATTTTCCGCGATCATTTCCATAAGTCGGTCAAATTCTGATTCATCAATTTTGTTTCCGTTCATAAGTTCGACGCGCTGAACATCGAAAGCAGTATAACCGGCAAAAGTGGCATTGACGGGATCAGTATCCACGCAGATTAACCGAATACCATTTTCATGCCGGTGCTGGGCGATAAGTGCGGAAACAAGTGATTTACCGACGCCGCCTTTTCCTTGAAGTGTAAAATGTGCTTTTGCCATTGCGTATATCTCCGAGTTAAATCAAATCTTCTTTAGATTTTCCTTTGGCGCTATATTCAAAACGCTTAGTCAAATCTTCCGTTTTGCGCTTAGGTTCGCCTTCCGTTGTGGTTTGTTCAATTACCTTTTGTTCCTGGTTGACAGGCTTAGATTCGCTCGACTGCTGGATATACCTGTTCACATAGTCGATAAAGGTTCTGTACTGAATTGGCATAGAGCCTTTTTTGTGCAGGAACTCCCATATCTCTTTGGCCAGGTATCCATCCGCCAGTGCTTGGGCGATTTCATTACGGCGGGCTAGGAAGGCTTGCCTTCCCGATCCTCGCTGTTTTTTTCGCCCTGGAGGCTGGCGTTTCATTTCTTCCGATAGGCTCATTGTCTCACTCTGTCCGTTTACCGCACTAGCACCGCACTGCAACCGCACTGCGAGCCGATAACCGCATTCTAACCGCACTAGCACCGCACTGCAACCGCATTTTGGCGTTTTTACTGGTTTTTTTTGACCTGCGCGGTTATAGTGCGCTATTAGAGCGGCATCGCGCGGCGGTTGACGGGGGCAGGATAGGTATTTGCTATACCGCCGCAAGCGTCAGCCTAGCAAATCCTGTAACTTACTCGCCCTATCGGGCTCGACGCTATCCTGCTCTCCGAGGGTTTGCTGCTACCGCAGCGAGCGGCTACCGCCGCCACAAAACGAGGCAAACAGATGGGAACCGAGAACAGAAAACGAACAACGCACATCATGGTCAGGGTGAGCCCTGACGAGAAACAAGAGATCCACCAGGCGGCTGCCCGCTGCGACCTTTCCGCGCCTGCATACTTACGGGAGCTTGGTCTTGGTTATGAGCCGAAAAGCAATGTTGACGTTCTGGCTGTTGAACAACTTGCACACCTTCATGGTGATTTAGGCCGTGTCGGCGGCCTGTTAAAAATGTGGCTTTCGGATAATTCAAAATCCGACTATGGCCGTAGTCTTAATATACCAGAATTGGTTGATAGACTCCTTGTTTTACAACAAGAAATAGGCGAAGTGGCGCGGAAATTATGATTGCTAAAAAGGCACCCAGGAGAAAAGATAATAAATCAAGTTTTGGCGCTTTAGCTAAATATATAATGCGTGAAGCAAAAACAAACGAAGAAGTGGAATATTCGCGCATAACAAATTGTGGGTTTGATTCCTTTGATTTGGCTGTTAAAGAAATAGAAGCAACTCAGGCCAGAAATACAAGATCCAAGTCTGATAAAACCTATCACCTTATAGTATCGTTCCCAGCCGGGGAGCGGCCAACTAATGATCAGTTAAAAGATATTGAGGATGAGCTGTGCAAAGCTATTGGATTGGCGGATCATCAACGTATTAGCGCATTACATACCGATACCGATAATGTTCATTTGCATGTCGCCATAAATAAAATTCACCCTCGTAGTCATCGTAATGTCGAGCTATTGCGCGATCACTACAGGATTGATGAAGCGTGTTCCTTGCTGGAAGAAAGGCACGGTCTAAAGCGTGATAATCGAATAAACCGAACTAACTCCAAAGAAAGGGATTTCCGCGAAACTGGCCGTGCCGGAGATATGGAAGCGCATTCTGGTCTGGATTCATTCAAGCGATGGGTCAAGGCCAGAAAGGAGCCATTGCAGCAAGCCCTGGAGAAAGCAACAAGCTGGGACGAGCTGCACAAAGCCTTTGCAGCGTATGATTTAGAGATCCGGCAACATGGGGCCGGGCTTGTTGTTTCTGCCAGGAACCAGAAGGCCTTTATTAAGGCCAGTGATTTAGGCCGAGAGTTCAGCAAGGGGCAACTTGAATCAAAGTTTGGACGATACCAGGAGCCAACCGAGCAGATCCGTCAGCAAGAGCCAGCGGAAAGTTATAGGAAGCCGCCGCAGCATGATGGAGCGGAGCGCTCCGAATTATGGGAGAGGTTTCAGCGAGAGAAACACGAAACCATTGCCGTGAAAAAGCAGTTGCTCCAAGCAGTGAAGGAGCAACGCCAGGTCGAGCTGGACAGGCAGCGCAAGGACTACGCCGCCCGAAAGGAAGCAATCAAGCGAGACACGCTATTGAATAGCAAGCAGAAGCGGGAGGTTTACCGAAAGCTGGCCAAGAACCACAAGGCCCGCAGCGCGGCCGCGCTTCAATCGTACAGGCAGCAGGTGGCAAAGATCCACGACACCTACCAGGTCAAAGGCTGGCAGGAATGGCTGGTTGACCGGGCAATCGAGGGCAACACCACGGCATTGACCATGCTCCGATCAGCAGCCCGGCGACCCCAGAAAGGAGCCGAACGGTTTGCCTTCATGGGCCGCGATCAGGGACAGATATTTACGCCACTGAAACCAAAGGTTCAGGCAAACGGCGACGTTCTTTATGTCGTTAATGGTACGAGGATACGCGATACAGGGGATCGGCTGCGCCTTGATGTAAGTCAAGGCGGTGACGTAACCGCTGCTATCCGACTGGCCCGTGAGAAGTACGGCGACCACTTGAGTGTTGATGGTGACGAGAAGTTCAAGCAGGCCGTGGTGGAGGCTGCTGTAGCAAGTGGCCAGGCGGTGACGTTTGCAGATCCGGCGATGGAGCAACGGCGACAGATTTTGCAGGAGCTGGTTAACGCTAAAACAGAAGGGGAGAAGGAACGCGAGCAGGAAAAGGGCAGGGTAGACGAGGTTCAGATATGGATCAACAAGAGAAACGAGGCACGCCTAAAAACGTCCGATATACTGGAACATCGAAAGTTCACCGCGTCCGACGCGGGGCCAGCATTCTACAAGGGGTCGCGCAAAATTTCGGAGGGGCTAACAGTTGGTTTATATGAGAAGTCCGGCACCATGCTGGTGCTACCCATAACAGAGCGGCAAGCCGAGCGATTCAAGCGGCTGCCAGTTGGTACGCCCGTCAAGCTGAATAAGCGCGGGCATGTGCAATTCCAGAAGCAAGAGAGAGGGCACGGAAGATGAGCGAAACGATAGGTTCAGCGGCACCAAAAAAACAGGGTAACACACTGAAACGAGTGCTGATAAACGCGGGAATTTTCATTGGGCTGCTGCTAGTAGCCAGCTCAGTGACTACGCAATACCTGGCTGCTGCATTTGACTATCACGAAGCACTAGGAAACCCGGTGGCGGGCAAGTTTTATCTGCCCTGGTCATGGGCGGGCTGGGCATGGGCATGGTGGGCTACTCACACCGATCTGATGCAGCGGGCAGTGATGATTTTCACCGCTGGCAGCACGGTGGCACTGGTCGTCTATGCGCTTGGCATTGTGTTCAGTTCCCGCAAGGCGGAGGCCATCGAGGGGCTGCACGGCACCGCGCATTGGGCAAGCAAGAAGGAGATCCAGGACAGCGGATTGTTGCCGAAGGACAAGAAGAAGCCGAGCGAAGGCGTCTATGTCGGCGCCTGGAAGGACGAGAAAACCGGCAAGCTGCATTACTTGCGCCACAACGGCCCGGAACATGTCCTGGCGTTTGCGCCGACCCGAAGCGGTAAAGGCGTAGGTCTTGTATTGCCGACCCTGCTTAGTTGGACAGGCAGCGTCCTATGCTACGACATTAAGGGGGAAAACTGGGCACTGACCGCCGGCTGGCGGAAGAACTACGCGGGCAATAAGGTAATGAAGTTTGACCCGACTGCTACTGATGGCTCTAGTGTCGCTTTCAATCCCTTGGAAGAAATCCGTATTGGTGAAGATCAGGAGGTTGGCGACGCTCAGAACGTGGCCACCATGCTGGTAGATCCAGACGGTCAAGGCCTGGTTGATCACTGGTCAAAAACTAGTCATGCACTGCTGACCGCGGCTATCTTACATTGCTGCTATGCAGTTAAAGCAGAAGGCCGCTCCGCCACCCTGGCAGACGTTGGTGCATTGCTGGCCAATCCAGCAATGACAATCGAACAGGTTCTAGAACACATGTTGAAGTACCAGCACCTTGAGGGAAAACCGCACCCACTGGTTGCACAAGAAGCGCGGGCAATGCTCAATAAAGACGAGCGCGAGCTGTCCAGCGTGGTTTCCACCGCTATCAGCTACCTGACCCTTTACCGTGACCCAATAGTTGCCAAAAACACCAGCCGCAGCGACTTCCGCATTCATGACCTGATGAACGATGAAGATCCGGTATCGCTTTATTTGGTTGTTCGTCCGTCCGATGCAGACCGTTTGCGTCCGTTGATTCGATTGCTGATTACCCAAATTGTTCGCCGCCTGACTGAAAAGATGGAGTTCGATGACGGCCGCAGCGTCGCCCACTATAAGCACCGTCTGCTGCTGCTGATCGACGAGTTCGCCAGCCTCAAGCGTCTGGCAGTGATAGAAGAAGCTCTGGCCTTCATGGCCGGTTACGGGCTCAAAGCCTATTTGATTGTTCAGGATCTCCAGCAAATCATGGCTGCATATGGCCGTGAGGAAGGTTTGGTGGGTAACTGTCACGTGCGGATTGCCTACGCGCCTAACAAGATTGAAACGGCCGAGCTGCTTTCTCGCATGAGCGGGCAGACCACGGTAATACGCAAGCAAACAACGGTATCCGGCAAACGATTCGGCTACATACTAGGCCAAGTGAGCGAATCCATGCAGGAAGTGCAGCGCCCCCTGATTACTGCTGATGAAGCAATGCGCTTGCCTGCTGCTATCAAGGACAGCAACGACAAGATTATCGAGCCCGGCCACATGCTAATTTTCGTGGCTGGCCATGCGCCCATTTACGGCCGTCAGATCCTGTATTTCCGAGATGCCACGTTCCAGGCACGGGCGAAAATTCCTGCGCCGAAGGAGAGCGACCGCACCCGCTTTCCCGCCCTGACTGCCGAGGCGTCAGAGGCTTCAGAGCCTGAATTTAAGCTGCCGTGAGGTGGTGACATGAAAATCCCAACTTTTCACTTGGCGCTTGCCCTGGTGATCATTGTAACGGTTGGCGGGCTGATAGCAGGGCACAGCTATGGCCTGCGCTGGAATAAGACCGCATCCCTTCCCAAAGGGATTTACCAAGTCACGAAGGCCGCCCCATCCGAGATTGAGCGCGGCAGCATAGTTATGTTCTGCCCGGAGCAATCAGAGGTGCAGTTAGAGGCCCGCAAGCGCGGTTATTTGCCGTGGGGCTTAGCTTGCCCTGGGGGCTTTGCTCCCTTGTTCAAAATCGCTATGGCAATGCCTGGTGACGTTGTAGCGGCAACCCCGGCCGGTATCACGATCAACGGCCAGCCGGTTGCCAACTCCAGCCGCCTGGAGGCTGATAGCAAGGGCAGGGCACTGCCACCGCTGCCGACTTCTGGCGAAGTTCCCCCCGGTATGGTTTGGCTGTTGTCGGACTATGCTGCCCGTTCATGGGATTCGCGTTATTTCGGGCCGGTGCCAATGGACACCATTTATGGCCTAGCCCGTCCGGTTTGGACGGTTGAGTAATAATCAAGGAAAAAAATGCGCTTGTTTATCGCAGAGAAACCTGAGCTTGGCCGGGCTATTGCCGAGGCAATAGGTAACGGCCAGAAATATGATGGCTATATCCGTTGCGGTAATGGTGATGTTATTACCTGGTGCTTTGGTCACCTGCTGACACTGACCGACCCGGAAGACCATGATCCGAACACCAAACAGTGGCGTATGGAAAGTCTGCCACTTCGCTGGCCGGTAGAGCATAAGCCGATTGCGGACAAGGAATCACAGATTAAGCTAATTCAGAAGCTGGCCGGGCAGGCTTCGGAAATCATCCACGCTGGAGATCCCGACGACGAGGGCCAGCTTTTGGTTGATGAAGTCCTAGATTACATCGGCAACAACAAGCCGGTGCGGCGGATCTTGATTAACGACCTGAATAAAAAAATCGTCCAGAAGGCGCTGACCAACTTGCGCGACAACAGCGAGTTTTTCACGCTTTACCAGAGCGCCCTGGCCCGGTCTGTAGCCGACCAGGTTTATGGTTACAACCTGACTCGCGCCTATACCCTGGCAGCCCGCGCAGCCGGAGCCACACAAGTGCTTTCGGTTGGCCGTGTACAAACCCCCATCCTTGGCCTGGTAGTGCGTCGAGATCGAGCGCACGAAAGCCACAGCGCCCATAACTACTATGACCTTATGGCGCGCTTTACTGGTGACGGTGGAGCCTTTACCGCGAGGCACCGCCCGGCAGATGGTGCCCCAGTTGACGACAAGGGCCGCGTCCTGGACGAAACCTATGCCACAAACCTGGTGCAAGCAGTGAAGGGCCAATCCGCCACTGTCACCAGTGCAAACACCGAAGAGAAAGCGGCGGCCGCGCCACTGCCTTACAACCTGCTGAACCTGCAAGCGGACGCTTCTCGGAAGTTCGGATTTTCACCTGAAAAAACTTTGCAACTGACCCAATCGCTCAGGGAGAAGCACCGCCTTATTACTTATAACCGTAGTGATTGCGAATATCTGTCTGACGAACAGCACGACGACGCCCCGGCTGTTCTGGCTGCCATTGCCCAAACTGCCCCGGTATTGGCAAAAGCGGCACAGTCTGCAGATCCGGCAATTAAGAGCAGAGCGTTCAACTCCAAAAACGTGAGCGCCCACCATGCCATTATCCCAACTGAAAACACGGCAGACCTGGCAAAACTTAGCGATGACGAAGGCAAGCTATATTTGTTGATTGCCCGCGCCTATATCGCTCAGTTCTGGCCAAAACATACTTACCGCGAAACCACCATTGACCTGGAAGTTTCCGGGTATGCATTCCGCACCACTTCCCGCGTTACCATCCTGGACGGCTGGAAAAAACTGTATGCCCGCGATACCGATAATGACGAGGTACACCAGGACGATGCAGACAGCACGGATAACCTGGTATGGGTTACGACCACCACACCGCTAATGTGTGAAGACGCTACCAGCGAGAAGAAACAAACCAAGCCGCCCGCCCGTTACACAATGGCCACCCTGCTGAAAGACCTAGCCCGTGTCGCCAAGTATGTGACCGATCCCAAGATCCGGCAGCTACTACTGGCCAAAGACCAGGAGAAAAAAGGCGAGCATGGTGGTATCGGTACACCCGCGACCCGAAGCGCGATTATCGAACAACTGATGAGGCGCGGATTTATTACTGAACAGAACAAGAAGGTAGTCAGTACCAAGCTGGGCCGTGAATTTCACGACCTGCTGCCGGAGAGTGCCACCGCGCCGGATATGACCGCTCTTTGGCATGAACAACTAGAGCGGATCAAAGCTGGCCAGATGACCATGCAGCAATTCGTAGACGGCGTAGCGGAACATGTTACCCAGGAGATCGAGAGAATCAAAACAGAAGGCGTCAAGGTGACGGCTGACGTTGGGCCGGAGTGCCCAACTTGTAGGAAAGGCCGCCTGCAACGTCGCAAGGGCAAGAGCGGTTTCTTTTGGGGCTGTAGTGCATACCCCGAATGTAAAGCTACATTCCCGGACAGACGGGGCAGACCTGACTTTAACACCAAAAAGAAAGCGGCACCGTCAAGCGAATACTTATGCCCGAAGTGCAACAAGGGCTTGATTCGTCGTGCCGGAAAGAAAAAGGGCAGTTACTGGTGGGGCTGTAGTGGCTTCCCCGCTTGCGACTTCCGGGCCTTCGACAACAAAGGCAAACCGGAGGTTAAAGAGTAATGCACCTGGCCAGCATCATCGCTGTTCTGGCATCCGCCGCCCTTGGCGTTTTGGCATGGGGCAGCCCGGCACCTGGTTGGGCGCAGGCGGCCGCCATCCTGATGCCGGTACTTTGGGCTTCAGCCAGTAACCGCTGGATTGCTGGCCTGATAGTCATGGCATACACCACCGCCGCGAGCCGGGGACTTATCCCTGGCATTGCGGAGTTTTTCGACACGAACCTAGTCCACGGTCTGACCCTATGGCTGGCTGCTGGCCTGTTTACCGGCCTAGTAGGCCTGGCCTGCTGGCACCGCTCCCCGTCTTTCCGCGTGCTGCTACTACCGGTGATGATGCTGGCCCTGATCGTACCCCCGGCTGGCCTGGTGGGGTGGGCGCACCCCGTCACCGCAGCCGGATGGCTGTTCCCTGGCAGCGGCTGGCTTGGCCTGGTAGTCACCGTAGCCCTGGCCATGCTGCTGGCCTGGAAGCGCCCGTTAATTCATGCCACCGCTGTGTTTGTTCCGCTCCTGGCCGTGGGCGCCACGTTAAACGAACCCGCCGAGATCCCCAGCGGCTGGAGTGGCCACAACACCCATTTCCATTTTGGCGTTGGATCGAGCGCGCAGCGCGACCCGATGGAGGAAATCCGTCGCCATTGGGCCATGCAATCCCAAGTAGCTACGGCAACCGGCCCTGTTCATGTTCTTCCTGAGACCGTAGGCGGACGATGGAATAGTCAGGCAAGCGCCGACTGGCAACGCCTTTTAGTCGATATGCCTGGCCATACCGTGCTTATGGGTGTCTATGAGTCGTTGCCTAGAGGCGGCTATCATAACGCCTTGGTGGAGATAACCGCCGAGGGATCACGAATTGCGTACCGGCAGCGAACACCTATTCCCGTTGGAATGTGGAGGCCTTGGGATAATTCCGGCGCCGTTCCACAGTGGATCAGCCAACCCGGCACCGTAGACGTGGCCGGCCATCAAGCAGCCGTCCTGATCTGCTATGAAGCTTTTCTGGTCTGGCCAGTATTGCATTCTGTCCTGAATCAGCCGGAGCTGTTTATTACAATCGCCAGTACCTGGTGGGCTCCCAAGTCCATTCATCGTTCACAGCATCACGCCATGCAGTCATGGTCGCGACTGTTCAAGATCCCGTTAGTGGAGGCCTACAACCTATGATCGAGCTAATTGCTATGTGCGCCCCTGACGTGGCGCCTCAAACCATCCAAGAGATTATCCGCGTCGAGAGCGGCGGCGATCCGCTAGCAATCAATGTAAACCGCTTACCTGGCCAACAGACGGCCCCCAGGCCGCCGCGGGCTGCAACTGCCGAACAGGCTGCCCATATTGCCCTTGGATACATCGACGCCGGCTACACGGTTGATATGGGGCTTATGCAGATTAACAGTGCAAATCTTTCCTGGTTAGGTATCGAGCTGGACGAGCTGGCGATTATCTTCAATCCATGCGCGAATATCGCAGCCGGTGCCGCGATTTTGACCAAATTTTACGAGCGAGCGGCCCGCGAGTTCGGAGCCGGTCAATCGGCATTGAAAGCTGCGCTATCCGCTTACAATACCGGTAACTTTTCAAATGGCTTTAGCAACGGATATGTGGCCCGTTACTATGATCAAGCGACGTCTCAACATGCTAATATTATTGAGGCTATGAAATCTCCAACCGGCATTAGCTGGATACCACCGGAAGGCTATTACCCTTCATCAAAAAATGATAAAGGTAACGACATGGAAAATCAAAATCAAATCCCAACGAAAGAACAATTAGACTCTATTGACGCTACCACAGTGAAGGCTAGTTTCATGGATGTAGTACCCGGCTTAGCGGTCGAATTTGAGCCAGACGAAGCCGATCGCATGGGCGCATTTGAAGAAAACGCCATGAGCTTGGAAGATGCAATCGAGGCAAGCACTGATCCACGGGTAGCGCAGTAATGGCAAAGCAAAAAAAACCCTACTATGAGCGCGTGGCAGAGGAAGTAATTAAAGCCTTGGAAGAGGGCACCGCCCCCTGGATTAAGCCTTGGGAACCGGGGCAACAACCCGATCTACCAACCAATGCTCTAACCGGGAAACCATATCGCGGTTGGAACCGCATTTACCTATCCATGCTGCAACCCGGCGAGGCGGATAACCGCTGGTGTACTTACAAGCAGGCTACCGAGCTAGGCGCTCAAGTCCGAAAAGGAGAGAAGGGCGCTGTCATCCAGTATTGGCAATATCAAGAAAAGAAGTTGATCACGGACGACGAGGGCAAACCAATCTTGGACGATAAGGGTGAAAAGCAATACAGCTATGTCGAACTTGAGCGGCCACGAGCCATTCATTCCGTGGTGTTCCATGCGTCACAGATCGACGGTCTGCCGCCGTTACCACCCAGGAAGGAGCGGCCGGAGTGGGAGCGTCACGACGATGCTGAAAAATTACTTACGGCATCCGGCGCCATTATCCATCACGATCAACACGACCGGGCTTTCTACCGGCCAGGCACCGATCAGATCCATATGCCGGAGCGTGGGCAATTCCCCACGTCAGACAAATACTATGCCACTGCCTTACATGAGCTGGGCCACTGGACGGGGCACCCGTCCCGCCTGGATCGAGATTTGGCGCACCCATTTGGGAGCGAGGGGTACGCCAGGGAAGAACTGCGTGCAGAACTGGCTAGTTACATGCTGGGTAGTGAGCTGGGTATAGGACACGACCCTGGTCAGCACACCGCCTATATTCAAAGCTGGATTAAGATACTCAAAGACGATCCGCAGGAAATCTTACGGGCTTCCCGCGATGCCCAGAAGATCATGGACTATATCCAAGGGCTGGTACAGGAGCAAACCCAGGCTCAGGAGATCCGTCAAACTTCCCGACAGCAAACCGAGCCGGAAGCCTTCTTTGACAGCGTTGGCACACTGCGTCACTGGGATACTGCTGAACCAATGCCTGCAGATTGGCAGGGTATCGCCAAGGACACAGCACGCTTTTTCTATGTTGGACGTGAAGGTGAAGAGCGAACATTCACCGTTTTAAAGGCTGAAAGTTTCGAGGAGGCACAACAGGAAGCCGCTATTGTCAAAGCGCTTGAGGCAGTAGATATTCGAGATGTGATTAATGCCCCAGGTGTGGATTTAAGCCACATTAAAACATTCCAGGGAGAGAACCTTGAGGACGCATTGCGAAGTCATGGCATTACTAGCGTTCATTCAGCCACTGGCCATGACCCTGCGCGTTTTTCAGAAATGGCGTCATTGCATATTTCCAATGTTTTCGGAGCTCCATTTGGCAAACGTTTGCGCGAGGATGACGGCATACCTTATCAAGAATGCCAAGAGTTAACGCAACTTTTTGCCTCAAAAGCTGAAAGCATTTACAAAGCGGTTACCCAAGGTCAGGAAATCAATCAACATGATGCAAGCAAGGAGGAGATCGCATTGAACGTGCAGACCGAAGGTATTTTAACCGCGCTAGAGGCAGCAGGCTGGGAGAGAAGCCGAAATGAACCTGCTATTGCATTCAAATCTTTCGCGAGTGATAAGGATGCGGCAGCCTTCCTTACTCCAGGCGATGGATTCAACAGAACGCTCCAATTCCAATACTTCAGTGAAGGACGAAATGTTACAGAAGCAAATGGTGTTCTAATACCAATTAATTCTACAGCCGAACAAGCTTATGAGCTAGTTACTGCAGCCGCTGCAAGAGCTGAACAATCTATTCGGAGTTCTGTTCGATTTCAGATTGCAGAAATGAATCAAAAACAGACAGAGAAACAACATGATCCGACGGAGCAGGCGGTTGCTCAAACTGCTCAAGCCGAACGGCAATACATTTATGTGCCATACCGGGAGAAGGACGAGGCGAAGCGACTAGGTGCGCGATGGGATAGAGGCGCTAAAAGCTGGTATGTACCCCAAGGTACTAACCTGGCTGCGTTTTCTAAGTGGCTGCCAGAAAACAACAAGATCCGACAGGAGCTCCCGCAAGATCCCCGCGCAGAGTTTGCTGAAGCATTGAAAGATGCCGGGCTAAAGATCGAGGGGCTGCCGCAGATGGACGGCAAGCTGCATCGCGTGCCGGTTGAAGGTGACGAAAAAGGGAAGCGTTCAGGGGCCTATAAGGGCTACCTGGATGGCCACCCCGCGGGTTTCATCCAGAATTTCAAGAGTGGCTATAAGGCAAACTGGAAGGCCACCGGGCAGCGCCTCAACCCGGCAGAAATTGCGAAGCTGGAGCGTGAGGCCGAGGCGAAGCGACAAGCCCGCGAGCGCGAGCGCGAGGCTGGTTATCTTGCTAAATCACAAGCAATTACCCAGGAGCTGGCCCGCCTGCCAGACGCACCGGCAGACCACCCCTATTTGAAGGGGAAAGGCCTGCACGGAGCCGGTCACGCCTTCGGTGCCAAGATGGACGATCAGGGCAACCTGGTAATCCCGATTGAGGACAAGGAAGGCAAGGTATGGAGCGTCCAGCGGATTGGCCCTACCGGCTTCAAGGGTTACGAGAAAGGCTCGAAGGTGTCCGGCTGCTACCACGTCATTGGCGGTAAGGATGCGCTGGCGGCCCAGGACGCCCACGAACCGCTGCTGATTAGTACTGGCTTTGGTACGTCAGCCAGTATTCACATGGCCACCGGCCGCCCGGTAGTGGTCGCGTTCCAGGACAACAACCTTAAAGACGTTGCACAGGAGTTCAAGCAGATGTTTCCGGAGCGCACCATAGTCGTGCTGGGTGACGATGACCGTCATTTGCCGGAGCGCAAACCACCGTTGCCCAATTCCGGTCGCGTGAAAGCCAATGAGGCAGCCAAGGCAGTAGGCGGTCGGGCTATCTTCCCGCAGTTCACCGCCCAGGAGAAAGGCCGCGAGTTCACAGACTTTTCCGACCTACACCGCGCCCGAGGACTGGCCGCAGTTCAGCGTCAGGTGGAACAGGCGTTGGCTCAAGCGAGAACAACGGTCAACGCCCGAAATCAGCGGGAACAGATGCTCGAGAAGAAACAGGAGCGGGAGAAGGAGCGCGAGGAACAGAGGCGCAGCAAGAGCCGAGGTGAAGCGCGAAGCCTTGGACTGTAACTTTATTTGCTTAGAAGCGCAGCCAGATCCGTGGCCAAACCTCAGATCCAACCTTGCCAAACCACCGGGAGCGATGCGAGCCCCGTAGCCGGAGAGAAAGAACCGGCACCCCCGCACGACCAGCCAGCCAGTCCACCCCCGGCATGGGCTCCAGAGGCCGCCCCGTGGGGCTTATGCGCCCTTCTGGGAAGATCATAACGCTATCCCCTTGATGCAGCGCCTGGAGCAGACCACGGACCGCGATTGGTCGCGTAGAGTCCACCGGCACCACTCGCCCCAAGCCGATGGCCGACATAGCACCCAACACCCGGCTGGTAACAGGGTGACGTTGTGCGTGGTTCACGTTCACGGCAAACACCAGGGGCCGTGGTGAAGCTAGAGCAATCAACACGCCGTCCAGCATGGATAAGTGGTTGCAGGTCAATATCACTGGCCTGGTGGCCAGTGACCTGGTAACGTGCCGGGTATAGCGTACCCGAACGCGAAACAGGCGCAAGAGCGCCCTACGCCAAAACGGAATCATGGTGTCGGCTCCCATAGGCCAGTAAAGCGAACAGATGCAGTTCTGGTGTATCGCGCTGTATGTTTTGGGTCGCGGTGCCCCAAGTAGTCCTGAATTAGCCGTAGGTCATACCCCTTGTTAGCTAGATAGTAACCGCAGCCATGCCGCAGCATGTGTGGCGTGACATGCCCAAGGCCGGCTTTTAATGCCGCTTGCCCTATTGTGTATATGATCGAATGCCTGGATAGCGGGCCACCACGTTCACTTATAAACAGCCAAGGGAGTTTCAGTGACCTGGTGCGGAGATACCGCCGCAGCAGTCGCAATTCATCCCCTTCAATTGGGTGTTCCGTTGACAATCCGCCTTTTATCCGCCGCACCCATAGCCGAGCCGATTCCAGTTGGAGGTGTTGGATTTTGAGGTTGGCCGCTTCCGTTTCTCGGAGGCCGTGGCGATAGAGCATCATCACTAAAAGCTGGTTTCGTTCTGGATTACGGAGCTGGCCGGCGGCCTTGAGTAGCCTCTTGTGTTCGGATTCCGTAATGAAATCCTTGCCCCGTTCGTGATTATCTATCGTTAGTTGAATGGTCATTGTTGCTACTTTTAACACTATGCCGCTTATGGGCGTTGATCCACTATCCTGCAAGGTCTGGTTATACAATGCTTATTGTCTGACGCAGAGTTGATACATTATACATTATACGCCTTTTGTTAAAAGGCGCCATAATAAAAAACCCGGCGCGTTGGCCGGGTTTTTTGCTATGCCAGGTCACCATTCAAAACCAAATGAATGGCGGCAATCAGGCCTAGGGCAATAAATCCCCCTGATACTATTCCCAGTTTTACCAAATCTTTCTTTGACGTTGGGCGACCACGGCGCCGAAGCTCGATGCCTATTACTAGGGCTGAGATTACCCACGCAATCAACGGAAGGATGATCAGATAGGTCATGGCTTATCTTCCTGTCGGCCATTCCACGTAAGGTTCTAGGATCAGATCCTTGTTGACCATCACGTTAAACTGATAGCCAGGGCGTATCTCTAACGTAGGTTGAATGTCCATATTCCGTCTGATAATCTGCTGGCCAACCTGCCCCCACTGACGGCCTAGTTCTGCCGCCAGTTCTTCTCTTGCATTGGTGGAATTGCTGTTATTGCTGCTATCCGGCTGGGATAGTTGAGCCCCGGCCCCAATGATGGAAAGCAGCGTCGCATTACCGAAGATCCGCCAATAGTGGTTATTCACTCTATCCTTGAGTCCGGCATAACCGGCAGGGTCAGTGCCGCCCATGTTGCCTAGCTCCATTGTTGAGCCATCAGGGAATTGGACACGATGCCAGGCCACCATAACCCTGCGTTGCCCCATTGCAACGTGGCTGTCATAAGTACCAATGAGCCGCGAGCCTTGGGGAATCAGGATATGCTGGCCAGTTCTCGTATCACGGACATTTTGGCTAACTTGAGCGATAATCTCACCCGGCAAATCGGAGTTGATGCCGCCGATCATCACCGCAGGAATCAACGTACCAACGCGCAATTCATACGGCGTTAGCTGGGGTCGTCTGAACTCGGAGCTATAGCCATAGGTTCGCGTGGTCTGCTGAAATTCGTCCTTGCGAGCTCGCAGGTTCGGATCAGCGTCATCACCCCCTATGCCTTCAAAGAATGGCAGGTTGGCACCGCCACCAGTGCCACCACGCCAAGCCATTCCGGCAAGGCGCATGTTCTCAGCAATTCGGCGTTCACGCTCAGCGGCCATGCCTTCACTACCAAGAGCCCCGGCCGGTCGAGCAGCGCCGCCCTGGCCTTGGCTTTGGCCGCCGTCCCGAATCTGCACGGCAGTATTAGATACCACCGCGTCATAAAACAGATCCTCACGGAACTGGCGGGCACGTTGGAGCCGTCGCCTTTCTTCCTCTGATAATTCATGGTCGCGACGAGGCGGTGCACCGGTTGTAGATCGGGGCGCAGCCCCCGGCGGCGCTGTCGATCTCGATTCTTCAATGTCTGACATTTCATCGAAATGATCAGGCGCAGGCGAAGGCGCAGGCGGAGCCGGCAGAATGATGCCATCCCGCTCATATTCTTGTAAGAGAGCGTTAGCTCCCGCCTTGGAGGGCCGCGTCTCAATCGTTTCTGCTTTTGCTGCCTCTTTAGATTGAACTTTATTTGCCCGTTGCTGGGCCGCAAAGATCAGAGTAACGATCACCACAAAAGCAAGGCCGCCCGCAGCGATCAGCGGCAGCTTGTTCATGCGCCGCACCCCGGAGGCCGGATTGTCCAGCCCGTCAGGTGACGCATTAGGGTTCAAGTGCTGTTCATCGCTCATTGACGCCCCCCCCGCTTCGGTTCAACCAGGAACGCATCCGCATAGCGATCCGCCCGCATTTCACGCAGCACCGCCCGCGCTTCCTCAGCCGAACGGAAAGGCCCAACGCGCAGCGCCTGGATGCGGCCGAGGGTTCCCAGCTTGACTATGTGGGACTCACGACCCAGGCGCTCCAGGCGGGCCTGGTTGCGCTCCAGATCGTCCACATTCGCCCCGGCCAAGACCTGAACAGACCAGCCAGTTTCCACATCCGGTCGGTTGTAATCATCGAGAGAAACACGTTCTGCCGTGCTGGGCATGACAGGGAAGGCCGGGCCGGGCGCAGGCGTGGCCACCGCTTCCCTTATTGGAGTTGCATTTGTGGCGACAGCCACGGGGTTGAGGCTACGACCGGAGCCGTTGCGAACGGTTACACCACTGCCCCGGACGAGCTGGCCAGCCGAATCAATCTGATAGAGGCGTTCCATACGATAAGAGGGCTGCACCCTGACACCAACGCGATAGGTGCCAGGCTGACCCAATTCATCCAGGACATAAGCCAGGCTCAGAGCATGGAGGGGCTTTTCTTCGCTATCGACTGCCACGGCATAGCCAGTTTCACGGAGCTGGCTTTCAAGGGCCATTCCAAAAGATCCGGGCTTGCCGTTGCCGTTGGAGAGGGCAAACGTGGTTTGCCCTGGTGCATATTCCGTTACCAGGACTTCGACCACATCACCGGCGACCATGCGGGCATCGCTGTCTTTGAGCTGGACCACTTCCTGACTATCCCAAGGGCCGACAGTTGCGCAGCCACCCAGCAGGCTGGTAACGGCAATGGCGAACGCCAAACGAGAGTTTGTTAGTTTCATGTCAGCCCCCCTTAGCGTCCAGTACGGCGAATAGTCACACGGTCTTGGTTGCGACCCACGCCAACAATCAGCACTGCTTCATCGAAGATCTGATCAACAATATAGCGATCTTCACGGATGCGGTAGTTCACCAGTTTTTCGCCCTGCCGGGTTTTAACCAGGAGCGCCGGCGCTTCCACCTGGTTCATGTTACCGCCCATTTGAATGATGGTTTGTTGGCCGTTGTTATAGACACGCAGCGGTCGCCAGGAGCAGTTGGGGCAACCTGAAATGGCGTAATTAAAGTCAAGATCCGCAATGTTTTCCCCGGTTTCTGGCATGGTGCGCCGGATGCGTTCTGTTTCTTGACGCTCGTAATAAGCTTTCCACTGCGACGCGATTTGATCAGGGTAATGAAACGCCACGACGGGCATGTAGTCATCGCGGCGAGACACCAGGCGTATATGATAAGTGCGACGATCAGTTACCAGGGCCAATGAGGTTTCCAATCCCACTTCCACTGGTTTGATGATGATATGAGTACGACCGCCGGCGCCGACTGCTGGTGTCACCATCCAGCGGGCTGAATCGCCTAGGTGGACACCATCCTGAACAACGCGCTCGCCTTGCTCTAGCTCGATCATGCACAGCTTGAGCGGGGCGCACACCACAGTTGGTTGGCCGCCACTATACAAGTACGTCACACGATGGCCATCACGGAACGGGTACTGGTCTGCATTGAGCCATTGTTGCGCCCGCGAAAGCGCGGCACGATCACGATCGGTTAAAGGCTTTTCTTCTGAAAAGAGCGGTAGGGGATCTTGGTTATTTTCATTGATCGCCGGAACCTTATACCCATTCGCGGAGGCTGAGCCGGCCGCAACAATACCTGCGATAAGCAGGCCTTTAGATATTGTTTTTTTCACAGAAAATCTCCTTGTCAGTTGGCGGCGAAGTCTCGCGACCAGTCAAATTCACGAATGTAGAGACCTATCGGATTAAGCATAATGGTGCGACTATCCACTTTACCCCCTGTTACAATGCTGGCTATTCCCGTCCAGTGCGTCGTGGGTCGCGATTCCCCATTGCGGGATCGGGGCCGCTCGATCCACTCAATCCGCCAGGTGTTATCTGATAGGGGCAGTACCTGGCGTACTTCCACAACCACCGTTTCATTCCGCGCTCGTTCAAATGGCACGTTTTCGCGGTACCAGCTATTAATTGCGGTATACGCGGGAAAGTCTACGCTCAAGTGGGCATAGGCTCTTTCGATAGCTCGACGCTGTACCGCAATATCAGGACTGACTGAACGAACGTCTTGGATAAACTGTGCGAGCTGCGCGCGAATAACTCGACGATCCGCTGGCAGCATCTCACTGGCTTCGTAGATCTTGAGGGTTTCCCCTTCCGCGTTAATTTCCACGACGTAGGGAATTAGCGTGTTTTGGCTGGCAAAATGCCAGATACCACCAACTGACACTGCCGCGATTAACAGCGATGCAATCGCTACTGTTCGCCATGCCTTTGCTGTAGCAATATAGCTACCATACCGTTCGTTCCATTCGCGCCGAGCATTAAGGTACGGCGAGCTATTTTGCGTTGGCTCTTTCTTTTCCCTCATTGGTTCCATTCTCACTCGATAGTTACATTATATATTAACCTATTTAACAGAATAATGCCCACCTTGTCTAGCAAGGCGGGCAATTTTTTTTAACCCATATCGTCAGCTTTTACTGGCTGGGGAATGATAAACTTGATTTGCGTTATTAGAGCTACCGCCAGGGCCAATACTTCCACTACTACTCCCCTGCTGTTTGCCCGTATGCGGAGAATCACCGCCGCTTTCCGCCATGCCGAGCCGTTCAGCCCGCATTTTTTGAGCCATCGAGCCGCCAAAGGAGCCATGCGTTGAGTTGTAATCGCCCATGATCCGGCCACCGACGGTTTGCGCTGCTGCTTTGCCGAGGTTTTTCAGCGTCTGGCCAATGTGAGCCATGTGACCCGCGCCCGATGCAGCACCGGCAGGCATGGGAAGCGGCCCCGATTCACCGCTAGAAGCCCCGCCTGGAGATCCGCCGCCAGGTGCTGCTGCCGAGGCCAGCGCCCCACCACCGCCGAGTTGTTCCCCTGCCAGTTTCGAGGCCTCGCGCACCGCCATAGCCATGCCTGCTGCGCCGACTGTTGCCCCAATAGCGGCACCCCCGACTGCTGCACCCATACCAGTGATGGAAGGCGTACCACTGCCGATATACGTACCGTTGATAATTCCCTGGATAATGTCGGGAATCATCTTGACCAGGATGACGAGCATCACCAGGACGCCGAGGATGGCCAGGACAATGGAGAACTGGCTTTTATCTTGGCCAATCGCCCAGTTGTAAATGAACTGTTCGCCCAGGCCGACGATCAGGAAAAGAACGTACAGCTTGGCCCCAACGGATACGCAATAAGTGATATATCGCTTGGCATAATCTGCCGTCCATTGAGAGCCACCAAAGCCCAGCATCAGAACCCCGGCTGCCGTCACGATATACATTTCAGCCATGACCAGAAGAGCGTGAGCCGCGATCAAGGCATATAGCACCAAGGCGACAAGCGCCAAGATGGCAAACGCCAAATAAGTAAAGCGACCCGACGCTTCGATAATGCGGGCACCGACGATAAAGCCACGTTCCAGAATGGCCGCTGGGTTTATATCGCCGGTTATGCTTGTGCCTGCCGCCTGGTTACCTGTCCACATAAAGCCGTTAATAAGCGCCGTTGACCAGGTCTCGGCATTGAGAATCAACGCCAAAAAGAACCCGACGAAAATAACGAGCCTGACCAGCTCAACCACAAATTCCTGGAGATCCGCGTTTCTCAATACCATTTGACCGGCCGACCATGCCCAGGCAATCGTGGCCAGTGAAATCAGTAACCAGATGGCAATGCTTTTAAGCGGCCCGAACCAGGTGCCCGTTTGATTCCTAAATTCATCTTGTAGGGATTGAATAACGTCAGCGTTCGCACCCAGCGCCTGACCACTAAAAAGCAGCAGAGCAACAGCGGCCAGGATGCCCGTTTGGCGAAGTGCGCCCATGACAACCCCCTTACCTGATTGATTCATTCCAGTTCAGGCCGCCACTACGGTTAGGGTTTAGGCCGTCAACTGGACGCAAGGCACGTTGCAGATCCGCGTCATCCTCGGCCAGGCGTTCCTGGTTCTCAGCCAAGGCTTGTTCCACGGCTGGGCCGCAGTAATCTGCAGAGGGTGACGACACGTTATAAGTCACCACGTTGGTGACAATGACGGAGCCCACCAAGATGGCCAGGACTACCGGGTTTTTCAGTGCTGTGAAATACATGTGGAATTTTTCCTTTTTGGAGTTAACGAACAGATCCGTCCCAACTAAGGCCGCCACTACGGTTAGGGTTTAGGCCGTCAACTGGACGCAAGGCACGTTGCAGATCCGCGTCATCTTCAGCCTGCCGATCAATCGACCCGCCGACCTGTGCAGACTGGAGCTGTATTTGTGCCATTAGGAGCTGCCGGAGCTTCTGGAGCTGTTCCACCTGCATGGCAGCGATAGAGCCGGCCGCCTGGAGCAGTTGCTTAGTGCCTGCCGCGCTTTCCATTTGCGCCTCAATGGCGCGAAGCGCCGAGTCTTCCCGGTCGAATTGCTGGGCCTGGAGCCCGGCAGCCCGGAGAGCACCGCGCACACTGTCATGGTTCACTTCCGACCAATCCCGGTAACGCTCACTGAAAGCGGCATGGTCGCGCTGGCCGGTTTCCCCGCGCTGCATCTGTTCGTAATACTCAAAGGAACGGTGTTCACGCTGATAATCTTCATCTATCTGGCCAGAGCTATACGCGACTCCCCGCCCAGTGGCCACAATACTGGCCAGCGCTTGGAGATCCGCCAACGCCTGTTGCTTGATATGGTTCGGAAGGTTACGCATGTTTTCATACATGATTTCATACTGGCGAATTGTGTATGCTAGGTTTTCCGCTTCTTTTATTGCCACATCAACCAATTCGGCGTTGTTCAGAAGTTGAGTAATTTCAGTAGCCATACCAGTTAGGCCGCCACCCCCGGCCATACCCGGAGGTGCTATCGCGACAGTCAAGGCGAGCGCAACGCCCGCCGCTAGTGTTTTAGGCTTCCAGATATTCATAGTTGACTCCCCTTTCTTCCATCCAGTAATAAGGCCATTGTTCGCCGTGTTCGGCTTCCAGTGCCCTGACCCTTGCAATGTCTTCCTTTCCCGATACCCCTACAAACGAAAGAGCGACCGGACCAATAGCCAATTCAATGCGCCTGCGACCTTCCCCGCGAACAAAATACTGACGCTTAGGTATCATGTCCGCAATAATGCGAATTTCTGCATCATTGCAACCGAGCAGCTTATAGAGCTGGATATTTTCCTCGCTGGAGGCTTCCTTGTTCGCCAGGAAAATCTTGGTTGGGCAGGATTCGGCCAGCACATCGAGAATGCCGCTGTTGGCCGCATCTGATAGGCTTTGCGTCGCCAGGACGACGGCACAGTTCGCCTTCCGCAATACCTTCAACCATTCCCGGATCTTCGCCCGGAAAACCTCATTGCCGAGCATTAACCAGGCTTCATCCAGGATCAGCAGGCACGGCTGGCCCTTCATGCGGCGTTCAATCACATGGAACAGGTAGAGCAGCACCGGAAGACGGACACGATCCGAGCGGTGCATAAGCTGTTCAATTTCAAAAACTGCCCAGGTGCCAACGGCCAGGCCGTCTTCTTCCGCGTCCAAGAGCTGACCCAGCGCCCCGGAAATCGTGTATTCCTCAAGGGCGTCTTTCATGTCTTTGTCTTGGAGTTCAATTTGCAGGTTCGTTAAAGTGCGTTCCCCTTTCCCCTGGACAGCCACCAGGGCGCGGTGCAATTCTTTGCGCTGGGTAGATTTCAGCTTGAGTCCTTGCAGTTCTATCAGCGTTGCTACCCAATCCTCAGCCCAGCCAAGTTCTCCCGGCTGGTCGATGGACGCCAAAGGAGCAAAGCACAATTCTGATTCGTCCGAGTCGCCCGCCACGTTGTAATGCTGACCACCAATCGCCCGCGTCAAAGGCTCCAAAGAGTTGCCTTTATCAAAGGCAAAAACCGTCGCCCCTTTGTAACGGCGAAATTGGGCAGCGATCAGCGCCAGTGCAGTAGACTTACCAGATCCAGTAGGGCCAAGCATAAGCGTGTGGCCAAGATCCCCAATATGGAGGTTCAGTCGGAACGGTGTGCTGCCGTCTGTAGCCGCATGAAGCAGTGCCGGGCTTCCATTGGGATAAAACGGACATGGAGCCCGGTCACGTCCTGCCCATACCGAGGACAGCGGCAGCATGTCCGCCAGGTGCAACGTGTGCAGCATGGGACGGCGTATATTAGGCGCAGAGTGCCCCGGAAGACTGCCCAGCCAGGCTTCCACGGTGTTGACGGTTTCCACTCGCGCATTAAAACCGAGGTTGTTCACCAGGCGCTTAATCTGGCGAGCCGATTGCTCCAGGCGCTCCCGGTTATCATCCATAAGCACGACGACGCTGGTGTAATAACCATACGTCACCAGGCCGCTGGAGGCCTCAGCCAAGGCGCTTTCCGCCTCAGCGACCATTTGCGCGGCGTCCTGGTCAACGCTGCCCTTGGCGGTCTGCTGCGAGTGAAATACTTGATCCCAAAAGCCCCGGACTTTCTGCTGCCACTTCCGGCGATAGGCGCGGAGGCCAGCTTGAGCGTCAACGGCATCTTGGAAGATAAACCGCGTGTTCCAGCGATATTGCACCGGCACCTGGTCAAGCGCGGCCAGGATACCCGGATATGATTCTTGTGGGAATCCGTCTATGGCCACCACCTGAATCAACTTGTCATCGAGGCGCGGCATAATGCCCGCCCAAAATTCATGCCCACCAATAACAGAATCAAGATACATAGGACATGGTGGCAAATTAATAGGGTGTGGGTCGCCGGTTAAGGAATAATGCAGGTATTGTAAGAGCTGTTCATTGATGTGCTCCCGCCCGTCTTCATCAACATAGGGCACCCCTCGCATCCTTTTAATATCCAGTACACTAGACAGTCTATCCTCAATTTCCAACAACGCAGACTTGAATTGTCGAAGCGCACGATCTCCAGCGTTGCTACGCCCTCTCTTTTTCTTGTCACCCGTTTCTTTAAACATCAAGTCTGCCACTTTGCTTTGAGTTAACTTGACTGGCAGATAAGTAAAAACGATTGTATAAATGCTTTCGTAGTGTGACCCTTCTCGGTTAAACTGATAACGGCGTTCCTGGTCGATCAGTGCCGTGATCGGATCTGGGAAGGCACTTTCTTCCGGGGCTGGATATGCCCTTGCTTCGACGCGCACAGCGTCCTGGTGCAGCATCCATTCGTTGCCCAGCTTCGACAAAGCCGCATTAACCACCGCAGATACATGGTTACGCTCTGCCGCAGTTACCGTGGCCAGATCCTGACCCCGGTAAAAGAACCCAGCCATTAGGCTGCCGTCCTTGTTGAGCACGATGCCGTCATCAATGACGGCAGCCCAGTTCAGCAAGTCAGGCAGCGCCTTGGTACGTGAACGATGTTCCTTCAAGGCGTGCATGTTTTATTTCTCCCGTGAATGACTGGCTCCCGGTGCAAACGGTGTTGCGTGCGCCGGGTAAAAATCCTTGTACTTGATATGCCGCAGGTAGACCTTGCTCATAAATGGATCAGCCTTTGCCATCGCCCGAAGGCCTGCAACGCAGGCTATCCAGATAACGACGCCTGTTATTGCCGCCACCCAATTAAGGGCGACGACAACAAGCGTCAAGGTAATAAGCCCGGTGATCAGCAGCAGTTCCCGTTCGCAACCGGCCAGCAGATCCGGCCGGTTCAATGCACGATGAATTGGAATGCGCCGCAGTTCCTGACTCATGGCGTTACCCCACCAGAGCCGAGCCGCCGCCGTACAGCAGAGACAAAATAGAGGCCGCCGAAACTAGCAAACCGATTACCAGAACCAGCATGACAATACGGCGGGTAAATTCGCCCAGTTCGCCGCCGAAAATCAGCATACCGCCCG
>Ga0052835_100004_pt1 | contig 29070 bp, 31 predicted proteins | sample Wilsouwater61714_FD_53172 | JGI IMG/M metagenome (GOLD analysis project Ga0052835, IMG submission 53172) | Hot spring water microbial communities from Wilbur Hot Springs, California, USA - Wilbur source water - 6/17/14 | ecosystem: Environmental > Aquatic > Thermal springs > Unclassified ...
CTCACATCAAGAATCCGCTTTTTTCCATCAATAGCTTCACCACCTGCAAGCTCTACAATAAATGCAATTGGGTAAGCTTCAAAAAGAAGTTCAATCTTTCCTTGTGGGTCTTTGAGTGTCTTGGGATTGGAGTAGATACCACCTTTTTTAAATAGAATTTGATGCGTATCAAGAACGAGTGAATCACTAAATCGCAAGCGGTACCCTTCATTAAAAAAGCTATCTAGTAGCGCTTGATGACTATCACTCCAGCTACTTGCATCGCCGCCTGTAGAGTTGATGTTGCCTTTTGCATTGAGGGTAAAGGATTCTTGCTGGATAAACTCACCCTCTTTATAATGAAAAAACTTCACCCCTTCAGTTTTGGAAGCAAAAACAAGTTGAAAAGTTGGTCCATAGCTGACATAAGAAGCGGCTTTAAGGTGTGAGCTGTCAACTTCATACTCATAAATTGCAAAGATACTTCCAAGTGCAAAATTCACATCAAGCAAATGAATCGAATCGATCGCTTCGTATGCTACGATATATTTTCCATTACTATTAATTTGACAAAACTGCTTTTTATCTTGACCAATCACCCTATGAACACTTTTTGTTTTTTCAAACTCACTCTCAATGATAGAGCTACAATGGTTATATACACTTAAGTGCATCTCTTCATCACTTTTTTTGGACTCTAAAAAATCATTACAATTTTGAAAAATATCATTTTCTATATTTTTAGCGATATTGGCTATGGAGTTAAAAATTTCTACCATAATCTACCCCTTTTTATAGCAATTCTTGCAAAATTTCTATCATCTTTTGTTGATAGAGTTTAGCTTTTTGCTCATCTTTAGATTCAAAACGAGTCACAAGTTTTGCAGTGGTATTGCTTGCTCGTACAAGTCCCCATCCATCTTCAAAAATCACCCGAATACCATCAATATCTACAATCTTTTTAATCTTTGGAAAACCTTGCGGAGGGTTTTGAAGTTTTTGTTTTAATTGCTTAATAATGTCAAATTTTTTATTTTCTGTTGTTTCGATATTGATTTCATCTGTAACAAACACTTTTGGCAGCGCTTCAAACTCTGCATCAAAATCAAACCCTTGATCGACAAGCTCTAATGCTCGAAAGGTTGCATAAATTGCATCATCATATCCAAAATACCTATCATTAAAAAAGAGATGTCCACTCACTTCAGCTGCAAAACTTGCATTAAGCTCTTTAATCTTTACTTTGAGATTGCTATGTCCAGTTTTATACATATGCACTTGTCCAAAGCTACTTATTGTATCATACATAACTTGTGAACACTTCACCTCCCCTACTACAATAGGATCTTTGATATATTTTGCAAAAAAGATAGCCAATATATCACCTTTGAAATTATATTTTGAACTCAAAACCGCTATCCTATCAGCATCTCCATCATATGCAAAACCAAGTGTGTATTTGCCGCTAGCAAGCTCCTCTTTGATATCAGCAAGATTTTTTGCTTCACTTGGGTCTGGGTGGTGGTTTGGAAAAGTTCCATCTGGCTCATCATAGAGCATCTTTGCATTGATATTGAGTCTTTGCAGTATTTTGCTAAGCACTACACCTGCTGCCCCATTACCGCAATCAAAAACAAATTTTTGATTTGAAAGCTTCAAATCCTTAAATTCATTAACAATGAAATCGATATAGCGCTCCTTTGCATCTATCTCTATCGTTTGAAAGCTATTGCTAATTTTTACACACTCACTTGCTACCAATTCCCCTAAAGCATAGATATCTTCACCAAAAAATGGTTCTTTGTCAATTGTGATTTTAAATCCATTGTATTGTGAAGGATTGTGCGAACCAGTTATCATAATAGAAGCACTGCACTGTTTGCCATCAAAAGTTTGATAATTACTAAAGTAATTCACTGGTGTTGGCACAAGTCCCATATCAAGCACCTCAAGACCCCCATAGTGGATTCCACTTGTGAGCCAATCTTTAAGCAGCGGCGAATGGGTTCTTGCATCATACCCTACCGCGATATATTGTGCATCTTTGACCCTTTTTTTTGTCTCAAGCGCTACTCTATAGCCAATATTTTTCACCACCACTTCATTAAGCTCTTTTTTAAAAATTCCACGAATATCATACTCTCTGAAAATGGATTGCATCATTTTCCTTTATAAAAATTTTTACCATTATACCTTCATCTTGCTTTACATCAAAAACAACACCCTTTATAGCCTCTGTTTTATTTCAAAGAGACATCCAAAAAATCAAAGATAAAAAAATTACTCAAGCTGTGAGTACTTTAACCTAATAAGGCAAGCCAAACATCTTTTGAGCCATTGTTAGAAGTTCTATTTTATTTTTGGCTTATGATATCGATATCCTGATAAGAAAACTGTAGGATTAGCCCTTTGGGGGCTAGTGGAGTTTATTTTTTGTTTGGGGAATTAAAAAATCTTGCGAAAAATGAGATTTATAAGTTTTTGCTAAAATTTATAGAAGTTACTTCCAAATTGTCCAACTCTATAAGAGTAAGATTTGAACCCTGCCTTGGAAGCGAATCTGCAAAGATTTTATCCTTTATCAAACCCATTTCAAAATCATACTTTCGAAAACTAGGCAACATAAATATTGACATAACCAATGATGGAACTCTGCTTACATCAACGAGATAAATAGCATCATTTTGTTGCAAGTATCCATTATTTTTATCTAAAAAATCTTTCACTATTGCACCGCTTTCTTTTGAGAAAGCGATAATAACTTTTTTTGTATTGTTATCAATGTGCAACTGCTCTTCATGCTGATTTTCAAAACTTAATCGAGGAAATTTTTGTCCAATTTCTACGCTTGATGCAAATGCCGCAATCGCGGCAAATGCTAAGATTACTACTGATTTCATATTAGTTTTTTACAATCTCTTCAAGAGTGATATAATCGCCCACTCTACCTGTCATCTGCTCAATATCGGTATTGACTGGAAGTGTTTTACCACTTGGTTCCCAACCCGCTGGACAAACTTCACCAGTTTTTGTTGCATGCTGCCACGCTTTGACTTGTCTTAAGAATTCATTGACATTTCTACCAACCATTGGAGCTTGTACCTCTTGAGCTACACAAATTCCTTCAGGATTGAATAAAAATCTTCCTCTTAGTGCAAGACCCTCTTCCTCCATCAACACACCAAATGCTCTACTTACATTTCCTGTTGGATCAGCTCCAATAGTAAGCTTTAAACCTTTTAGCAACGGCTCAGTCTCTACAAATCTTTTGTGCGAAAAGTGAGTATCAGTTGATACTGCTAAAATCTCTACACCCATTGCTTGAAATTCATCATATTTTGCATTCATCGCCGCAATTTCAGTTGGGCAAACAAATGTAAAGTCTGCTGGATAAAAACAAACTACTGTCCATTTTCCTTGGTAATCACTTGTTTTTACCTCTTTGTAGTGTGTTGTTTCCGCGTCATATGCCATCATTTTAAATTCTGGAATTTTTTTTAGTACTAAACTTGAACTCATATTCTCTCTCTCCTCTTTTGAATCTATTTCTTCTTTGTTTTGTACTGAAGCTTCTTGTTCAGTTACACCTGAATCGCAAGCCATACTTTTGCTCCCTTTTTTGCTAACTTCAGATATATTTTTAATATATCCAAATAAAATTTTAACAAAATAAACTAAAATAATTCTTAAACGATAATTTTTTTCCATAACTATTTCTAACTATATTGAATTCTCAATAAATGGGAAAATCTCATCATTTTATTATTCTTTTTTGAGTAAAATATTTCATCCAAAAACTTTTGAGGAATTAAAGTTTGAAAAAATCAATCTTAACCATTGCACTACTACACAACACACTCGTTGCTCAAGAGTTAAACTTCTCATTAGGCTTAGATATAGGAGAAAGCAGAGATGGTATTGGGATATATAGGGTTGTTATTCAAAAAGATTTTGAAACTATCTTTTATGAAAATGAATCTCTTTTTATAAGTGGCTATCATGAAGCATCTCTTAATTTTTGGGATAGTAAAAACACTGACTTATGGGTGGTAGCCTATTCTCCTATTTTTACTCTTAACTTTATTACGATGAGTGAATATACACCATACTTTGATTTAGGTATCGGTATTGCAGCTGTATCAAAAAAATATACCGATTTTCGAAACCTTTCATCGCACTTTCAATTTGAAGATCGATTTGGATTTGGAATCAAAAGAGCTAACTTAGATTTTCATATCCGCTATATGCACTACTCCAATGCAGGCCTTAGAAAACCAAATGATGGGATAGATATCTTCTTAGTAGGCTTTGGCTATAAGTTTTAATAAAGCGACAAAAAACTACTACAAAACACTTCCTTATTCTTATACAATATTATAAAAGGAGGTTGCATGCTTGATTTTGCGGTAGTAGGTAGTGGTATTGGTGGAAGCTGTAGTGCTTTGATGCTATCAAAATACTACGACACTCTTTTGCTTGAAAAGGATAGCAATTTAGGGGGGTGTTGCTCCACTTTTAAGAGGTTTGGCCACTATTACAACAGTGGGGCTACAACCTTTGCAGGATTTGCAAAAAACTCCTATATCTATAATCTTTTTCACTCCCACAATGTTACATTTAAATCGCAACTATTAAAAAGCGCAGTAACTGTTTATCAAAATGGTAAAACGATAAAGCGCTACAGTGATCTAGAGCGGTTTATTGATGAAATTAACCGTGTTCATTTTCATCCAAAAAATAGTGCATTTTACACCCTTATAGCACGCATCAACCAAGAGTTTTATACCTATCAAGAGTATCACTACAGTAACCAATCTATTGTGAAAAAAATCAAATCACTCACTTCATTTTTGCCACTGCTATTAAAATTTGGCCCTTATCTTTTTATCGAAGCAAAAAGCTTTTTGCTTCGATACTTTAAAGATATATCTCAAGAATATTTGGATTTTATTAATAACCAACTCATTATCGTCGCTCAAGCAAAATTAACACAAGTTAATTTTTTAACCCTTGCCTTAGCTCTTGGCTATCAATTTCAAGAAAACCGCTACATTATAGGAGGTATGGGATCTATCTTTGAAGCTATCGCATCACACATCAATCTCAAAAGAAATTGTGAAATTTTGCAAATTGAAAAGAGAAAAAACCACTATATACTCCATGCGAAAAACAGAAGCTTTGAAGCAAAAAATATTGTTCTTAATTCAACCATGTTTGACTCATCGCGACTTTTTACAGACAAAGAAATTATAAACTACTTTAAAAAGTACCAAAACTACGATAGCAACACTTCAGCCTTTATACTTTATTTGCAAATCGATTCACACAAAGAGTTTGATCACCACTGTCAAATCATTGAAAAAGAGATTTTTCCTTATACCATTTCTAACTCTATCTTTGTCTCATTTGGTGATAAAAACGATGAACGAATGAAAAACAGTGTTACAATTTCAATTCATGTTAATAAGCAAACTTGGAACGAGAATTGGGAGATTAAAAGTGAGCAACTCACTCAAGCAATACTTAAAAGTTTAGAAAAAAACTTAGAACTTAGCAAAAGTGAAATCAAAAGATATTTTTCTGCTAAGCCTCATACATTTGCAAGGTTTATCAACCGCTCAAGCTTAGGGGGGGTTCCAATGAAGAAAGAACATTTGCTTCACAAGCTTCCTAGCAATGATACACCAATACAGGGACTCTATATGGTAGGAGATACCACCTATGCAGCCCAAGGATGGCCAGGAGTGATGATGGGTGTAAAAAATTTAGAGAGATTACTATGCAAGAGATAGAACTTAATATTTCACAAAAAGATTGGCTCATCATCTTAATCATAGGTATCACTTTTTCTTTGTTGATGACCTCTATTGTATATTTTTTGCTTGATTATAACTTAACTGATGGCTTGGTTTTTGGTGCGATTTTGGGAGTATCGATTGTTTTCTATTCGATGGTTTTTATCATCTATCTTAATAAAAATATCTTACCAAAACTCTCACACAAATATTGGTTTATACTAGCAGCACTATTTTCCTTTCTTTCGGGATTTTTTGGCACTTATACCACATATTTGTTAGCTAAACTGTTTAATATTTTGATGCTTGTGAAGTTTGAGAATAATCTATTTTTGTTTGCATTAATGCTTGGATTTCTTACCAATATCATTGGCTCACTCTTGTATCAGTTTGTTAGAATGTCAAATCAAAAAGAATACCATCAAAAGATGCTCATTCAAAGTAGGCTCAAATCACTTGAGACGCAGCTCAATCCTCACTTTTTATTTAACGCAATTAACTCTTTAGCTGAACTTATCCACCATGATAGTAACAAAGCAGATACTGCTTTAACACAACTTTCAAAGTTTTTACGGGCAAGTATGCAAGAGCAAACGCTTTTGAGCATCGCTGATGAGATTGAAAATCTAAAGCGCTATTTGGATTTGGAAAATATCAGATTCCAAGATAAAATTGTATTAAAACTCTCTTGTGATGATGCGCTGCAAAAAATTAAAATACCAAAATTTTCTATCCAACTTCTTGCTGAAAATGCGATCAAACATAGTTTTCGTAGTGATTGTGACTATTTTGAAATTTACCTACACATACAAAAGAAGCAAAATAAGCTCTATATCACACTTTCAAATAGTGGTAAAGAGGTTACAAGTAGCAATTATGGCATAGGGCTTAACAACTTAAATGAACGGCTAAAACTTTTGTGTGATGGTAGTGTAAGTTTGATTGATCCAAAATCAAGTAAATATCAAATCATGATAGGAAGATGCGATGAAAATACTACTTGTTGATGATGAACATTTAGCCCTAAGTAGACTTGAGCGGATGGTTGGTGAGCTTGGATATGAGTTTGTTAGCGTAAGCAGTGCAGTAGATGCACTCAATGAAATTAAAAAAACAATATTTGATATGGCGATTTTAGATATCAATATGCCTCATATTAGCGGTATCGAACTAGCCCAAAAGATTCGCTACACTCAAGGTGATTGTTTTATTGTTTTTCAAACTGCTTTTGAAGAGTATGCACTCAAAGCCTATGAATTAGGAGCTATTGGATATATCACAAAACCCTATAGCAAAGAGGATTTAAAGCATAATATTACAAGAGCACTTAGCTATAAAAAGCAAAAAAGAAAAAAATTTATGAGCAAAAATGGCAATGAGTATTACCTTATTGATGAAGATGATATTTATTACATCAAAGCAGACCTTACTGAAGTGATTATAAGATCAAGTCATGGATTTTCCTACTACAACAAAAAAATTTCACAAATGCAAAATTTACTAAGTAACAAATTTTTCAAAGTGCACCGCTCCTATATTATCAACCTTGAAAAAATTAAAAAGATGCAAACAATTGAGCAAAGCAAAATTAGATTTAGTTTTTATGGTATCGATGATAAGGTCGAATCAAGCAAAGATGGTGCAAAAAGATTTCGAGAGTATATGCAAACGCTACAAAGTAACACAAAATAATTAGAAACAAAAGTGGCATGCGAGTATCTAAATTTACTACCAAACAATGACTTCAATTGAAGTAGCTAAAAATAAAGCAAGAGGCAAAAAGAGAATGCTTCACTATGATGGTGCAATAAGACAGCATGCTAAAGGTTCAGCATTCTAGTTAATAAAAGTAGCAGTATTAGATAGCTCCCCTTAACAATTAACAAATGCTTAATAGATTATCGCTACAATACCTTCGCAAACTTAAATTTCCAAAGTCATCCAAGTGGCAAAGGGTAGCTTAAAGAATTGAGCTTTTACTCAAAACTTTAGTAGAGAGGAAAAAAGCGATGAAAAGAGCGGTAACATTTTCACTCATAACAGCTTCTATGCTGCTAGCAGGCAGTAGCGATTTAAAAAAATTACAGTAGAAGACACAATCCTTACTTTATAGCCATAGACAAAACATTATCGTTACCCTTGGTGCTTTTTTAGATAGGCTTGATGTTGAGCTTTTTCAATCTGATGTTGATTATCCAATGTCTACACGATATAGAAATAAATCAAATAATCTTTCTCCTAACGCTCCTGGTATCGTTACCAACCACCTAAAAACAAAAACTTATGGCGCAAAACTAAAAAATAGTTTTACCATTGATGAAACACTGCTTCATGTTGGTCTTGGTACAGGCAAAAGAAACTGGGATGGAAAATATAATGCTTCAAATAAAGCTAGCCCAATCAATGGACGCAAGAGTATTAATGATACCAATACAATCAATCGGGCTATTTTTGCGACAGCTAAACACCAATTTAATCAATTAATCCTTCCAAAGTAGGATGCGATATGATGATACGAGCATCAAACATAGAGGAGCTTATGAGGATAACGACTACATTTTGCAAAAATTTATGGATTTGATACTTGGCTCTCACACTATTATCAATGATATTTAGCAACAAACACATACAACGATGTAAATTTAGTAGGAGACATAACTTCAGGAAATAGATTTTTGCTCAATGAACCAGGAAGATATGGCTATGCCAATTTAAGATATAGCTTCTAATCACACTTATGAAGTCTACCAGCCAATTGGTGGAATGTTAAAAGCCAGATAGGGTTTTTAACACAGAGTAGACTTCTATGGCTATCATAATAAATTACACCCTCCTCTAACAGAAAACTCTTTAAGCCAATTTTAGCTATAATCTTTATCAATTTAACTTGGTGGAGAGATTATGATATCAGGAAAAGTATGGAAATTTGGTGACAATATCGACACCGACCTTATCATTGCTGCAAGGTATTTGAACAACTCTGACCCTAAAGAGTTGGCAAAATATGTGATGGAGGATGCTGACCCGGAATTTGTCAAAAAGATGACTCCTGGCGACATCATCGTCGCAAATGAAAACTTTGGTTGCGGAAGCAGCCGTGAACACGCACCCATAGCACTCAAAGCTGCGGGAGTTTCAGCAGTGATTGCTAAAACATTTGCTAGAATTTTTTATCGAAACGCTTTCAATATGGGCTTGCCAATCTTTGAAGTCCAAGAGGTTGATAGAATCGATGAGGGTGATTATCTAGAAGTTGATATGGAAAGGGGAGTAGTTATTAATAAAACCAAAAATGAACACTACAGCTTCACCCCAATTCCTGAATTCATGCAAGAACTCGTCGAAGCAGGCGGTCTTATAAACTATGCCAAAAAGGTTATCAATGAGTAGAAAATATGAAATAGCTGTTATCAAAGGTGACGGGATTGGTCCTGAAATCGTTGATGAAGCAATTAAAGTCTTAGATGCAGTTGCCGTGGCTGAAGATATAAGTTTTAACTACAAAGAATATCTCTTAGGTGGTGCAGCAATAGATGAAACAGGTGTTCCGCTTCCTGAAAGTACAATTAATGGTGTCAAGTCGTGTGATGCCGTGCTTTTTGGCGCAATTGGTGGTCCAAAGTGGGATGAATTACCAAGAGAGAAAAGACCTGAAACGGGACTTTTAGGGCTTCGCAAAGCGATGGGAACATATGCCAACTTGCGCCCTGCTGTGGTTTATGATGAACTAGTTAATGCAAGTAGCTTAAAACCTGAAATCATACAAGGCGTTGATTTGATGGTGGTGCGAGAATTAACGGGTGGAATCTACTTTGGTGAACCTCGTGGAAGCGATAGCAACAAAGCTTTCAACACAATGGTATATAGCGTCGATGAAATCAAAAGAATTGCTAAAGTTGCTTTTGATGTTGCGATGAGACGAAACAAAAAGGTCTGTTCAGTTGACAAGGCCAATGTGCTTGAAGTAAGCCAATTATGGAGAGATACAGTTTCCGAAGTAGCCAAAGATTATCCTGAAGTGGAGCTAACACATATGTATGTTGACAATGCTGCAATGCAGCTTTTGCGCTATCCAAAACAGTTTGATGTGATTGTAACAGGAAATATATTTGGCGATATCTTAAGTGATGAGGCAAGTATGCTTAGTGGTTCAATTGGACTTTTGCCTTCAGCTTCGCTGGGAGATAGAGTCGGACTTTATGAGCCAATTCATGGGTCAGCTCCTGATATTGCGGGTCAAGGTATTGCAAATCCAATTGCAACAATCTCTAGTGCGTCGATGATGCTTCGCTATGCACTCAATGAACAAGGTGCGGCTGATAGAATTGATGATGCAATTAAAAAAGCACTCGAAAAAGGCTATAGAACGCAAGATTTGAGTGAATTTGGAGCATCTGAAGTTTGCTCAACAAGCGAAATTGGCTCTATTATTGCAGATTTTGCTTCAAAGTAAACAATGAGTACGCTCACTTTAGCTTCTATTTATGAACTTCAAGGGCTTCGAGAGGAAGCTTTGAAGATTTATAAAGATATTCTCAAAGCAGACCCAAAGAACAAAGAAGCAAGAGTTGCAATAAAAAGGCTTTGTGGTATCCGCAAAAAATTTAGTGGAGTAAATGAGCAGATGAAAAATTTTTTTATCAATATGGAAGATGAAGTAGAGTTTTTAGAGTTTGAAAGGTGGTTAATTTGGAACTAAAAGATGTAATACTCTCAACACTTAATGAGATTGAAAAAGATAGCAAACGGGAGCTTTCAAGCGTTCAACAGCAGCCTCGAAATCACAAAGAAGAGGGGATAAAGCAATACACCGATGAAAGTGATAGCCATAATCTTCCTCCATTTGTGCGAAAAAAACAACCTCGACAAGAAGACACACAACCCCAGTCACCCATCAATAAACCTCAAAAGGAGGAGATTCAAACCGTTTCTAAACATAATGCGGAAGAGATAAAGTATTTAGAAAATATGAGAGAAAGAATACTAGTGCTTTTTGAAGGGTTGCAATCTCCAAACAACAAAAATATAGAGGCTAAACTTGATTTGACCATTAACTTTTTAGAGTATATTCTTTCAACTCTTGATGAAAGGCTTGACAAATTAAAAAAAGGGTAGATAATTTTTTTGCCTACACCGATGTTGCAGTAAGAAACAAACTTCTTAAGCTTCTTTCTTTTTTTACCGCAAACCAAGTGAAGCCCTACATCGTTGGTGGTGCGGTGCGTGACTTTTTACTTCAGAATCCTTGTAATGATTTTGATATCGAAATCCATCAATGCAGCATTAAAAAATTTGAAAATTTGATGCAAAAACTTGGTGCCAAAGGGGTTGGTAAGAGCTTTTTTGTTTATAAATATGATGGAGTTGATATTTCACTCCCACGCACCGAATCAAAAGTTTCTTATGGACACAAAGGATTTAGCGTAGCTTTAGCCAAAGATTTAAAAGAAGCATCGCTTCGTAGAGATTTTACTTGCAACGCGCTTATATATGATATGCAAAAGGGTGAAATAATCGATTTTTTTGGTGGAATTAAGGATATAAAAAATAAAACTTTGCAAATTGTAAATCCAAAAACATTTGCAGATGATAGCTTGCGAGTACTGCGAGCGATGCAATTTTGTGCCCGTTTTAGATTTAAAGTTGCATTCAACTCACTACAAATAATGCAAAAGATGGATTTAAGTGACTTAAGTGATGAGCGAATCTTTCAAGAGTTTGAAAAGATGTTTCATGCCCCATATCTTCACTATGGACTTTACTATATGAATAAACTTTGTATTGCAAAAAAAATTTTTAACAAAGAGTTAAACTTTCAAAAATTTTTTAAATACAGCAAACTATTAACTCAAAAATTTAATCCAAAATTTTCTCATTACATGTTCATCTACCACCTAAGAAATGAGTTTGATTTCAAAAAACTAAAAGCTCTACCAAAGAGTTATGAGAGATGTTTTAAACAGCCAAAGCTACCAAAAAAAATTACAAAAAGGTATCTTTTAGCTGTAGCTATGCGATATAAAATAGATGACTTTTTAGGAAATTATAATAAAAAGGTGATACAATATGCTAAAGAGTACAATGTACTCAATCAAAAGTTTCAAGCAATTTCAAGTAAAGAGGTCATCGCTCTTGGGTACAAAGGCAAAGAGATTTCACAAAAAATAAAAGAGTACAATTTAAAATTTCTTAGGAGTATTTAGTGTATGAAAGATTTAAAGAAAAACTAATCCAATATCTTTATATAAAATCAAGTCAACCAATACACTTTGAAGAACTCATGAAAGCAAATCTACTCCTTGTAGAGGGCATAATTCCTTCCGAGCGACTTCTTAAATATCGAGTCCTTTTAGGAAGGGCATATTTGAGTTTTATTATCTTAACACATCTTTTTATCATCCCCTTAGTTGGATTGCTTCATGGTGTGCTTGCAAAGATGGATTGTCACCTCTCTATCATCTTGGCGGTTGCTTTTACGGGAGTTTTTTTTGCTTCATTTACCTCCTATAAAGAGTGGCTCTTTGAAAATATTTCAAAAAAAATAGTCAAAAGTGCGTGGGAGTTGCATTTTCCACATTTTGATTATAAAACCCACCACACAAAAGCAGCAAGGCTATATGATGAAACCTTGCGAAAAAAAATTGCAAAACATGAGGTGCAAATCTATATCCTTGATGGACTCTCAAAGGATGAAGATTAGATCTTTTACATCTTTTTCACTCCTTTTAAAGCCTTTTTTAAAACAAATGTGGATTACTTGCTCTATAGCTTTATTTTTTGAAGAGTTGATAAATATTGCATTAGTTATTAACACCAATTTATAATCTGTAATTTTTTTATGTTACAATGAAGGGTTGAAATTAAACTGAGGAATTTATAATGGGAAAAATAATAACAAATAGTATAACAAAGAAAAAAATCGTTAAGCCCGATCCGGTCAATAAAGAAGTTTTATTTACTGGCGGTGTGATGATAACAGAAACTGATCCAGCTGGAATCATCACTTATGCAAATAGAAAATTTAGAGATATGACTGGATATTCAAAAGAGGAACTTATTGGTTCTCCTCATAATATCAATAGACACCCAGATATGCCAAAAGTAGCCTTCAAAGAAATGTGGAGCAAAATCAAAAGTGGTGAAATGTGGGAAGGTTATGTTAAAAATATGCGAAAAGATGGAAAATATTATTGGGTTATTGTATGGATTAAGCCAAAATATAACCGTGAAGGCAAACTTACAGGTTATATAGCAGGAAGAAAGGTTCCTGATAGAGATATGATAAAAAAAATGGAGCAAGAGTATAAAATCTTAAAAGCAAAAGAGGAAGATTAAAAACTCTTTCTCTAGCATTTTAGCACTTCTATAAGCACAAATATTGTAAAATCACATATCTTTCAATCAAAGGTCAAAAAAGATATGGAAAATTTACAAAAAGTGCTAAAATCACACAAACTTTCAGAAGCAGAATATGAAGATATCAAATCAATTCTTGGACGCGAACCAAATCTCGTAGAAATTGGAATCTTTAGTGCGATGTGGAGTGAACACTGCAGCTACAAATCAAGCAAAAAATACCTCACTAACTTCCCAACCAAAGCACCATGGGTCATCCAGGGACCAGGTGAAAACGCTGGGGTTATTGATATAGGTGATGGCATAGCAGCTGTATTTAAAATAGAGAGCCACAACCACCCAAGCTATATCGAACCCTACCAAGGTGCCGCAACAGGTGTTGGTGGAATTTTAAGAGATATATTTACTATGGGTGCAAGACCTGTTGCAAACTTAAACTCATTAAGATTTGGTGATGTACTAGATAATGGTGCAATTGGCAGATACCAAAGACACTTGGTTCGAGGTGTAGTTGAAGGGATTGGCGGATATGGTAACTGTATGGGTGTACCTACCATTGGTGGAGAAACCAGCTTTGAAAATTGCTACAATGGTAACATTTTAGTCAACGCATTTTCACTTGGGCTTGCAAAAAGTGATGAAATCTTTTATGGCAAAGCTGAAGGAGTTGGCAATCCTGTCATCTATGTTGGCTCAAAAACGGGTCGAGATGGTCTTGGTGGAGCCGTAATGAGTAGTGATAGCTTTACCCAAGAGAGCAAAAGCTTACGACCAACAGTACAAGTAGGTGATCCATTTACTGAAAAACTGCTTCTTGAAGCGTGTTTGGAGCTTTTTCAAACTGACTATATTATTGGAATCCAAGACATGGGAGCGGCTGGACTTACCTCATCATCATTTGAGATGGCTGGACGAAGCGGAAGTGGGATGATTATGCATCTTGATAAGGTACCTACTCGCGAAGAGGGGATGACACCTTATGAATTGATGCTAAGCGAATCGCAAGAGCGGATGCTTATTTGTGCCAAAAAAGGAAGTGAAGATAGAGTCATTGATATCTTTAAAAAATGGGATTTAGATGCAGCAGTAATTGGTAAAGTAACTGATACTGGATTGATGGAGTTGTTTTGGCATGGGCAAAAGTGTGCAGAAGTTCCAATTGATTCGGTAAGTGAAAAAGCACCCGTGCTTGATAGACCTACTTCAAAACCAAAATACCTTGAGAAAATCGCAAAGCTAGATATGAATGCTTTAAAAGCTGTTTCAAACCAAGAAGCGTATGAAAAGATGATTTGTAGTTTGGAAGTAGTTGATAAAGGGTGGATTTATGAGCAATATGATTCGATGGTGCAAACCAATACAATCAAGCGACCTGGAAGCCTTGATGCAAGCGTGATTCGAGTCAAAGAAAATGGTAAAGCACTTTCAATAAGTTGTGATTGTAACCCAAGATATTGTTATATTAACCCGCACATTGGCGCAGCGGCGGCAGTTGTAGAAAGTGGTCGCAATGTTGCAATAAGTGGAGCTAGACCTTTAGCAATTACTGATTGTTTGAATTTTGGAAACCCAGAAAATCCAGAAGTGATGTGGCAATTTGCGAAAGCAACTGATGGAATTAAGGAAGCGTGCATTGCACTTAATACACCTGTGGTAAGTGGAAATGTATCACTTTATAATGAAACTGAAGGCAAAAGCATCTATCCTACTCCAACAGTTGTCATGGTTGGAGTAAATGATGATGAAAATAAAGTTTTAGCAAGCACCTTTAGCGGTGAAGGAAAAACTTTGTATATTGTTGGTGCTACCAAAAGTGATTTTGGTGGCAGTTTGTACCTTAAAGAGGTCTATGGAAAAATTGAAGGCACATTACCGCCAATTGATTATAAACAGGAGTTAGCGCTTTGGGATTTAGTGATTGAAGCAAACAAAATAGGAATCATCAGCGCTGCAAAAGATGTCAATGTAGGTGGAATTGCAATTGCACTTTCAAAGATGGCTGCGGTTTCAAATATCGGTGTAGAGGCAAAGATAACACTTAATGACAGTAAAGATATATTTAGTGAAACATTTTCAAGAGCTATCGTTGAGGTAAGTGATAATGCTGCTTTTGTCAACATGGCAACCCAAAGAGGTTTATATGTTGAAAAAATCGCTACAACTGGTGGAAATAGTGTCAAAATCAATGATATAAAGATTTCTTTAAAAAAGCTTCGAGAAATTTACTTTAACACCTTCAAAAAAGTGATTGAACAAGATATCTAAACGATGGCAGCAAAATTTCTTTCCTATGAGGGATTTGAGTATAAACTCTCATACGATTTACTCAACTCTCAAAACAAAAAAGCACTTCTTTTTTTGCATGGCTGGGGAAGCAATAAAGAAGTAATGAAAAAAGCCTTTGGAAGTGTTTTTAAAAACTATGCTCACATCTATCTTGATATGCCTGGATTTGGCAAAAGCAACCACCACAAACCCCTTACAACCCAAGATTATGCCAATATAACACAAAAGTTTTTGCAGCAATTTGATTTTGAAATTGAAGCAATTTTTGGGCATTCATTTGGCGGCAAAGTTGCAACGCTACTCAATCCTAAAAAATTGGTTTTACTCTCAAGTGCTGGAATTATTGAGAAAAAGCCTTTGATAGTGAAGTGTAAAATTACTCTCTATAAACTTTTCAAACCCTTTGGAGCAAAAAGATTAAAAAAACTATTTATAAGCAGCGATGCAAAAGGAATGGATGAAGCGATGTATCAAACTTTTAAAAATGTTGTAGATGAGGATTTTACCCAACATTTTCAATCCTTTAAAGGTGATGCTACTATATTTTGGGGTAAAAGAGATACCGCAACAACACTCAAAAGTGGTGAAAAAATTGCTGCACTCATACCTCAAAGCAGGTTTTATCCACTTGAAGGTAACCACTACTTTTTTTTGCACCACTCCAACACAATAGAGAAGTTCTATCAAAATGAAACATTTGATTAAAACTACTTTTTAGCATATAAAAACTTTTATGTCTCAGCTCTAGGCTAAATTGGTAAATACCCTTTGCACATCATCATCTTCTTCAAGTTTTTTTAGTAGCTTATCAATCTCTACTTGCTGTGTGTCACTCAGTGTGATAGGGGTATTAGCGATGCGCTCCAGTGTTGCTTTTTTCATCTCTACACCCAATCCCTCTAATGCTTCATTTAGCGTTCCAAAGCTCTTATAATCTCCCATCACCACAACAACACCATCTTCGACTTCAAGCTCTTCTAGCCCTGCATCGATGAGTTCAAGTTCTAACTCCTCTAAATCCANCCCCTCTTGAAGTGCAAATTCAAAAATCGCTTTTCGTGAAAACATAAATTCTAGTGAACCGTTATTGAGCATTTCAGCACCATTTTTATTTAAGATAGCTTTGACATTTGCTACTGTTCTTGTGCTGTTGTCAGTCGCACACTCAATAAACATTAAAACCCCATAGGGTGCTTTTGCTTCATAATGAACCTCAAACATATTTTTACTATCTTTTGCAACTGCTCTTTTGATTGCTGCATCAATATTTTCTTTTGGCATATTTTCCGCTTTGGCATTGAGTATTGCTGTTCGAAGTTTTGGATTCAACTGAGGATCAGGTCCACCCTCTTTTGCTGCTATTGTAATCATTCTAGCAAGTTTAGGAAAAACTTTTGACATCGTTCCCCATCGTTTTAATTTTGCTGCTTTTCTATATTCAAACGCTCTTCCCATACCTTCCTCCAACATTTGGTGCAATTATATCATTTTGATAAAATTTTTACACTTAGGGCAACAAAAGGTAGACTTAAAAAACTTTTTTAAGTTTCAAATAACTGTAAAAAACATTTGATTTTCTTTTTGAAGGTATCCGCTTTTTACACCACAGCCGTCAATAGTAAAATTACTCTCATCAGTTTTTTGCATCAAACTAACATTTATACTATACTAAAAGCCTCTATTTTAATGTAAAATAAAAAAAAATGAAAGGAGATGCGATGATGAAAGATTTTATTTATACTACTTTAGGAGCTGGATTGCTTGCTAAAGAAAAGATTAAAGAGGAGCTAGAACACCTCAAAAGCAAAGGCGAAGAGTCAAGAAAAAAGGCAAATGAATTGCTACAAAAGTTAGAGGAAAAGGGTAAAGAAGAGGAGCAAAAACTCAAAGCTCAAATAAAAGAGATTGTCAAAGAGGTGATTGATGAGATGGGTGTAGCAACCAAAGAAGATTTAAAAAATTTAAAAAAATAGCTTGTGAAACTGCACCTATTTTCTCCACTTCGAATCTATAGTATTTTTAGATTCTTAGTTACCGTTTTTTTATTAATTAAAGGTAAAAAAAGAATCTTTTTCATCCCGCCGCTTGCTCCAGAAGCATTTCAAAAGACAATTAATAATCTTGGAGTAAGCTTTATTAAGTTAGCACAAGTGCTAGCTACAAGAAGCGATTTTTTTCCTACGCCATATCTTTTAGAGCTACAAAAAGTGCACGATGCAGTTGCACCGATGCCAGAAAAAGATTTTAAAAAGGTTGTCCATAGGGCGCTTCAGGGTAAAAGGATTGATAATTTTAACCATACGCCCATAGCAAGCGCTTCCATTGGACAGGTGCATATTGGCTCTATTGATGGAGAAAAGGTTGCAATTAAACTCAAACGAGAAGGAATCAAAGAAAAGGTCAAAGCTGATATCTTTATCCTAAATTCTATGCTTTATTTTTTTAGGCCACTGTTTTCACAAAGTACTAAAAATTCAATTGAAACGGTTATCAAAGAGTATTCAAAAATGCTCTTTCAAGAGGTAAGTTTTAATCAAGAGCGACAAAATTTAAAAAAGTTTGCAGCTACTTATAGCCACTGCGGTATTGTATTTCCTCGCATCTATGAGAGTTACTGCAATGATGATGTGCTTGTGATGAGCTTTTGTGAAGGGTTTTGTTTTGATGATAAAAGAAATATCAAAAAGCACAATATTGATATCGATGCGATTATTAAAAAATTAGTCAATTTTTATGTAGAGCAGATGCTCATTAATGGATACTTTCACGCTGATCCCCATCCTGGAAATTTACTCATTAGCAAAGAGGGGGATTTGATACTGCTTGATTATGGAATGGTCAAAAATATTGGCTCACAAACCCGCTTAGCCATTGTTGAACTTGTCAAAGCAGCAAATGAAAAAGATTATGAAACATATATCAGTGCATCAAAACGACTTGGCATTATCGCTTATGATGCCAATGATGCTTCGATGGCGGAGTTTGCTCAAAAGATGTTTGAAATATTTGAAGATGATAGCTTAGATGCAAAAAGTATGCAAACTTTAGCTCAAGATTTACTTCAAAGCACAAAAGAGATGCCCTTTAAACTTCCTCAAGATGCTGTATATATCTTGCGAGTAAGTGCAATTATTGAAGGTTTAGGCACTACTTACAAAGAAAATTTTAATGGGATAAAAGATATTTTACCTATTTTAAAACAAAACCTTACCAAAGCGCTTGGTGCAGAAAAACTTACCACAACATTAAAAAATGAGCTAATCTCTTTGCCCATAACCATAAAGCATATTCGAAACATCATCAACAAGGTAAGCGAGGGTAGTATCAATATCAATATCGATAAAAATCAACTTGAAGCTATAAGTGATAAAATCAACGATAAAAACAAATCCTACGCTATTGCCTTTGCACTAATGGTGCTTGGAATTTTTTTGTTGATGCTTGGGTATGAAAATTTTGCTATTTTTGTATTTGCTGTAGGTTTTTTAAAGGTTGTCTTTATGAAGTAACTTCTACCTAATGATTTGAATATCGGTTTGTGCTCTTATTTTTTGAAAGTGCAGTCGCACCTCATCCTCTCTTTGGGCTTCTAGCCAGCTTTGGAGCACTTCATCTTTAACACTCTCAAATGGTTTGAGCTTTTTTCCATTTTTGCTTTCTATAAAAAAGGTGATAAATCTATCACCAACCGGTATAATTGGGGTAAAACTCTTTTCATTTGAATTTTCAAAGATAAAAAGGAGATTTTTATCTAGCTCATCACTACTAATTATTTGTTCACTTCTTTGAATCCCTTCATTGGAACTAAAAGGATTTTGTATAAACTCATTTAATCTATCTGCATCACTTGAGACATATTGCACCACTTTTACACTTTCAAAAGTAGTAAATGCTTNACTATTGTTTTCATAATGCACTTTTAATGCTTGAGAGGAGGGTTGGCTTAAGTTTCTTATGGCTATTGCATCAAACAATCGTTGTAATTTCATTTTTGATTTCAACTCATCTTTATACTCTTGAAAATCTATGCCACTGCTAACTACCATTTGTTGCAACTGATTTAAACTCAAGCCATTATCTCTTGCCATTTGTCGCAACTGTGCATCAACTTCATACTCACTCACTTCAATCCCAAGTCTTTTTAGCTCAATATCCTCTAGCGCCTTTTGTACTAAATACTCTGCTGCTTGATTTTCACTCAATCCATACTGCCCCATTACCCTATTGATATCATAAAGTGTAATTGGTTTTCCGCCAACAACAATAGCAACAGCATTAATTAAGCCTGCGCTTAAACTTAAACTCAACATCAAAATGGTTGCGACAAACTTCATATTAGCCCTTTTTTTGTAGCATTATACTATAATTACACCAATAGTTTGATTGGTTAAAAATAATTATTAAAGGCAATATATGGTTGTTACTCGATTTGCTCCTAGTCCTACAGGGTATCTACATATTGGAGGATTGCGAACTGCACTACTTAATTACCTTTGGGCAAGAAAAAATGGTGGAAAATTTTATCTTAGAATTGAAGATACAGATCAAAAAAGAAACTCAGCTGAAGCTGTAAAAGCAATCATTGAAGCATTTGAGTGGTTGGGGCTAGATTATGATGGTGAAGTTATCTATCAATCAAAACGGTTTGATATCTATAGACACTACATTGACAAACTTTTAAATGAGGGTAAAGCCTATTATTGCTACATGAGTCAAGAGGAGCTTGATGAACTAAGAAAGTCTCAAATAGCAAGAGGCGAAAGACCAAGATATGATGGCAGATATAGAGATTTTGATGGCACACCACCTAAAGAAATCAAGCCTGTTGTAAGAATAAAAGCACCAACAAGTGGCACAATCATTATCAATGATGGTATAAAAGGTGAAGTTGTAATTAGTGCTGGTGAGGTAGATGATTTTATCATCGCCCGAAGTGATGGAACTCCGACATATAACTTTGTTGTAGCAATTGATGATGCAACAATGGGTCTTACCGATGTAATTCGAGGAGATGACCATCTATACAACACCCCTAAACAATTAGTAGTATATGAAGCACTTGGGTTTAAACCTCCAAAGTTTTATCATGTGCCAATGATTCATAATGAACAAGGCAAAAAACTCTCCAAAAGAGATGGTGCAACCAATGTGATGGATTACAAAAAGATGGGGTATTTACCTGAAGCACTTTTGAACTTTTTGGTTCGTTTGGGGTGGAGTTATGGAAATCAAGAGATATTTTCACTCAAGGAGATGTTAGAAAAGTTTGATCCAAGTGATATCAACAAAAGTCCCTCATCTTATAACATCAATAAACTTAACTGGCTCAACTCTCACTATATCAAAAATTATCCAAATGACAAATTAGCTAAATTGCTTGAAGAGTTTGATATCTATATCTTTTCACACGATAAAAAAGAAATCTTGCTTGATGAGTCAAAAGATCGAAGCAAAACCATAAAAGAGTTAGCACAAAATATTCATATGATTGTGGCTAATCCTAATGAATATGATGAAAAAGCGGTAAAAAAAGCTTCAAAAAACAAAGCCGTACTAAAAGAGTTTAAAACTGTTTTACTCTCCAGTGAGAAAAAACTTCATCTTCCAAGTGATTATCATCAAGTGATAGAAAAATTTTTAAATGATAAAGGTTATGGATTTGCAAAATTGGGGCAACCACTTAGAGTCGCTCTGGTTGGAAAACTTAGTGGCCCAGGACTTGATGTGATAATGAGTGTAATTGGAAAAGAGCAAACGATAAAAAGAATTGATACAGCATTAAAGGTTTTATAAAAAAGGATAGGATTTATTTTGAAAGAGGTATCTACTTTTAGCTTTGGCTGCAAGTTTGATAGATGTAACATCCATGCTCTAGCTCTTAAAGTTTTTTTAAATAGATTTTTATCAACTAAAGCATAGTCCTCTAAACACCGCGATAAAGNGTTTGCTTTATTATCCTAGCAATNGCTTTAGCNCCCCCTCTTTGGATTACACTCCCAAGTTTAATGCTTTTTTCTTCAACCATTGCATCGCTTAAGAGTTCAAAAAACTCCACTTCAAACCTCTTTTCTTCCACAAGCCACGCACAATCTAAATCAACCAAAGTTTTTGCATTGTAGTATTGATGATTGCTAGCAGCAAAAGGATAGGGAATAAAAAGTGTGGGCAGACGATTAGCACAAAGCTCCCATAATGTAGAAGCCCCTGCTCTAGCAACCGCAAAGTCAGCTTCAGCCATCTTTTGGGCTAAATCTTTACTAAAGGGAAAAAGATCTACCCTTACATTCATTTTTTTATACTCTCGCTGGAGCCAATCAAAATCCCTTTCTCCACATTGGTGGATTATTTTATATTGGTATCTCTTTGCAACTTCAAGGGCTATTGTATTGATTACTCTTGCACCTTGCGATCCACCCAAAAAGATAATCGTTTGAAGTTTTTTTCTTGTTCTAGCTAAATCAAAATAGATATCTTTAACGGGATATGAGGCTCTATCATCACCAAAAGAATTTATAAATTGAAAAGCAAAGGGTTTTAAAAGCTGATTTAATCTACCTGTGACAGAGTTTTGCTCATGGATAAAAAGCGGTTTTCGTGCAATGATTGCCGCTATAGCTGCAGGAGCTGCGCTAAAACCTCCGACACTAAAAACAGCATCGCTTTCTTTGATAATTGGATAAATTTGTTTTATCGCACTTGCAAGCATTTTGAGTGAATAAAGTTTTGCCAAACCTTTTTTATTAACCACCCCCGTCGTTTTTAAAAAGATTTTTTTTGCAAATCGATTATCGTTTGCAAACCATTTTTGATCTTGCCCACTTGTAGATCCAATATATATCTTTTTTTCAATATATTGTGCAACGCTATCAATAATGACTAAATGCCCACCTGTTCCACCACCAGTAAAAACTACCACAACCTTGCCTTTTTGCTTATCATTAGCATCATTCCAATCGCTATAGAAGTTGCTACAATATGGCTTCCTCCGTAGCTCAAAAATGGCACAGCAATTCCTTTAATCGGTGCCATTCCACTTATTCCATAAGCATTGATTAAAAATGACAAACCTATCATCATCGTAATTCCTATACTAAAAAGATGGTATCTTCTTTGGATGCTTCGTGCAGTAATTTTAAAAAGCCTAAAAATAAGCCAACAAAACAGTAAAGTCACAATTGTTACACCCAAAATCCCAAACTCTTCAGCAAGTCCCGCTAAAACAAAATCGGTATGCACTTCACTTAAATATCCAAGTTTAAACTGTCCATTTCCAAGCCCAACTCCAAAAAATTCACCATGCTTAATAGCGTTGAGTGAATGACCAATTTGATAAGGCTCTTCACTACCTTGAACTCTAAGATACTGCTCTAGTCCTCTAGGGATAAATTCAAACACAAAATCCTGGATTGTAGACCACCACGATTTAATCCTCTCGATTCGATGGCTCGAAGCAAGGATAAAAAATGTAAATGTACTCAAAGCAATAGCAAAAATCATAATAAAAAGCTTTTTGCTTTTGCCAGCAAACAGTAGCATCGTCGCTAAAGTGACACTTAACACCACCACTTGTCCAAAATCATTTTGAAAGATTGCAATCAAAACAACAACAACCCCAAAAACCCACATATAAGGAATCACTTCTAAGATTTCCTCTTTAAGAGGTTTAGAAGTGCTTTGGGGTTGGAATTTTCTTGAAAAGCTCCATGCCAAAAACCAGATAAACCCAACTTTAAAAAACTCAACAGGAGAAAGCGAGAAAAAGCCCAAATTAATCCATCGTTTTGCCCCGCCCACTTCATGAATAATTGATTGAGGCATAAATTGCATCGCAATCATCACGATAAAAAAAAGGATGAATAAAAATGCCCCTATTTTATTGAACCATTTATCAGGATTTAACATCGCTAGAATAAATATGATGCCTAGTCCCATAAAAACAGCGATGCTTTGTTTTATAAAAAAATGAAATTGATTAACACCTAAATCCATCGCCACAAAAGATGAGAGTGAATATGTCANCATCAATCCTATTGATAAAAGTATCGCTGTAACATAGAGNAAGTATTTATCTATCATTTTTGATGTATCTTTTTTAGAGATATTTTATCAAAAAAGGATTAAAGGGTAGAACTTTTTTTGGTATGTTTTTTGCTTATGATGTATCTAATTATTTTTAGGTATAATTACCTTAGCAAAGGAATTTAAAGATGGAGATCAGCCAAGCAAGAACACTGGCACAGGAAGCTCTTGATTATAGAGCGATAAGGCAAGATTTAATAGCTGGAAATATCGCCAATGTTGATACACCATTTTATAAACCTAGAGATATTAGCTTTGAACATATGCTAGCACAAAAAAGAGCAGAATATTTGGGTAAAAACTCAAATATTTTAAAACTTGCAAAAACAGATAAAATGCATTTAGACCCCAAAAATCTCAACAATGCAAATAAAGCAGAAATCTTTTTTCGTGATGGACATATGGCTAGAAATGACGGCAATAGTGTCGATATCGATACTGAAACTACCGAATTATCAAAAAATGGAATAATGTATAACGCTTTACTTGCAGCATTACAAAAAGATAGAGCGATTTTTATGAGTGTTCTAGAGTCATCAAGCAAAATTTAAAGGTAAATGATGGGATTTTTAAGTAGTTTTGATATCAGCGGGTATGGATTGACAGCACAGCGACAGCGAATCAATACAATAAGTTCAAATATAGCGAATGCAAATACAACNAGAACGGATGAAGGCGGTCCTTATAAGAGAAAAAGTGTTATTTTTAAAGCGGTAGATTTTAGTAAAGTACTCAACCAAAGGATAAATAAAAATTCCAAATTGAAAAANTTTAGCGATCCACTTGATGAAGGGACTTTTGGCANAAAGCCAATTCCTGCTCTTAGTAGCGTTATCATTGATAAGATTGTAAGAGATGAGAGTGAACCAGTAATGAAATATGATCCAAGCCACCCCGATGCAAACGCAGAGGGCTATGTTGCATTTCCAAATATTAATCCAGTAATTGAGATGGCCGATCTCATAGAAGCNACAAGAGCATACCAAGCTAATGTTGCAGCATTTCAAAGTGTAAAAACGATGGCAAATAACGCTATAGAGATGATGAGGACATAGATAGATGCCAAATAATATTAATAATGTAAACAATCTTAGCAGTATAAACACATTAAATAAAAGCGACAAAACAGATGGCAGTAAAAATATTGATTTTGCCACTATGCTCAAAGATAGCATCAATAAGGCAAATGCTATCCAAAAAGATTCAGAACAGTCCCTATATGATATAGCTACTGGACAAGTCAAAGACCTACACCAAGCTGCCATTGCAATCAATAAAGCTGAAACCAATATGAAGATGATGTTAGAAGTGAGAAACAAAGCAATTTTGGCTTATAAAGAGATTTTAAAAACTCAGATATAATATGAATCATGAAGAGCTTATCGATAACCAAAAGGTGCAATCTTTTATATTTTTTATCCTTTTTGTTATTTTAGTTGCTATTTTTTTACTGAAAATGACTTATGAGGCGTTTGGAAATCGAACCCTTCCAACCCAATCTACAACCCTTAACGACAGATCGGTGCGAGGTAAAATCATCACACAAGATGGATTTACTGTCGCACAATCTTCTAAACTTTACAAAGTATATATCTATGCTCCTGGAATTAGTCCAACCAAAAGAGATCTCTTTATTAAATTATTTAGCATCTATAGTGGAATGAGTCAAGATGATGTCAAAAAACGAATGGGAAACTTTGATCGCAATGTGATACTTTCTTATCAAATTGATGCCACTACGGCAAAATACTTAAAAGAGTTATCAAGAAAGTTATACTCTTTGGGTGTTTATCGTAGGTTGCAAACAAGTGATGGAGCAAGCTTACAATATAAACTTGAGGTTGAAGAAAGTGGAGAAAGTCGTAACTTTTACTACCAAGACACACTCACTCCGCTACTTGGACATATGATGAAGGTCAATGATAATGGATACACGAAACCAAGTGGCTTAAAAGGGATTGAAGCTACTTATGATGAAATACTCAGTAGTGGCACTGATGGCTTTATGCAAGGAAAAAGAGATGTAAGAGGAGATATTATTTTTGATAGTAACTCAATTTTAAGACATCGAGAAAATGGGTTTAATGTTCACCTTAATATTTCTCTTAAACTTCAAAAGAGGATCGAACAAATTCTAGATAGAAAAAAAGAGGAGTTTAATGCAACGGAAGTGGTAGCTGTTGTCAAAGATAGCTTAACTGGGCAAATTGTAAGCTTTGCTTCTTCAAATAGATACAATCCATCAAAAATTATGCAGCATCAAATTGGTTATCTGAATCCAACAGCAACTGAATACCTTTATGAGCCAGGTTCTGTTATCAAACCTCTAACATTTGCTCTTTTGCTTGAACTCAATCGGGTTAATCCACTTGAGCTTATCAACACTGAAAATGGAAGATGGAGGCTTGGTGGTCACACAATTATTGATGAGCAAAAAAAAGCATGGATGAGTGCAGAAAATACAGTTGTTTTTTCATCCAATATCGGTATGGCAAAACTTGCTCAGCGATTAGAAGGGTTTGAAATTTATGAAGGATTTCAAAAATATGGATTAGCTTCACCTAGTGGCATAGATCTGCCCTATGAAAAAAGAGGCTATATCCAAGATATTTCAAAACTTAACTCTAAAATTTATAAAGCTACAAGTGCCTATGGATATGGATTGGTTGTCAATTTGATGCAGCTTGCAACACTGTATTCAGTATTTAACAATGGCGGATATTTGGTGCAACCCCAAATTGTACGAATGATGGAAAATGGCAAAAAATNATATANACAAAAGCCGGTACGAATGCAAATTATATCTCAACCCCTAGCAACACAAATGAATAGAATTTTAAGAAAAACTGTTCGCGATGGAANTGCAAAAGGTGCTCAGTATGATGGATTACAAATTGGTGGNAAAACAGGAACAGCACATATATCAGTCGGTGGCGAGTATGAAAATCTTTACAACTCAACTTTTGTTGGTTTTGCAAATGATGATAAAAAAAGATATACTATAGCAGTGCTTACAAGAGAACCCAAAATTCCAAACAGACATTTTGCATCACTCACCTCTGTTCCAGTTTTTAAAGAGATAGTAAAGCAGATGGTAGAGTTAAACTTTTTAAAACCCAAGATTACGGAGTAAAATTTGGCATTAGAATATAAAGAACAAATCGATACAAAACTACAATTTCCAAAGNGTTATGAGGTATTATTACACAATGATGATTATACAACGATGGAGTTTGTTATTGAAATTTTAATGGAATANTTTCATAAAAGTGAGCTTGAAGCATATAATATAATGCTTAAAATTCACAATGAGGGTTCAGCCGCATGTGGACAATACACCAAAGAGATTGCTCAAACCAAAGTAGAGCAAGTAAAAGCAAGAGCAAAACAAAACGGCTTTCCGCTCTTAGCAACGATGAGGAAATGTGATGATTAGCAAAGAATTAAACCAAGTTTTTCAAAATGCAATTGAGTTTGCAAAAAGAAATAGGCATGAGTATTTAACCACCGAACATCTTTTTTTCTCTTGTATCGAACATCCTAAAGGCCAAGCAATACTGGATGCATTACACATTGATAGTCAAAGCTTAAAAAAGGAGTTACTGCAATACATCATTGCACACAACCATTCGCTTCCAATCCAAAGAGAACCAATCGAAACAATTGCACTTTCAAAAGTTCTTGAAAGAATGATGATACATATTCGTAGTTCAGGCAAAGAAAGTGCAACCGTAGGGGATTTTTTGGTTGCACTCTATGATCAAAATGAATCGATTTCAGAGTATCTATTAGCAAAATATAATATTCAAAGAGTGGACATTTTAGAAGTAATTTCACACCCCAATGCACCAAAAGAGCAGCATTCGCAAAAAAAGAGTGCTCTTGAGCAATTTTGCTTGCATTTAAATAGCATCAAAAACAGAATTGACCCCATTATTGGGAGAGAAAAAGAGGTTAAAAGAGTTTTTCAAATTTTGCAGCGAAAGAAAAAAAACAACCCATTGCTTGTAGGTGAAGCTGGAGTGGGAAAAAGTGCAATCGTTGAAGGGGTTGTGCTACAAAGCGATATGTATGAAATTTATTCACTTGATGTTGCTACACTTATGGCAGGTACAAAGTATAGGGGTGAGTTTGAAAAACGACTCAAAGGAGTTATAGATGAACTCAAACAAATTAAAAACTCAATCCTTTTTATCGATGAAATCCACACAATTGTAGGAAGTGGTGCAACAAGTGGATCGAGTATGGATATGTCAAATCTCTTAAAACCAGCCCTTGCAAAAGAGGAGATCAAATGTATTGGTGCGACAACTTATGATGAGTTTAGAAACTATATCCAAAAGGATAAAGCTTTAAGTCGTAGATTTAGTAAAATCGATATAGCAGAGCCAAGCTATGAGGATACTCTCAAAATCTTACGAGGCATTAAACCAATCTATGAAAAGCATCACCAACTTAACTACAGCGAANATGCACTCAAAAAAGCAATTGATTTATCGATTAGGTATATTCATGATCACTTTTTACCCGATAAGGCAATAGATATTATTGATGAAGCGGGGTCATACTGTAAAGGTAAAAATAAAAAATATATCAACGCAAAAGATATAGAAAAAACGGTTGCAAGGATGCTACATCTACCTGAAGTAAAGAGTGATTTAAAGCATTTAAAAGAGATTGAAAAAAAGCTAAAAAGCGTTATCATTAACCAAGATGAAGCGATTAAAGTGCTTAGTGATTCAATCAAAAAAGCACACCTTAAGCTTCAAAGGGAAAAACCGATTGGAAGTTTTATCTTTGTTGGACCTACTGGAGTTGGCAAAACTGAGCTTTCAAAGCAGCTAGCAAAAATTTTGGATATGCACTATGTAAAATTTGATATGAGTGAGTATATGCACTCTCACACCATCAGCCGCCTTATAGGTTCACCTCCTGGATATGTAGGCTATGAGGAGGGAGGGTTGCTGACTGAAGCGATACGAAAGCATCCTTACAGTGTTGTAGTGTTTGATGAAATCGAAAAAGCTGATAGCAGTTTAATCAATATCTTTTTACAACTACTAGATAACGCAAAAATCACAGATAATAGCGGTAGAGTTGCTGATTTTAAAAATTGTATTGTGATTATGACAAGTAATTTAGGTGCCACTTCCAATGAATCGATAGGCTTTGTAAGCGATGAGAGTAAATATGAAAATGCTTTAAAGGAGTATTTTAGCCCCGAATTTCTCAACCGAATCGATGCAAAGATTTTGTTCAATCCACTTAGTTTTGAAAATATTATAGAAATTGCTAAACTCGAATTAAAAAAATTGGAAGAAAGCCTTTCTAAAATTAAAATCAATATAAGTGAAAAAGCAGTTAAAGAGTTAGCAACACTTGGGTATGATAAAAATTATGGTGCAAGAAACTTACAAAGGGCAATTGATAAAAAAATCGTTACACCGCTAACCGATGAGATACTCTTTGGCGCACTCAAAAGCGGCGGATGCGTACAGATTGATTATCAAGAGGATTTTGTATTTAGATATGAATGAAATCATCATCCCTCCTTTGGGCTATGATTATACTTTTC
>Ga0052835_100005_pt1 | contig 27846 bp, 32 predicted proteins | sample Wilsouwater61714_FD_53172 | JGI IMG/M metagenome (GOLD analysis project Ga0052835, IMG submission 53172) | Hot spring water microbial communities from Wilbur Hot Springs, California, USA - Wilbur source water - 6/17/14 | ecosystem: Environmental > Aquatic > Thermal springs > Unclassified ...
GATAAAAGATGGTAAGGGTGAAACGGTGGTGTAAGAGACCACCAGCTCTGTAGGCAACTACGGAGGCTAGGTAAACCCAACCCGCAGCAAGAAGCAGTGGTGTTGATCTTGTCTTGATCTGCTTCGCGAACACCGATTGTGAAATCGGTTATAGATAAATAATCATCCAATACAGAACTCGGCTTATAGCTATACCGTTTTTTAAAGAGAAAAGGAATGATTTGAAAGTTTCGATTAATTGTCATTCATTGCTATTGCAAAAAAGTTTAGAAAATTTTTTACGAGGATATATTGTTTCGAAAAATAGAGCTGATTTTATCATTAGTGATAGAGAAATTGATGTTGATAAGCCACTATTTGTTGTAGGCAGAGATGTAGAGAAACCTTTCTCAAGGTCACGCCTTTTTATTGAGCTTGAACGGTTTGAAAAAAAGATTAAGACATTGAGTGCTGTAAAAAATATCAGTAAAAATTTAGAAGATTTATCCTCTCTTGAGAAGGAGATAGAGCTTTTGACAAAAGATTTTGTTCAAAAAATAGTGCAAATAGTAAAAAAATACAATGTCTAAAATAAACATCACTACACAAATAATTGGTGGAAAATATAGAGGCAAAAAAATTGCACTTCCTCCAGTTGCCACAACACGAAGCTCAAAAAGTAGGCTCAAAGAATCATTTTTTAATACAATCCAATTTGATATAGTTGGTGCAAACTTTATCGAAATGTTTGCTGGAAGTGGTTCAGTTGGACTTGAGGCGATAAGTAGAGGAGCAAAGAGAGTATATTTTTTTGAAAAAAATGAGTTAGCATTGCAAACTTTGCAAAAAAATATAACCTCTTTTGGTCGTGATGATAGCTTAAAGTGTGAAGTTATAAGTGGTGATAGTTTTGAAAATATTTATAGAGTTATTGAAAGATTAAAGGAGAAAAAAGAAAAAGCATACTTTTATATTGATCCACCCTTTCATATACGAGAGGGGATGGAGGATATTTATCAAAAGATAGCAGAAGTGATTAATAGTATCCCAAAAGAGGTGTGTGAAATGGTGGTCATTGAACACAGTAGCACCTTTATATTTGAAGATAGAATTGGGCAGATGAAGCGAATAAAAAGTAAAAAATTTGGCAAAACTACGCTAAGCTATTATCAATAGCTGCTTTGTGATAATTTACAAAATAAAGGAGAATTGATGATACAAACAAAAGAGGAATTTGATGCGTTGGTTGAAAAAGTTTCAAGCCAAAATGGATACAAAAAGCCGTTGGGTTTTGGGATTGCAAGAGTAGATAGGGGGCAAAAAAATGCAGATTTGATTTTGCAAGCAAACTATGCGATTGTCAATTGGAATGAAAATTTTGGAAGTGCCGCGGTATTTGTAGAAGCTCTAAAGCAAAGTGGAGTTGAGGTAGATTTTAGTGGAAGTGAATTTGTTGCNACAATTGATGAGGTGTTTGTGCAAAAAGCTTTGGAAATCTTTAACCCTTTTGTAGCTGAAGCAACAGGNGATGCGCATAAAAATGTNCANGTNATTAAGCAACTANGCAAAATNGAAAAACTTGATAAAAATTTTAAAATTACNTTTATTTTTAGTGATAGCGAGCCGCAAAGTGTAGAGAGTGTGTATCTNAAGCTTTATGCGCTTTCTTTGGGTAAGGCGGAACTGAGAAGTTTAAACCTAAATGGAGCTTTTGGAAAGCTTCAGAATGTTGCTTGGAGTGGAAATACTCCCTATGAATTGGATTATCTCAGAGAGCATGAGATTGAGATGAAGCTTCATGGCACATATCCAGTTATCGATATGGTTGATAAGTTTCCACGATTACTTGGACATATACTGCTTGCTAATAACACAAGAATCCTTGATAGTTCAAAGGTGCGAATGGGTGCGCAGCTTGCAGCTGGAACGACAGTGATGCCAGGAGCAAGCTATATTAACTTCAATGCAGGGACTTTAGGACCAGTGATGGTAGAGGGACGAATCAGCTCAAGTGCAGTCGTTGGAAGTGGAAGTGACATTGGCGGTGGCGCTTCAATTTTAGGGGTGTTAAGTGGAACAGATGGCAACCCCATTACAATTGGCAAAAATACGCTGCTTGGGGCAAACTCTACAGTGGGTATCTCACTTGGTGATGGTTGTATCGTTGATGCTGGCTTGGCGGTATTGGCAGGGACAAAATTTAGCCTTAGTGACGAAGAAATTGCAAAGCTTAAAGAGGTCAATCCAGATGCAAACTTTACCAATGTGATGAAAGGGAAGGATTTAGCAGGGTTAAATGGTTTGCACTTTAGACAGGATTCATTAACAGGGCAATTTGTGGTTAAAAGAAGCACNAAAGAGGTAAAATTAAATGAGGAACTTCATTAGTTGATTTTTCTGCATTAATATTTTTGCCACTTTTAAAATGAAAATCTTAACAAAGTGCTTAAGATGATGGTTCACATAGGTGGCTTTACCCAAAAAAGGGGTAAGGCTATCATTAAAGAGCTTAGAGTGTAAAATCTAATCAATTAAGCAAGGAGCGCTTATCTTTTTAGGAAGTGCAAAAGCAAAAGAGGCGGAAGTGGAGTTTAAAATTTAAGCAAACCTTTACTTATGGATTTACTTTGCCAGAGAGTAGATAGTTAGTGATATTGTTAATGTATGGGTCATGTTTTCTATCTTTTCTATAAACAATATACATCTTTCTTTTGATATCAAAACCTCTAATTTTTGATTCAAAAAGTTTTTTATACATCAACTCTTCTAAAATTGCAAATCGTGAAATCACCGATATTGTTTGCTTATCGTCACTTTTATCAGCAAGTAAAACCGCTTGTTTAACCGCTGTTGCATTTCCAACTTCTGAGAGAATATTAAATTGCGAACAATCTACGCCTATCTCTTGGAAAATTTCATTTATTAATTTTTTGGTGTGGCTATTTTCTTCGCGACAGATCCAGCCATATTTGTAAAAATCCTCTTTTTGCAAAAATCGTGGTAACTCTTTGTTGCTAAAGATAACAAGCTCATCATCAAGCCACTCTTTATAGACAAGCTCATCATCATAGATTGCATTTTCAATGAGTCCTACATCGATTTTTTTATCCTTTAGGTCATCAATTATTTGTTGGGAATAGTTAATTTTTATCATTACATCATTGTTGATTACCTCTTTGATGTTGTTGAGAACTTTTCCAGGGATGATGAAGTTTCCGATGGTAAAAGAAGCACCAATTCTAAAAGTTAACTTTTTATTAATAATTTTGATGATATCTTTTTGTGCTTCATTGATGCACTTTTCAAGCCTTTGGGCGATTTTATAAAACTCTTCCCCTTCACTTGTTAAAAGGATTCCATTTTTCTTTCTTTTGACAATGACTGCATTGAGATACTTTTCTAATGCTTTAATTTGTTGNGTCACNGCTGGTTGTGATATGCCAAGTTTTGCAGAAGCTTTGGAGAAGCTTCGCTCTCTTACAACTGTTAAAAAAGTTTCTATCTTTGAAAAATCTTTGAGCAAAATATAACCTTTAGTTATGAGTTTCAAAAAAAATTATAACAAATTATAGATTAAATATAAATAAGACTTAGTTATAAAAATGATTAATTTTGAATGAGATTGAAAAAACTGCTTCCACTTCCACTAAAGTAGCGGTTGCGTGCGGTATACTCCTTAAGCCNTGGGTAAAGTTCTATGGCAGGCTGAAGCAGATCGTTAAGTTCATCATATCGAAATTGCTTCAAAATTTCACCACTTTTTAATGATTTTAGTTGATAAGCTAAGCTTTTATCTATCTTTTGAAGGTAGTTTTTGCGAAATTGTGCATAGACTTTTGCAGTAGAACACTGAATTGGTGGAGTGATGATTTGAAACTTTAGTTCATCATCCTCAAACTCTTCTATGGATTCCCCAATTCCCTCTACATTGGCACTTTTGTAGCCACTCACAAAAAAAGTAACATCAGCACCAATTTTCAAAGCGATTTGAAGCAGTCTTTCTTTGCTTAATCGCAAATCGATATAGCGATTACACATCAGCATAAAGGTCGCTGCGTCGCTGCTGCCACCACCAAGCCCTGCAAAAGAGGGGATATTTTTGGTGACCTTGACACTATGATTATAAAAAAAGTCAATGAGTTCGGGGTTGTTTATCGCTTCATTGAGCGCGCAAAAGGCTTTATAGATAGTATTCTCCTCTCTTTTGACCCCTTCACATCCAATGATTTCAAAACGCGAGGCATCTCTTTTAATAAACTCAATCTCATCATAGAGTGAATCGATACGATAAAACCTTGAGACTAGCTCGTGATAATTGCCCCGTGTGCCTATGATTTTTAAAAAGATATTAACTTTTGCGTAAGCTTTTTGTTTCATATTATTTGTTTTTAAATTTTAATTTTGCAATTGACTTAGCATCAAGCATTTGATTGCCTGCTTCGATGTTGCTATCTCTTATGGCATTATAAAGTTCGTGACGAATGATATCGACATCTTTTGGAGCATCGATGCCAAGTTTAACACTGGATCCATCAATGGAGATAACTTTTACCTCTATATCTTTGCCTATAAGTATCGATTCATCCAATTTTCTTGAAAGTATCAACATTTATAAATCCTATAACTTCAAATTTTTCTATCGGTATACACCCAAACCATCCAAAGAGAATGGCTTTTGCAATGAGTCGCTCTTTAGTAAGATTTAGTATCCATATTTGCTTATTCTATTTTTTATATATTTTATTTCTTTATTTGCTACCTCTATGATTGAAAAGTGCTCGTCTAACTCAATGAAATAGATTCCATCATCTTGATTTTGCAACTTTTCAATCTCTAGCTTTTTGCCAAGCAAAACCCACTCCAAATCTTCATAAAAGTTTTGTTTGATGCTTAAATATCGCATTGGATCAAGCGGTTTTTCCTCTTCATAAAAGAATTTTCCCTCATTGATTCGCTTAAGATAACTCAGTGTTGCTTGTACTTGCAGCTTTTTGGCTACCAATTCACAAAGGCTTCGTATATAGGTCCCCTCACTTACACTGAGCTCAAATGTGATAAAAGGGTGGTTGTAATTAAGAAATTTGACAGTATAAATGGTTGCTTGAAGGGTTGGGGGTGTAAAATCTTTTTTATCTCTAGCTAAATGATACGCTCTTTTGCCACCAATTTTCTTGGCTGAAAATTTTGGTGCAGTGTAGGTTTGTCTGCCTTTTAAATTTTCAATTGTTTTTTGCACAAGGGATGGATTGAGTTTTTTGACTTTTTGAATCGATTTGATATTTTCTATATCAAGTGATGGCGAGCTTGCCCCCAGCCACATTGTCGCGCGATAGGTTTTTGGTGTTTTTTGTAAGTAGTTAAAAAGTTTTGTATATGCTCCAAAAGCAACAATCAAGCATCCACACGCAAATGGATCAAGCGTGCCTGAAAAGCCAGCTTTTTTTACGCCATANTTTTTTTTAAGTTGATTTAAAAATTGATTTGAGCTAATATGGGGCGGTTTATACGCTACAAAGAGTCTATTCACGGCTACACAGGCTCTACAAAACTACTTAAAATCTCTTTTTTATTGCCACCAAAATTGATTTTAAGTTTTCTCTCTTTGCCAGCTCTTGTGACCTCTTGCACCCGTCCAATACCAAAGAGTTTATGCTTGACTAAATCACCCTTTTTATATTCGCTACTCTCTTCAAGGGTAAAACTTCCCTTGATCAATCCACACTCCTTTAAAAACCTGCTCTTTTTAAGCTGCTTTCTTCGTCCACGGTGAAATCGGCTATCAACGCAACTCATGATCAAGTGCCTTTTGGCTCTTGTCATCGCTACATAGGCAAGTCTTCGCTCCTCTTCAATATTGCAATCTTCACCTAGCAGCGGAAAAAACTCCTCTTCACATCCAATCACATAGACACGGTTAAATTCCAAACCTTTGGAAGCATGAATACTCATAATCGAAATTTGCTCACCCTTTATTTGGTCTTGCTCACTTTGAAGTGAGATATCGTGCAAAAATTCATCAAGTGTCATAGAGGGGTTTTTTATGATGCTATCTCGAAAAAGTCCATAAAACTCATCGATGTTAAGGAGTCTTTCATTGCCATCTGGTAAAATAGCATAATACTCTTTGAGCTTTATATTTGATTCTAAAGTATCGACCAATGAATACATTGCTTTGTTTGATTCCTCTTTGCATAGCTCAAAAAAGTCAACTAACTCTTTCATAGAGTGTGCAGCTTTTTTAGTGGTGAGAGCTTGAAGCTCTTTTAGTGAAGTTTGCTTTAAAAATTCATAAATTGAAAGTTCACCTTTTGCTTCCTCAATCTTTTCAAGTGTCTTAGCACCAATTGCTCTTTTTGGCCTATTAATGATTCGTTTGAGTGAAAAATCATCACCGCTATTTGCAATGACTCGAAGATAGCAGATAATATCTTTGATTTCCGCTCTTTCATAAAATCTCACACCCCCAATAAGCTGGTAGGGTACATCCTCCTTATTAAGCCCCTCTTCAAGGCTTCTTGAGAGTGCATTGACTCGGTATAGCACCGCTATCTCTTGTGGATTTTCCCCTTTGGCGATACACTCTTTGATTTCTTTGGCGATTTTGTAGGCTTCTACCTTTTCATCCATCGATTCCATTAGTTTTACAGCTTCACCATCGCCAATGTGGCTATGTAGCGTTTTGCCAAGGCGGTTTCGGTTGTGTTCGATGAGTTGGTTGGAGACTTGGAGGATTTGATTGGTTGAGCGGTAGTTGGTTTGGAGCTTAACTATTTTGGTGCCTTCAAAATGCTCGTGAAATTCCAAAATATTTCTCACATTCGCACCGCGCCATCCATAAATACTTTGGTCATCATCACCTACAACGCAGATATTGTTGTGGTTTGTGCAAAGTTTTTTTAGGAGTTTGAACTGTATATCATTGGTATCTTGGTATTCATCGACCATAATATATTTGTATTTTGAACTTACTTCATTGCAAACATCATCATTATCTCGTAAAATTTTATATGGTAGCACCAGCAAATCATCAAAATCAACCAAATTGTTGGTTTGAAGCCACTGCTCATATAGCTCATAGATTTTGGTTGCCTTTTTGTAATTTGGCATCTCAGCTTTTTCTTGCGCAAGCTTGGGAGAGATGAGATGGTTTTTATGGTCAGATATCACGGTGGCAACAAAGGAGGATGGGATATCAATTTTGAGGTTTTTCATTATGGTTTTGATGATTCTTTTTCTGTCATCACTGTCGATGATGACAAAGTTGTTTTTTCTTCCTAGTCTGTAAATGTAAAATTTAAGAAATAATAACCCAAATTTGTGAAAGGTGCAAAGCAAAGGTGGATAGATAGCATCATTGTTAATCATTTTTAGCGCTCTTTGACGCATCTCATTTGCTGCTTTATTGGTAAAGGTAAGAGTGAGTGTATCAGCAGGGTCAATTCCAATGCTTAATAGATATGCAAGCCTAGCGGTGATAGTTTTTGTTTTTCCGCTTCCAGCACCTGCTAAAATAAGCATAGGTCCATCGATGTGACGAGAGGCTTCAAGTTGCGCTTCATTTAACATTTATGTTACCTTTGTTTCAATTTAAATATATTATAGCAAATTCATAGTATTCTTTGAAAAGGTATAATAATTCTATTGATTTTCAAAGGAGTGGTATGTTGCTCTTTGGCTATAATAACTCCATCTTAAAATTAAAATAAACAGGAAAAAAAGATGAATCCAATAATTGATACACTGGTGATTGCTTTTTTGATTTTGTTAATGGTTTTTTTGATTCGAGGGTATCACAAAAGTAAAGATTATGAAAATGACTCTAGTTATCTTAGTAAAGAGGAGCGAGAAAAGCTTATAAAGAGCAAGGAAGAGAGTAAGAAAGTTTAGGGTATAATCATCTTTACATTGGATTAAGGCTTTATGATTGATAGAAATTAACAACAAAGGAAGATAGCTTATGTTAAAACCGCTTTTGATTGAGATTGGCGTTGAGGAGCTTCCTGCTNTTCCTCTTTTGAAAATATTAAAAGATATTGAAAAAAGNTGGAGTGATATTTTAGAGGAAAACTCTCTGCTTTGCAAGTTTGATTTTTACTATACGCCAAGAAGGCTCGTGCTTTGGCACCGAGAGTTTCCTGTAGCTCAAAGTGATAGAGAAGTTGAGCTTTGGGGACCTCCCATAGAGATTGCATATAAAGATAATACACCCACACAAGCAGCTTTAAGCTTTGCCAAAAAGTGTGGGGTAGAGCTTGAAAAGATAGACACAAAGGTAAAAGGCGGCAAAGAATTTTTATATTTTCATAGTATNATCAAGGGCAAAANAAGCTCTTTNTTNCTTGAGGCGATGCTTTCAAAGTGGCTTCAATNGATGCCATTTGGCAAAATGATGCGATGGGGAAGCTTGAGTGAAGAGTTTATCCGACCAATTCGGTGGCTACAAATCCGTTTTGTTGGTGAAGATGTAAGCGTTGAGCTTTTTGGAGTAAGAAATCAAGATATTACTTATGTGCATAGAATGGCATCTTTTGAACCTATAGCGATAGATGGGTATCAAGCATACTTTTATGAATTAGCAACAAATGGTGTGATGCTTTATCAAGATAAACGGCGCGAAAAGATATTGAATGATTTGAAGATGATTGAAAAAGATGAGGGTGTAAGTATCGATGTTGATAGCGCACTTTTAGATGAAGTTGTAGCGATGACAGAAAATCCTACGGCACTTTTGGGAAGTTTTGATAAAGAGTTTTTAGAGCTGCCAAGTGAGGTAATTATTGTTTCGATGAAGGAGCATCAAAGNTATTTTCCTGTTTTTGTTGATGGGAAGTTAACCAACAAATTTGTAGTGGTAAGCAACGCTTTAACGCAGGATTTTTCCAAAGTGATTGAAGGTAATGAACGGGTAATTCGACCAAGATTAGCTGATGCAATGTTTTTTTATAAAAATGATTTAGCTAATAAATTAAGCAGTGAAAAACTGAAAAACATAGGCTTTATGCAGGGGCTTGGGTCGATGTATGATAAGGTGCAAAGGGAGAAGAAAATTGTTGCACTTTTAGCAGAAATGTATGGACTTGATGGTAAGCTCTTAGAGCGCGCCATAGAGCTTTCAAAAGCAGATTTGGCAACTGAGATGGTCAATGAATTTGGAAGCTTGCAAGGGATTATGGGGTATTACTATGCCAAAGCATTGGGTGAGGATGAAAAAGTTGCTTTGGCTATCAAAGAGCAGTATCTACCCCTTGGTGAAAAAAGCGAACTTCCAACTACTCCTTTGAGTGCAGTTGTAGCGCTTGCTAATAAGATTGATACGATAATGGCACTTTTTAGTATTGGTAAAATTCCAACAGGCTCAAAAGATCCCTTTGCGCTTAGAAGAGCTGCTCATGGAATTATACGCATTGCTACTAAGTATCAGTTTGAATTTGATATTAAAACTCTTTTTAAGCGTCTAAGTGCAAACTATAAAGAGTTTGATGTAACGCTGCTTGAACAATTTTTTATTGAGAGAATTTACAAAACATTAAAGGTTAATCGCTCCATCATCACTGCAGTGCTAAATGGCGGTGAAAGAGATATTGTCAAGCTTGCACAAAAGGTAAAGGCACTAAGTTCAATCGTACAAAGTGATGGATTTGGTGAAGTGTTNTCAACCTTTAAGCGGGTAGCAAACATTTCAAAACAGATTGATAAAAATTTAAAAGTGGATGAAGCACTTTTTGAAAAAGAGGAGGAAAAAACTCTTTTTCATAAATTTAAAAAAATAAATAGTGCCTCCTATGAAAGTTATGAGCAAAAACTTGATGCGCTATTTAGCTTAAAGCCAGAGTTAGATAGCTATTTTGATAATGTAATGGTAAACTGCGAAGATGAAAAGCTAAAAAAGAATCGCCACAGTACCATCGCATCAATCTATTTGGCATTTAAAATGATAGCAGATATTAAGGAGATTAGTGTTTGATGTAGCAGTTATCGGTGGTGGCATCACAGGATGCATGAGTGCATATTTTTGCAAAAAAGCTGGACTTAGAGTTATTTTGTATGAAAAAAAAGAAATTGCAGCAGGGGCTAGCGGGGCTGCTGGTGCTTTTATCTCTCCACGAATTGGTAAAGGCGGGGTGCTACAGCAACTTACCAATGAAGCATTTATCTTTGCTGTAGAGTTTTATAAACAAAACTTTCCTCATCTTTTTCTGCAGTGTGGCGTAGAGCGAATAGCCAAAGATGAGGAGGATGCAAAAAATTATGACTTGTATGCGCAAAAGCTTGATATAGAGTATCAAAAAACTTTGTTTGATAAGCAAAAGTCACTCTTTTTCCCACAAGGTGGCATCGTGAATGCCAAAGCGATGTGTGAAGCATTGGTAGAGGGTATTAAGGTAGTAAAAGCTGATGTGACACTAAGCAAGGTGCAAGCAAAACATATCATTATAGCCANNGGAGATCAAAAAGCGCTTGTAGATACCAATTATTTTGGATTGCGCAAAATTTGGGGCTTGCGAATCGATGTAAGAAGTAATACTATCATCAAACACACTTTGCATAAAAATATCTCTGTCTCTGCTAGTGTTGATGGAGTTATTAAAATTGGTGCAACGCATGAAAGGAATCTAAGCAATGAGCAGCTTTTGCGTAAAAAAGGGATTGATTATTTGGTCAAAGAGGCAAAAAAACTTGCAAAGCTAGAAAATGTAACATATCTAAACTGCTTTTGCGGGATTCGATCGGCGGTGAGAGATTATTTTCCAATTGCAGGAAAAATTGTTGATGTGCAGCGCACCTTGGGAAAATATAAAATGATAAAAAATGGGCTCAAACCAAAAGATGGATTGATTTATCATCCAAACATCTATGCTATTGGTGGTACAGGTGGTAGGGGTTTTGTGTTTTCTCCATATATTGCTAAAGAGTTGGTTGCACTAATTACAAAGCAAAAAGCGCTTGATGAGCGAATTAATCCTGATCGGTTATTTTATAAATGGGCACGAAGACTCTATTAAAAATGGTGAAGCCTTGTTAAAATAGCATAAAAAAAGGTTAAAAATGGCAAAGAAAGCATTGTTGCTACTGAATATGGGTGGTCCAAATAATTTGGATGAGGTTGAGCTTTTTTTAAAAAATATGTTTAGTGATAAAAATATCCTTCCCCTTCCTTGGCTTATTCGTAAATTTATCGGTAAGATAATTATTAACGCAAGGCTTGAAGAAGCAAAAGCAAACTACAAAACGATTGGTTCAAAATCTCCACTTCCAAAAATAACGCAAAATTTAGTTCAAAAGTTGCAACAAAATGTTGATAGCGAAACAAAAGTGTGTGCGATTATGCGCTATACACCGCCCTTTGCAAAAGATGAGTTAGAAAAACTACAAAAAGATGGGGTGGAGCAACTCTATCTTTTTCCAATGTATCCACAATACTCTACCACTACAACCAAATCATCNATTGAAGATATCTATGAAAATTTAGCCAAAATGGATTTTAAACCTGAAATTTTTATGATTGAACACTATTTTGAAAATGAAATCTATATCGATGCTGTAGCCAAAGAGATACAAAAAAAGTTAGACAAATATCCTGGATTTGATGTNATCTTTTCTGCTCACGGTCTGCCACAAAGAGTAGTAGATAAGGGTGATCCATATCAAAAACATATTGAAAAAACGGTAGAACTAGTTTCACAAAAATTACAAAATTATTCGCAAATACATTTGGCATACCAGTCAAAAGTGGGAAAAGGTAGGTGGTTAGAGCCAAGTTTGGATGATAAACTAAAAGCGATTCAAAACAAAAATGTTATCATCTATCCAATCGCATTTACCATTGATAATAGTGAAACCGTTTTTGAACTAAAAATTGAGTATCGTAAAATTGCTCAAAAATTGGGATATGAAAAATATATCGTTTGTAATTGCTTAAATGCCAATAATGATTTTGTAAAGTTGATACAATCAATTTATCAGCAGATGTAGGAAGGTGTGATGGTAAGGTGCAAGAGATGGTTTGAGGTTGAAAAAAAAGATTTTCAAAAGGAATTTTTAAAAATTTTGGAACAAAAAGAGAGCAAAAAGGTTGGGTTTTTTGATTTGCCCATCAACAGTGAACCCCTATTAGCTCAAATTGAAAAGTTTAAGCAAAGCAATCCATTAATAAAACACAATAGATTAAAAGATTTAGTTATAGTAGGAATTGGTGGCTCTTCGCTTGGAACAAGGGCAGTAGATGATCTTTTGAGATTTTCAAAAAATAGAAATATTATCAATATCCATTTTTTAGAAAATCTTGATCCAATATTTTTACTTGATAATTTGCGAAAAATTGAGTTTGATCGAGCGCTTTTTTTGGTTGTATCAAAATCAGGTACTACTGTTGAAACTATCTCTTTAGCAAAGTATTTAGTCAACTTTGTAAAAAAAAGAAATTTAACTAATAATTATAAAGAGCATGTTGCTGTCATTACTGATAAAGATTCTGCACTTGATAAATTAGCACTCAAGCTTGGCATCGAAAGCTTTGAAGTGCCGGCAAATGTGGGCGGAAGGTTTTCGGTATTAAGCAGTGTTGGATTGGTGCCACTTTCGATTTTGGGGTATGATATAGCTCAATTGTTAGGCGGTGCAAATATTTTTAGAGAGGAGTTTTTTGCTCAAAAACAGTATCACTTGCTTTTTGAAAAAGCGTACTACTATACCCATTCTCAAGCAAATATAAATGTTTTGTTTTCATACTCATCACTTTTTGAAAGTTTTAATAAGTGGTACATACAGCTTTGGGGCGAGAGTTTGGGTAAAATTGATAGCAATAATAAAAGGGTAGGNTTAACTCCCATTGGCTTGATTGGCTCAATCGATCAACACTCCTTTTTGCAGCTTATTGTTCAAGGCCCTAGAGATAAAACGGTTACATTTATAAAACTCAAACATTTTGATATACCAATTAAAATACCACAACTTCATTTTGAATTCTTAGAACAAACAGATTTTGTCAATGGGAAAACANTTCAAACCGTCATCAACGCCCAATGTGATGCAACTTTGCAATCAGTGGTTGAGCAAGGAGTAGCGACAGATTTGATAGAAATCAATCGGCTTGATGAGGAAAGTGTGGGGTATTTGATCTATTATTATGAAGTTTTAACTGTCATTTGTGGAGTGATGCTTGGGATAAATGCCTATGATCAACCTGGCGTGGAAACTGGGAAGAAAAAACTCTATGATATCATATCGAAAAGGGAAAATTAAAATATGGATTTGCAAAAATTATCGCTAGCACCTAATGGAGTGTTATTTTTAGTTACTTTTTGGCTGAAAGGTGATGAAGTTAGAAGTGAATTTATACTACAAGCACATAAGGAAGAAGTTGGTGTAAAAAATTAAATAGTAGGAGAAAAGATGAAAAACTATATGGAACTCTTTGAAGATACAGAAGATATATTTAGTGGTGGAAGCCCCAAAGCAAAATTTTATGAAATTCTTCATACAGCAAATAAAAATTTGGTAGAAGATGAACTTGATAAGCTTTTTAGTCGTTTGGCGGTAGCAGAAAAATTGATAGAGGAGCAAGGGCTTGAAAAGATTTATGAGCAAAAAGTAGCAACAGAATATAATTTTGATGATTCAATAGAAAATATCAAAAATAGTTTATATATCGAAATAGTTGGATTTATTGTAACTAGAAATGAGTAGAGTTTTTATTCTTCTTAGTTTTTGTGTGACGCTTTTGGTAGCGCAGTGGGATAAAACCCAAGAGATAAAACTTCAAAAAGATGAGCCTTATCGCATTATCTTTCATGAAAAAGTGCAAGGTGATGGCGATACTATTCAAAGAGAGTTTGCTTTGTGGTGGACGCTTTTTGTCAATGAGGGATTGACAGTTGTCATCAAGTATGATGGGTTTAATCATCATCATGTTTTGCACAAAAGAAGAGGGCTTGATAGTTTTCGCTTACCCCTTTTNCCTCGTATCGATAGTGAGTTGGTCGCTCCATATCTGCTAATTCAATTGAGGGAGTTTGATGATGCAAATAAAGAGGNATATTTTGGCATCTATATCAAAGATAATGATAGAGTTAATATTGAGATTAGGAGATAGCGTTGTTAAAATTGGTTGAAGAAGAGATTGTAAAAATTGTTCAAAGTATTGGCGATGAAGAGATTATTAATCTTTACAAAAAGCTTCCAGCAGGTAAAAGACTAAGAGCAAAGCTTTTATTAAAAATTGCAAATGAAGACCCTAGGGCAATTAGAATTGCTGCTATTGTAGAGCTTATCCACGCTGCAAGTTTGCTGCATGATGATGTAATTGATGAAGCAACAACTAGGCGAGGGGTAAAATCAATCAATGCAATTTATGGCAACAAGCACGCCATTATGCTAGGAGATATATTGTATTCAAAAGGGTATTTTGAGCTTACAAAATATAACCCACAAATTGCGCAAATTATTAGTGATGCAGTAACAAATCTATCTATTGGAGAGCTAAAAGATGTGAATTTGGCAAAATCATTCAATAGTGATGAATCTTTGTATATGGATATGATCTATAAAAAAACGGCTATTTTGATTGAAGCAAGTGCAAAAGTGGGTGCAATTATTGCAGGCAAAAACAGAGAAGATTATGCACAATTTGGCAAAAACTTAGGTTTGGCATTTCAAATTGTTGATGATATTTTAGATATTACAAGCGATAATAAAACTTTAGGAAAACCAGCACTCAATGATTTTGCCGAAGGAAAATCTACACTGCCTTATATCTATCTATATAAAGCCTTAAATGGTGATGAAAAAGAAAAGCTTGCAAGTTTTCATTCAAGATTCTTAGATGCAAACGATCAAGCGTGGATCAAAGAAAAGATGGCACAACATAGGGTGATAGAAAAAACATTTGCCAAAGCAAAAGCCTTTATTGATGAAGCGGTAGAGAAGATAAAAAAGTATGATGAAGCGTACTTGGTTGAAATTGCAATGGCAATGATAGAGAGGAAGTTTTAATCCATGGCTAAAAAGAGAGTGCTATTTGAGTGTCAGCATTGTGGATTTCAAAGCCCAAAGTGGATGGGAAGATGTTCAAATTGTGGAGCGTGGGAGAGTTTGGTTGAGCTAAGTAGTTTGCAAATTGAAACGCTTTCAAAAAGCACAACTACACAAAGTCTACAATCAAAAGCGGTCTCAATAGTTGATATACAAGAGGATGATATCACTCGATTTAGCTCATTTGATAGGGAGCTTGATTTGGTGCTTGGCGGTGGGATAGTGCCTGGGAGTTTGGTACTTATTGGTGGAAGTCCAGGTATTGGTAAATCAACATTGTTACTTAAAGTTGCAGGAAATTTAGCCCAAAATGGACAAAAGGTGCTTTATGTTAGCGGCGAAGAGAGTTTAGGTCAAATCAAAATCCGCGCCAACCGACTTGAGGCAAACTCAAAAGATTTGTACCTTTTGGCAGAAATTAAACTTGAAGCTATTGTTCGTGAGATAAATTCTAAAAATTACTCGCTTATAATTATTGACTCCATTCAAACAATCTATCAAGAAGAGATTAGTTCTGCCCCAGGTAGTGTATCGCAAGTAAGAGCTATTACTTTTGAGTTGATGCGTATTGCAAAAGAGAAATTTGTTCCTATTTTTATTATTGGACACATTACAAAAGATGGCTCCATAGCAGGTCCAAGGGTGCTTGAGCATATGGTTGATACGGTGCTATATTTTGATGGGGATGCAACCAAAGAGATACGACTGCTTCGTGGGTTTAAAAACCGCTTTGGAAATACAAGTGAGATTGGAATCTTTGAGATGACAAAGAAAGGGTTGGTGAGCGCTAAAAATTTGCAATTTTTTGCCAATAAAAAAAATCAATCAGGCTCTGCGCTAACAGTAGTGATGGAGGGAAGCCGCCCTCTTGTTGTAGAGGTGCAAGCTCTTGTTAGCGATGCGTATGGACATCCAAAAAGAAGTTCTAATGGCTTTGATTCAAATCGCTTGACGATGCTTTTGGCGTTACTTGAAAAGAAACTTGATCTGCCTTTTAACCAATATGATGTATTTATTAATATCGCTGGCGGCATCAAAATAAGTGAAACGGCAGCAGATTTGGCAATTGTTGCTGCGATTTTGAGTAGTTTTCGAAATAGGGTACTTAGCAAAGAAAGCATTTTTATTGGTGAAGTGAGCCTAACTGGTGATATTCGCAGTGTAACAAGCCTCGATATTCGTCTTAGTGAAGCAGCAGCTCAAGGCTTTAAGGTTGCAATCGTGCCTACAAAGGTAGAGAGCAAATTGAAGCTTTTTGTAGTCGAAGAGGTAGAAAAAATTATTGATTGGATGTAAGTTGTAAATAATATTTCATACTTCTATTAATCCTTCATCATTGTATAATCAATTAAATTTGGATATAATTTGCACTAAAAAATCAAAAGAAGTTTGCTATGTTAGGTGTCGTTGATATTCAAAAAATATTACCCCATAGATACCCGTTTTTGTTGATTGATAGGGTTGTGAAGATAGTTCCAGATGTTGAGATTATAGCTTTTAAAAATGTAACTTTTAATGAAGAGGTGTTTCAAGGACATTTTCCCAGTCATCCTATCTATCCAGGTGTTATGATTGTAGAGGGCTTGGCTCAAGCTGGTGGATTGTTGGCATTTAAAAGTATGGATGAAGAGGAGAAAAATCAAACTCAAAATCAGGTGGTCTATTTTATGAGTATAGATAAATGCAAGTTTAGATCTCCAGTCACTCCCGGAGATAGGCTTGAATATAGAGTTAAAGCTTTAAAAAGAAGGGGAAAAATTTGGATTTTTGAAGCCAAAGCCTATGTGGATGATAGGCTTGCTGCTGAAGCAGAACTTAAAGCAATGGTTACGGATAAATAATGCAAAATATTCATCCAACAGCAATTGTAGAAGATGGTGCGAAAATTGGTAAAAATGTAACAATTGGTCCATATTGTTACATCTCATCACGCGCAGTTATTGGTGATGGTTGCACTATAATGCAGGGTGCTATAGTCGATGGTAAAACAACACTTGGACAAAATTGCAAACTTTTTTATCACACCGTAGTTGGCTCGATACCTCAAGACTTGAAATATAAAGGCGAAGATGTTGAACTCATCATTGGTAATAACACCACAATCCGAGAGTTTTGTCAAATTAATGCNGGCACACAAGGTGGCGGAGGAGTTACTAAAATAGGCAATAATTGCTTGATAATGGCTCAGGTGCATCTAGGGCATGATGTGATAGTTGGAGATAATGTGATTATAGCAAATAACACAGCAATTGCTGGGCATGTAGAAATTGGCAACAATGCATTTGTAGGTGGAATGAGTGGGGTGCATCAATTTTGNAAAATTGGTGAATATTCAATGATTGGTGGAGGATCTGCATTGTCTCAAGATTTGCCTCCATATTGTATTTGTGAAGGAAATAGAGCTCATTTGAGAGGTCTAAACTTGGTTGGACTTCGAAGAAATTTAGAAAATAAAGAAGAAATTGACAATATCAAAAATGCATATAAAAAAATATTTCTTTCAGGNATTGCCATGCAAGATGCTGCACAAGAGTTATTCAATAATACAAAGAGCATCTATGTCAAAAAATTAGCTAAATTTGTTATTAATACAAAAAGAGGCATCCCCGTAAAAAGGAAAGTTAATGGGTAAAAAATGTAGCTTTTGTGGAGCGTTTGAAAGTAGCGAACTTCAGTTGTTAGCAGGTGAAANTGCNTATATATGTGAAAACTGCATTCACTCTGCATATAAAATCATTTCAGGAGAGGTTGTTGCTGAATCTGAAGGGAATAAAAGACTACTGACTCCAAAAGAGATAAAAGAGCATTTAGACAAATTCGTAATTGGACAAGAGAGAGCAAAAAAAGTTATTAGTGTTGCAGTATACAATCATTACAAAAGAATATATAAAAATAGTAGAGGAGAAAAAATCAATAAATCAAATATTTTATTAATTGGCCCAACTGGCAGTGGAAAAACTCTTATTGCTCAAACGATAGCAGATATGCTTGATTTGCCGCTTGCAATAACTGATGCTACAAGCTTAACTGAAGCAGGATATGTGGGCGAAGATGTTGAAAATATCTTAACACGACTTTATCAAGCAGCTGATGGTGATAGAGAAAAAACAGAAAAAGGTATCATCTTTATTGATGAAATTGATAAAATTGCAAGACTTGGTGAAAATCGCTCCATTACGCGTGATGTTTCAGGCGAAGGTGTACAGCAAGCACTCCTTAAGATTATTGAGGGGAGTCAAGTCAATATCTCCCCGCAAGGTGGCAGAAAACATCCAAATCAAGATTTCATCACTATCGATACATCCAATATACTCTTTATATGTGGTGGTGCTTTTGATGGGTTAGAAAATATCATCAAAAAAAGAATGGGTAGTAATGTGCTTGGATTTGGACAGGAGAAAAAGTCGCAAAAGCAAAGAATGGATTTGACAAAGGTAGAGACAGAAGATTTAGTGCATTTTGGAATGATTCCTGAATTGATTGGACGATTGCATGTTATTGCAACGCTCAATGAGATAAACAGAGATGATATGGTAAAAATCTTAACAGAGCCTGAAAATTCAATTGTAAGCCAGTATCAAAAACTTTTTGAGCTTGATGGAGTAACACTAGAGTTTGAAAAAGAAGCATTAGAAGCGATAGCAGATAAAGCAATTGAAAGAAAGACTGGAGCAAGGGGACTTAGAGCAATTATCGAAGATAAAATGATTGATATTATGTTTGAATTGCCTGAGTATGAGGGATATACTGTGCTAATTACAAAAGAGGTGATAGAGGGTGTAAGTGAGCCTGTATATATTAAAAAAAGTGCATAAAGGGTTGGTAGTGTTATTAGATAAATTAATAGGTTTTTTTTCAAATGATTTAGCGATAGATTTAGGAACAGCAAATACGATTGTATTGGTAAAAGATAAGGGAATAGAAATCGATGAACCCTCTGTTGTAGCAGTAAAGCGTGAAAGAAATGGTGAAGATACAATTTTGGCAGTTGGACAAGAAGCAAAGGAGATGGTTGGAAAAACTCCTGGAAATATTCGAGCTGTAAGACCGATGCGAGATGGAGTGATTGCAGATTTTGACATGACTGAAAAGATGATCCGCTACTTTATCGAAAAAGCACACCATAGAAAAAACTTTGTGCGACCTCGCATCATTGTTTGTGTGCCTTATGGTTTGACACAAGTTGAAAGAAAAGCAGTGAGAGAATCAGCACTCAGTGCGGGAGCGAGAGAGGTGTTTTTGATTGAAGAGCCAATGGCAGCTGCAATTGGTGCGGGACTACCTATCAAAGAGCCAAATGGTAACTTAGTTGTTGATATTGGTGGGGGAACGACAGAGATTGGTGTGGTATCACTTGGAGGTCTAGTAATTTCTAAATCAATCCGAGTAGCGGGAAACAAAATCGATAAAGCAATTCAAGAGTATGTGAAAAAGAAATATAATCTATTAATTGGTGATAAAACCGCTGAAGAGATTAAAATAAAAATTGGCACAGCAACTACTCTAAAAGAGGAATTAAAAATGCTTGTTAATGGTCGAGACAGTGTTGAAAATTTACTGACATCGATTGAATTAACAAGCGAAGATGCCAAAGAAGCGATGCGTGAGCCTATTCGAGAAATTAGTGAAGCACTGCTGCAAGTTTTAGAGCAGATGCCGCCTGATTTAGCAGGTGATATCGTAGAAAACGGTGTTGTATTAACTGGTGGTGGCGCGCTCATTAGAAATATAGATAAATACCTTTCAGATATTGTTAGATTGCCAGTGTTTATCGCTGATGATCCACTTTTAGCAGTTGCAAATGGTTCAGCCAAGGTACTAGAAGAGATAGATTTGTTGCAACACTTAAGCAGCTATAGGTAGGAGATGGAGAAAAAGATAGGTATTGTATTATCGCTACTGCTGATATACTTTATCTATTCACAAAAAGAGGCAATACAAAATTTTTTTTTAGAGCGTTACAACGGTGTAAAAAATTCATATTTTGATACTATTGTTTATTTGACTAATCTATATGAGCGACATTTTGAACAAGCAAAAACAATCCAAATCCAAAATGAAACAATACAAAATTTAAAAAAGGAAAATTTACAACTTTTATCATACAAAGAGTACTTGCTTGATTTGACTCAAAAACCAAGAATCAAAGATGTAGTCTTTTCTAATGCAATCTCTTATGTGAATCTCGCAAATAACAACCGACTTTGGATAGAGATGTTTGAGGGTTTTGAAGAGGAGAAGACCTATGGAGCGGTTGATGGGAGGTATAGTGCTGGTATCGTTGTTTCAAAAGATAACAAACCAATGATTTTACTCAACTCCGATCCACAATCAATCTATGGTGTGTATGTTGGAAACTCACAAGCACCTGGAGTGATTTATGGCATTGATCATCAAAGAATGATTGTAAAGTATATTCCACAATGGATGGATATTGGTGTGGGTGAAATTGTAAAGACAAGTGGCTTGGATAATGTTTTTATACCTGGTATTGAGGTAGGCGTTGTAGTAGAAGTGCAGATGAGACATGGATATCAAGTTGCGTATGTTAAACCCTTTGCAAATAGTCTTAAGGCTAGACATTTTTATATTATTAAGGATTTCAATTAAGGATTTCAATCAAGAAAATATAGATTCAAATTTGACAAAGTCATCATTTACCAATTGAAGCAATCTTCAAATTCATATTTACTCATTTGAGAACTTTCTTTTTGTTTGAAAGGGTTTAAATTACTATACTCAAATAGGTTGTCACACTCTTTGTGGTATCTTCCAGCAAGGTCATAATACTCTTTGCAGTTATTATAATACCATTTTGAAACTCCCGTTTCATTTGGATAGAGACAACCACTTATAAAAATTAACAATAACGCTAGATTGATAGAAAGTAAATATCGTTTCATGCAATGATTGTAGCATAATTTGGTACAATATGAAAAAAAGGTAGTGGATGCAAAAATTTTTAAAACATTTTTTAAAATTAACTCAGATTCCTCGATGCTCTTATGATACCGATTTAGCACAAAAACATATCTCAACGCTAGCAAATGATTATGGATATAAGGTTTTGGTTGATAGAGCTGGAAATATATTGGCTACGACGGAAGGTTCACAGATAACTTTACAATCACACTATGATATGGTTTGCGTTGGAAAAGCTCCACAAATAGAAACTACTATAGATGGCAATATAATAAGTGCAAAAGAGTCTTCATTGGGTGCAGACAATGGCATAGGATGTGCAATGATGCTTGCATTGATGCAGGAGGGTGCAAAGGTAGACTGTCTTTTTACCAACAATGAAGAGGTTGGATTAATTGGAGCTAATAATTTAGAATTTAATATCAAAACAAAAAAAATGCTTAATTTAGATAGTGAAGAGTATGGAAAGATATATCTAGGATGTGCCGGAGGGGTTGATCTGAAATTTAAAAAAGAAAATAGATATCTAGCAAATAGGTATAAAAATATATTTGAAGTGAGCTGCCTAGGTGATGGTGGGCATTCTGGAGTAGATATTGATAAAAAAATCAAAAACCCAATCATTGAGATTGCAAAGTTTTTAGATGGCAAAGATTGTGCACTCGTTGCATTTAGTGGTGGAGAAAGAACAAATGCAATACCAGCTTACTCAAAAGCTATCGTAGCAGCTCATGAGCTTTTAGCAAAGAAGGATATCGAAGTTGTGCAAATTAATAAAAAATATGATAAAGTTTTGAGTCACTCAAAAGAGTTAATCCACAAAGTAGCTACATTTAACAATGGTGTATTACGCTATGATGAGAATTTGCACACGGTACAAGATAGCTGCAATTTTGCAATTATTAAAGATAATAGTTTTCAAATCAGTTTTCGCAGCATGAGAAGTGAAAATTTAGAAATGATTTGTAATGATGTTATCAAGCATTTTGGAGGATATGAAGTTGAAAAAAGTGGAAGGTATGAACCTTGGGAGCCAATTGAAACAGAGTTTGCCAAAGAGGTGCAGCAAAAATATATTGGTTCTTCATTTGCGGTAATTCATGCGGGATTGGAGTGTGCAATTATTAAGAAAAAATATCCTCATTTAGAGATAGTTTCTATTGGTCCTGATATTTACTTTCCTCATTCAGTGAAGGAAAGGTGTAATCTTGAAAGTTGTGAAAAGATTTTTAAACTAATAAAAACATTACTTTAGCTAAAATAGAGGCTACAAATTAAATTCAAAAGGTTTATGTATTATGCGTAAAGATGGAAGATTTATTTTTATTGGATTTCTTTTTGCTTTTATTGCTTTGTTTTTGGTTTTGACTCCAGGCGGGTTGAAAGCAAATACAGAAGAAAATGGTATTGTAACAAGATTGGAATCTATTAAAAAGTTTGAAGAGGTGCTTTCAATTATCCAGCAGCGCTATGTTGATGATGTGAATTTTGAAGATATTATCAATAAAGCAATTGATGGATTATTAAAAAACTTAGATGCGCACTCATCATTTATGAGTAATGAAGAGTATGATGAGTTTCAAATCAAGATGAGTGGAGAGTTTGGTGGATTGGGAATTGTTGTAGGTTTGCGAGATGGGGCGCTTACAGTAATTTCTCCAATTGATGATACGCCAGCTAGTAAAGCGGGTGTAAAAGCACAAGATATTATTTTGAAAATTGATGATAGAAGCACAATCGATATGGGGCTTAATGAAGCTGTGAGCTTAATGAGAGGTGAGCCAGGTACAAGTGTTACTTTGACACTTATACGAAAAAATGAACAAAAACCTATCGTAGTTGAAATTGAAAGAGATATTATCAATATCAAATCAGTTGAAACAAAATCGATTGAGGGGGAGCATCTATATATCAAGATTAAATCTTTTGATAAAAATGTTGTTGAAGGTGTAAAAGAGGGTCTAAAGCAACTCAATGGAAAAAAAGGTTTGATTCTTGATTTGCGAAACAATCCAGGCGGAGATCTTTACCAAGCAATAGGACTGGTTGACCTCTTTATCGATAGTGGTGTTATCGTAAGTCAAAAAGGAAAACTCAAAAGTGAAAATATCGTATATGAAGCAAGATCAAGAGGAACATACAAAGATATCCCTATGGTGGTGCTTGTCAATGGTGGAAGTGCAAGTGCAAGTGAAATTGTAAGTGGAGCGTTGCAAGATTATAATCGTGCGATAATCGTAGGAGAAAATAGCTTTGGAAAGGGAAGTGTGCAGCAGATTATAGAAGTTGGGAGTGGTAAAGAAGCAATTCGATTGACAGTTGCAAGATACTATCTTCCAAGTGGCAGAACCATCCAAGCAGTTGGAATCGAACCTGATGTAAAAGTAAAAAATGGCAAAATTGAAGTTGATGAAGATGACTTTAGCATTCGTGAAAGAGATTTAAAACTTCATCTTAAAGAGGAGCTAGATAAAACTTCCAAGAGTGAAGTGAAAGAAAATTTAGAAGAGAGTGGTGATATAATTTCAAACGAAGATTTGTATGAAGATGCTCAACTCAAAACTGCCGTAGACATTTTGAAGTCATTAATTATAATTCAAGGGAGAAAATAGATGGAAAAGCTGCAGATGCTCTATGAGGGCAAAGCAAAAAAGATATATGCTACAGATGATGAGGCAAGCTATATTATTGAATTTAAAGATGACTTAACAGCATTTAACAATGAAAAAAAAGGCAGTGAAGAGGGCAAAGGAGCATTAAATTGTCAAATTACAGCTAAGCTTTTTCAAATGCTTGAGAGCAAAGGAGTTGCAACTCACTACATTAAGATGATTGATAATAGCAATCTTTTAGTAAAAAAGGTTCAAATTATTCCAATTGAGGTAATTGTAAGAAACATTGCTGCAGGGTCATTGAGCAAAAGACTAGGTATCAAAGAGGGAAACGCACTTCCCTTTTCATTGGTTGAATTTTGTTACAAAGATGATTCTTTAGGAGATCCCCTTATCAATGATGAGCATGCAATTTTGCTTGGGTGTGTGGATAATGAGGGTGAACTTAAGAAGCTAAAAAGATTAGCAAGAGAGATTAATGCAATATTAAAACCTTTCTTTTTGGAGAGAGGATTAAAACTTGTTGATTTTAAGCTTGAATTTGGAAAAGACCTTGAGGGAAATATCCTGCTTGCTGATGAGATAAGTCCAGATAGCTGTAGATTTTGGGATGCTAAGAGTAATGAAAAGATGGATAAAGATAGATTTAGAGAGGGTATTGGGAGTGTAAAAGTTGCGTATGAAGAGGTTTTAAAACGATTAAGAGGATAGAAGATGGCAAAAGTAGTAGTAAATGTATATTTAAAAAGTGGTGTACTAGATCCTCAAGGCAAGGCAATTGAGCATGCTTTGGATGCATTGGAGTTTAAAGGAATAAATAGTGTCAGAGTTGGAAAACAGATTGTGTTAGATGTTGAAGATTGCATAGATGAAGATGATGTGAAACAGATGTGTGAAACACTGCTTGCAAATACTGTCATTGAAGATTATGATATAAAGTTTGAACAATGAGTTTAAAAGTTACAATTTTAAGATTTCCTGGGACAAATTGTGAATTTGATACCAAGTATGCTTTTGAAAAGCTTGGGGCAAAAACGCAAATTGTATGGCATAAAGAGCATGATTTAAAAAATCCTGATCTTGTTGTGATTCCAGGTGGGTTTAGCTATGGAGATTACTTACGAAGTGGTGCAATTGCAAGATTTTCTCCTATTATGAAGGAGGTGGTGCAGTTTGCAAATGATGGTGGTCAAGTTCTTGGGATTTGTAACGGTTTTCAAATTTTAACTGAAAGTCATCTTTTGCCTGGTGCATTGAAAAGAAACCAAAATTTGCATTTTATCTCAAAGTACCATCGATTAAAAGTTATCTCAAATGAAAATAGATTTTTACAAAAACTTCAAAAAGATTCAATTATAAATATTCCTATCGCTCATGCAGATGGAAATTATTATATTGATCCTGATGGATTAAAAGCCCTTGAAGATAATGATCAAATCCTTCTTCGCTACTGCGATGCAGATGGAAATATTGTCAATCCAAATGGTTCNGTTGAATCAATTGCAGGAATTTGCAATAAAAATAAAAATGTTTTTGGTTTGATGCCTCATCCTGAAAGAGCGATTGAATCAATTTTGGGTTCAGATGATGGCATTGCGATGCTTGAGGGCTTTTTCTCATAGTCTATGGGAAGATTAATTTTTGTAAAAGCTCTACTATTAGGGCTTTTTACAATAGGGCTGCATGCTAGCTTTTATGTAAAGCAAACACTCCCACAAAATGATCTCTATGTTGGTCAACTGTTTGAGATTGAAATTGAAACTATATCTTTAGAAAGTTCACAAAAGCATTTTTTTGATTTTGAAAATATGGATGGGGTGAAGGTAATTAACCCTTTGCAACCTCTCATAAGCCATGATAATATACGAACCTATTATAAGTTTTACTTTGTAGCTCAAAAGGATACAATCAAAACCCCTGATATTGTTGTTACCATTATCGATTCAGACTACAGTGCGATGCAACAAAAGGTCTTAGAAGGAAAAATTTTTTATGCAACGACACTCAATCCACCTCAAAATTTTAGCAATGTGATTGCAAAAAGTTTAGTTGTTGAGGGGTTTAAAACCTCAATCTATGATAGTGAACACAATATTATCGCGATAAAACTTTTTGGTGAGTATACAGATTTAGAAGATTTTTCAATACCTTATGCAACTCAAAGCGGTATTAAAGAGCATATCTATAATCATCCCAATCAAGAAATTTCTTACTATGCAATTTTAAAGAAAGATATGGATAGTTTACACTTTTGCTATTTTGATATAGAGATGAAAAGATATAAACATATTGAATTTCCTATAAATATTGAAAGAGACACTGTAAGTACACAAACTGACCTGCATCCTCAAAAGAGTAAGGTGTATCAATTAAAGCTCTATGGTTCTTTGGGAGTTTTTCTGTTTTTTATGCTTCTTTTTATTCTTAAAAGAGGATATTTTTCGCTTTTTTNGGCACTCTTAGCACTAACCTATTTTTTATATACAATCAAGCCTCTAGCAACAATAACTATCAATAGTGGAACAATTGTCTATATCTTACCTACTGAAAATTCCACTGCAATTGTTAAAACTGAAGGTGTAACTCAAGCTAAACGGTTAGATAGTTATGGAGAATATTACAAGGTAGAGTTTGAAGATGGAATGATTGGCTGGATTCAAAAGGATGATAGTGGAAAAAATTAAGTATTACTCCTACTATATCTATTTTATGCTCTATGTTTTATTGGTCGCTTTTATTGCAATATTTAGGGGCAAAGATAGACGTAAATTCTATTGCAAAAAAGTTTTTAAAAATATTGGTGTAGATATTATACAATCAGGGGTTTTAGAAGATGACACCAATTTTTTGCTTATCAACCACCAAAGCCATTTAGATATATTTTTAGTTGAAGCGGTAAGTGATAAAAATCTGGTTTGGGTAGCAAAAAAAGAGTTGTCAAAAATACCAATTTTTGGGACGATGTTAAAAAAATTTGATACGATATTTGTAGATAGAGAAAATAAGATGGGAGTAGCAAAGCTACTAAAAGATGTGCAAAAAAGGATAGATTCACAAAAGGTTGTTTGCTTATTTCCTGAAGGCACAAGAGTAAAGACGCAAAAACTCAAAAAATTTAAAGGTGGAGCAAAGCTAATTGCATCCAAATTTGATTTAAAAGTTCAGCCTGTTGTTGTCGCGGGGTCTCATTACTTGCTTGATAGTGTAGAAAAAAAGTTTCGAAGAGTAAATCCAAAAGTTATCTTTTTGCCTCCTGTGAATAAGAGCGATTCCAATTGGTATGAAACGATGCAAAAAGATATGCAAGAGGTGATAGATTATGAGTTTGAGCACAATCATTGCCGTCGGTAGCGGTGGGTTTTTAGGTGCAGTTGCGAGGGTTTTTTTAACAGAACTAGTCAATAAAACCTTCTCTTGTGCATTACCCATAGGGACATTAGCTGTTAATATCTTAGGAAGTTTTTTGCTAGGATTGCTTTTTGGCTTTTTTAATAGTGCAAATCTCTTTTCACCACTAACAAAAACATTTCTTACAACGGGCTTTTTGGGTGCTATGACAACATATTCAACCTTTGCACTTGAGAGCTTTTTTCTTTTGTATGGTAAAGCTGTATGGCTAGGAGTTTTGAATATTTTTTTAAATGTTTTTGCTACAATACTCTTTGCAGCAGTTGGATATCTATTGGTGGTCAAGCTATTTTCTTAAGGAAATATTTAAGCACTTCTACCTTTTAAAGTAATAAAAAGGGTGTCTATAGGTGTAAAAATTGTTGTGAAAAACTTTTTAACTTATCTTCGGCAAAAGTCTTTCACTTCTAAATATAAAGGTGTAACAGCACCGATGAAACTAAATGAATATCGATTAGGCGTAACCTAAAGTTGTTTCTCTTTTTTTAATTCTTAAACCGTAGAGCACACGAGGATTGTTTGGTCAACTTCCTTTCTTAGAAGGGATTACCCAAGAAGCCCCCGCTTCGTAGGTAGTGGGAGTCTGTCACACAGAGGAATAGTTTCAATCTATACAAATGAATCTTTGTGAAAAATTCTATTTTAGTTGNAGATAATGGCGCCAATATTTAAAAGGGTTTTTAGCTTTATTAGATTGTATTGCATTAGATATTGCACTTTAGAAAGCAGAAAGTAGAAGAATTTTAGGTTTCATTAAAATTTTTTTGCTATAATTTTATTTCGATGACGCGACTGTGGTGGAATTGGTAGACACGCCATCTTGAGGGGGTGGTGCCTTCGGGCATGCGAGTTCAAGTCTCGCCGGTCGCACCAGAACAAATATTGCGATTTTGCT
>Ga0052835_100006_pt1 | contig 24533 bp, 16 predicted proteins | sample Wilsouwater61714_FD_53172 | JGI IMG/M metagenome (GOLD analysis project Ga0052835, IMG submission 53172) | Hot spring water microbial communities from Wilbur Hot Springs, California, USA - Wilbur source water - 6/17/14 | ecosystem: Environmental > Aquatic > Thermal springs > Unclassified ...
GCAGCAACCGGACTGGAATCCACGCCCAAGGATTGGAGGCCGACAAGTCGTGCGGCGAAATTGGTGGTACCCCGGCCACAGAAGGGATCAAGCACGACGTCGCCCTCCTGTGCTTGTCGCTTCAGGATATTGAGCGGAAAATCGAGCGGAAACATCGTGAAATAAGGGCAAATTCCGTTCAGGGCAGTATTGCGTGGCTGCAATCTTATGGTCACTTATTGACCCTTATCCAAGTTTTTCCCGTGGCCGGATTCTTGAATGTCTCCCACGCTTGGTGCTGTGATCCAAAAATGGCATTCATGGCCTTGGAGACGAGGTTGTAGGCAAATTGCCTACGGTCTTCAAGGTGTTCAGGCAAGTGATCAATTAGAAATTGTTGGACACCGTACCAAGGTATCCCATTTGCAGATTCAAGTTTCTGCCGGATGTCGTTATCCCCGCGCAAAGCTTCGATTGCCCGCTGCTCAATGTTTGCCATGACGTCCACCGGCTCAGCGTCTTCGGTCTCTGCTTCTTCGGGAAACAAAGTGCCTGCGCCCGGGGCTTCGGGGACGCGGGTCGTCGTCGAAATCTGCCTCATCCCGGAGAAGATACTGCGCAGCGTTTGAGCGTAAGTGTGCCCGGCCGGTTGGCTGTAGCCATGGTCCCGCATCGAGTACATCTTCTCGAACGACAGGGTACGAAGGCTAACTGGGTAGGGCTTGCCGCCCACCGAGCTCCAAAACACACCCTGGCCCGGGATGGGCTCGTTAAGCAGCGAGCTCAATAAGTCGTCACTGAAATGAGCGTTGGCTCGCTTCAAAGAAGTGAGATCCGCCGCCGACAGCAGATGGAAAATGAACCAGTTGTCACCCTGGCTGAGGATCTCGACAGGGATGCTGCCCGGCTGCTGGGTGATCAGCAGCGCGCCCAAGTCGTACTTTCGACCTTCCTTCACCCAGGCGATATAGGGCTCGGCAGCTGGCGCATTCTCTGTCAGCACTGACTGGGCTTCTTCGACGACCGCAATAGTCGGGATCGTCTTCGGATCGGCTGCGGTGAATTCCTGTTGGTTACGATCGAAAATCCGGCGCAGGATCAGCCCCGAGAGCACCAGCGACTGTCCACCGCGCATCTGCGACACGTCAATGACGCACAGCTTCCCCTCGGAGAGCGCATGAACCAGCATGTCCATGAGTTGGCTGCTCTTGTCATGCAGCATCTTCACAATCGCTGTCATGTTGCCTCTAGCGGCCAGTGCTTCGGCTTCCTGTCGCTGGGGATCGAGGTCAAGCAGTCGGCAGATTTCATTAAGCGGCGTAGTGTTGCCGTTGGTATCAATCAGATTGACCAACGACTCCCAACGATCCTGCGGGAGTCCTTTTAGCTTCCGAACGTTCTGCTGCTCCTGACGTTCAGCGCCAAGCGCGATGGAGATCACGTCTCCTGGGCGTAGACGTCGAATATCAAGCTTGATGCCACCGGCAACGAACGATTGATAGAAGGGGCTTGGATTTTTCCTGTCGGTAAAGACAACGACCTTATCTTCTAAGGCGGGGACGTCGCAGAGGCCAGGACGGCCTTTGTCGTCAGGCCAGAAATACTCGCCATCCGGGTCGAAAATCACCGTGCCCACGGGGGCCTGCTTGCCGGCGCGCTTTGTGACGAAGGGCGTCGTCTCGTAGAGCTTCGAAAAGAGCAGCTTGTTGAGATTGGATTTGCCAAAGCCTGCTCGAGCAAAGATGAAGCTGCGGCGAGATACCAGCGAGTCAATCGGGAAGCGAACCAGAACCTCCGGTTCGACCACCTGCATCCATTCCTGCGACTCGAACGACTTGCTGCCCGCGGCGTAAATGTACTCACCGAAGGCCAGATGACCGATGGGGGCTCCATCGATGTTGTGGCCGGCGATCTCGCGTAACACCTCGTTGCTCGGAAACGCCACCTTGCTGCCAACATGAGGGAGCCGGCGATGCGAGGGGACGAAGGTCAAGCTTTTGTCATTTCGCCGCAGCACGCCAAGAACCCGAATGTTCACCCGGTACCTGAGGTACTGCTCGCGCAGATCTTCGGGGATCGGTCGATCTTCACGGACGGCGCGGATGTTGAACTCCTCGCCGGAGCCAAAGGACAGCTTGCCCTCTGAGGAGAAGGACGCGATGCGACCCAGCACGGCCTCATCAGGTGTCTCCAACTGAACTAGAAGGAACTGTCCATGCATTGGGATGTTCTGGAACTCATTCCGGTACGGCAACACGAGGTCGGCGTGGAACTCCAAGCCCCCTTGCTGGAAGCCTCGAAAGATGCCGACAACCTGATCTCTTGGAAAAAGTTGGATTTCCGCCATGTTGTTCTCCCTTATCGGTACCGGCGTAGCGCCGGGTCAGCATCTTGAAGCTGAAACACGTCCAGTGTCCCCGCGTCGCCACCGAGACTCGATCGCACCCCTTCATAAATGAAGTCCTGGAGGATGTCGAAATCGAAATCGACCAGGGCCGCGTTTTCATGTGCCCTCTGCAGACAAAGCGGGTAGTGCGGCACCGGAAAGCCGTTGATTGCGTCGGCGAGCATCGAGCCGAGGATGGTCTGAGACTCCCCGACCTGCGGCACAAAGATATCCACCGGCCACACGGGGTCGCGGCGATGTGAGCCGAACTTTACCAGGAACATTTTGCCACCGACGAACTTGTTGATCTCTCCCCCTTCATTGGCACGTTCATCGTCCCGCGCGAACTCCGACCAGACGTAGGCCTTCTCCTCCACCTCGCGCGGCACCTCCACGTAGGCGGGATAGTCGGTCTGGAGCACGCCTTCCAGGGCCATGGCGAGCCGGTACCGTGAGAGCACCTTACTGTGTTTGGCTACACCGGCCAGATACACCCGGCGACGGCTTGTACTCCACTGCGCGTCGATGCGTTCCCTTATGCCTTTGAGCAGGCGCTGGAACAGGTCCTCGGCGAAGACCTTGCTGCGCAACAGACCGTCACAGACGATCAAGGTGTCGGTGCCGAAGTCTTTCTTGAGGATGGCGAACAGGATCGCCCATTCGACCAGCTCCCGGTACACCTGCACCCAGCTTGGGGAGACTGGCTTGCCCTTTTTTGTCGGTCGAATCATGTGGGAGAGCGCCGGCAAGGTGTCCACACCCAGGAAGGCCATCATCTCGCCGAGTGCGGTGCGAGGTGCTCCGTCGGCTTTAAACTGGCGCTGGTTGAGCTTCTGGACTGGGGTCGTGGGCGAGACCGCCTCCAAGCAGTACTCGTTGTTGCTGCTGTCCACAACCCGGATCAGCTGAATCAGGAAGGGATCGAACTGGAGCTGGTTGTTGCCGCCATCGGTGCCGACCAAAGAGATCGAGGTCGTGGCGCGCGGCTGAATGCGGCGTGTGGCGCTCTTCAGAGGGCGAATCTCTTCCCGCAGGGCATCCAGCACCCCTTGGTCGGTGCTGATGCAGTCCGCGATGGCCTCCTTGAGTTGGGCCTGGCTAGCCGGGTCGATCATCTCCCCTCCTACCGACTGGCTGTTCAAACATGAACAAGTTTGCCGTATGCTTGCCAAAATTACCATCATCACCGGCCGCTGTCCCGATAGCGGGTGAGGAAGCAATGAAAGACGACACTGGAGAGATATTCACCCTCGACGAAGTGGCTGCCTATCTCAAGGTGGGCAAGCGCACGGTCTATCGCTTGGCCTCTGCCAGCAAAATTCCAGCGTTCAAGGTAGGCGGCACTTGGCGTTTTTTGCGGGCGGACATCGATGCCTGGATCAAGCAGCAATCGATAGCAGTATTCGACACCGGGTGTGAAAAGGATGGCGCTGCCAGGGGCCAATCGAAGGATGGAGTCCGAAAGGGATGAGTCATCAAGACATTCAGTGGACCCGGATCTTCGAGCTGGCGCTGCTTCCCAGTCCACACCAATCCTGCCCTGAGATCATTGAGGCAGATCGCTCACCCGACCAAAACAAGGGAGAGCAATAAAGTGGCCTACGACCCAAAACGCGCCCTGGAACTGCTCCGCATCGGCTCCGGACGCGCCGATGCCACTTTCCGCGACGGCCAAGAAGATGCCGTTCGTCACATCGTCGAGGGCAAAGGCCGCTTGCTGGTCGTGCAGAAGACTGGGTGGGGTAAGAGCTTTGTCTACTTCATCGCGACCAAGTTACTGCGGGAAGCTGGAGCAGGCCCTGCGTTACTGATCTCGCCGCTGCTCGCGTTGATGCGAAACCAGGTTGCAGCAGCAGAGCGGATGGGGGTTCACGCCGCCACCATCAACTCCGACAACAAGGGTGAGTGGACGGTAATCGAGGGCAAGCTGGCCAAGGGGGAGATCGACATTCTCTTGATCTCGCCAGAGCGCCTGGCGAACGAGCACTTTCGGACGCAGGTTCTGGCCGGCATCGCCGAACAGATCTCGATGCTGGTCATCGACGAGGCGCACTGTATTTCCGACTGGGGTCACGACTTCCGTCCTCACTACCGCCTGCTGGAGCGGATCGTCATGACGCTACCGCCAAACCTGCGCCTGCTCGCCACCACAGCAACGGCGAACAACCGCGTGATGGAGGATCTTGATGCCGTGCTGGGTCCGAACCTGACTGTTTTGCGTGGCGACTTGAATCGGACCTCGCTTTCCCTGCAGACGATCCGCTTACCTAGCCAGGCTGAGCGCCTTGCCTGGCTGGCAGAGCAACTGGCCACGCTGCAGGGCCACGGCATTATCTACACGCTAACGGTTCGTGATGCCAATCAAGTGGCGCAATGGCTGAAGACCCAAGGCTTCAATGTAGAAGCCTACACTGGTGAAACCGGCGATCGCCGAGAACAGCTTGAGCAGGCGCTGCTCAACAACCAAGTCAAAGCGCTAGTTGCCACAACAGCGCTAGGCATGGGTTACGACAAGCCGGATCTGGCGTTTGTCATCCACTATCAAATGCCGGGATCGGTCGTCGCCTACTACCAGCAGGTTGGTCGCGCTGGACGCGCACTGGACTCCGCCTATGGAGTACTTCTCAGCGGTCAGGAAGAGTCTGACATTAATGACTGGTTTATTCGGAGTGCCTTCCCGACCAGACGAGAAGTTGCTGACGTCCTAAGAGCGCTTGAAGACGAGCCCAACGGGCTGTCTGTCCCCGAGCTACTGAGCCGAGTCAATTTAAGCAAAGGACGTGTCAACAAGACGATTGCACTGCTTTCCCTCGAAGCGCCGGCGCCCATCGCCAAGCAAGGCAGCAAGTGGCAACTCACGGCGGCAACGCTGAGTGAAGCGTTCTGGGATCGAGTGGAACGCCTCACCGCGCTGCGGCGAGAAGAGCACCAGCAGATGCAGGACTACGTCAACCTGCCGTTTGGTGAGCACATGAGCTTTTTGATTCGTGCGCTCGACGGTGATCCAAGAGTTGTCACCGAACCGACCTTGCCGCCGCTGCCCGCAACCGTGGATGCCCAGCTGGTCAAAGCCGCCGACGAATTTCTCCGTCGCACCAGCTTGCCCATCGAGCCGCGAAAGAAATGGCCCGATGGTGGAATGCCCCAGTACGGCGTCAAGGGATCCATCGCACCTGACCATCAGGCTGAATCCGGCAAGGCGCTATGCGTCTGGGGCGATGCCGGTTGGGGTGGTTTGGTTCGACAGGGCAAATACCACGACGGCCACTTTTCCGACGATCTTGTTGCTGCCTGCGTGAAGATGGTTCAAGAGTGGAATCCGCAGCCGAGCCCGACCTGGGTAACCTGCGTTCCTTCGCTACGGCATCCCGAATTAGTACCGAATTTTGCGCAACGCTTGGCTGCTGCGCTGGGTCTGCCATTCCATATGGTCATCGCAAAAACAGACACAAGGCCCGAACAGAAAACCATGGCAAACAGTATACAACAAGCGCGCAACATTGATGGTTCGCTCGCACTCAACGGCCAGCCCATTCCTCCCGAACCAGTCCTCCTGGTTGATGACATGGTCGACTCGCGCTGGACGCTGACGGTGTCTGCATGGCTGCTACGCAAAAGCGGCAGCGGCCCGGTTTGGCCTATGGCCCTTTCACAGACGGGGCACGATGAATGACGCCAGTCCTCTCACCCAACACCCGGGCGATCCTGCTTCTGACTGCGCCGCTCATTGCCGGACGAGGCTCTGCGTCATCGGATCTGCTCTCGCCTGGTGAATACAATCGTCTCGCGCGTCATTTGCGCAAGATCCAGCGTCAGCCTGCGGATCTCCTCTCGCCGGATGCAGCTGAGATCCTGCGTGCGTGCCAACCGGTGATTGCCGAGAGCCGCCTACAGAAATTGTTGGGGCGCGGATTCCTGCTGAGTCAAGTGGTCGAGCGCTGGCGGGCACGCGCCATCTGGGTGGTCAGCCGCGCCGATGCAGAGTACCCGCGTCGTCTGAAAGCCCGCCTGCGCGAAGACGCCCCGGCAGTGCTCTACGGCTGTGGAGACATGGCGTTGCTCGAAACCGGCGGGCTTGCCGTCGTTGGATCGCGCCGTGTAGACGACGCCCTCATCGACTATACCATGGCAGTTGGCCGGCTCGCTGCTCGGGCAGGTAGAACGCTTGTCTCCGGTGGCGCCAAGGGGATCGATCAGGCCGCGATGCGTGGCGCCTTGGAGGCTGGCGGCAAAGTCTGTGGCGTTCTGGCGGACAGTCTGGAAAAGACCGCCATGAACCGCGAGCACCGCAACCTGCTGCTCGATGGTCAACTGGTGCTGATTTCGCCCTACGACCCGAGTGCCAGATTCAATGTTGGCCACGCCATGCAGCGCAACAAGCTGATTTACGCATTGGCCGATGCTTCCCTTGTGGTGAGTTCAGACCTCAACAAGGGCGGTACCTGGGCTGGCGCTGTCGAGCAGCTCGACAAACTCAAGTTCGTCCCGGTCTTCGTTCGAACGACGGGCGAGTCTTCAGCCGGATTGGATGGTTTGCGAAAGAAAGGCGCACTACCCTGGCCGAACCCGCAAGTCGTGGATTCTTTCGAGGACGTGTTCAAAGTGGCGATGTCGAAGCCGATGGCGTCCCCACAGGTTGGTTTTGCGCTGTCTTCAAACGAAGAGCCAACCTCGGCCGAAGCCAATCCAACGGTGCCCGAGCGATGCGACGCCGCTCCGGCGCCCCAGGACAAGAGCGAGCCATCGGCACCAGTCGACGCTGTTTCCGCTGCTCGGCTAACTGTTGAGGCATCGGAAGAGCTGCCGCCAGTCACACCAGAACCCTCAGCGCCGATAGACAATGCCAAGGAATCAGAGCAGGCAGAATCGACCCCAGCCGAAGCGCTCTTCACAGCCGTACGCGAGGTGATTCTGCAGCTCTTGAGTGCGCCAATGAAAGTCACCGAAGTGGCAGCCACGCTGGAGGTTTCCAACGCGCAGGCCAAGGTATGGTTGCAGCGTCTGGTCGACGAAGGCGTATTGGAAAAGAAGAAGTCTGCGGGCTACGTCGTCAAGCAAAAAAGATTATTTGAGTGAGCTATGACGGTGCATCGATTCAATTGCCGCGCCCTGCACGCACCCGAGATCACCAAAGATCGGAGGCGCAGGTGATCGCAAAACTCGAACAACTCATCGGCGAAATCAGAGACATCAACAGCAAGCTGATCCTGCTTGTTGGGTGCCCTGGCTGCGGCAAGACCGCACTCCTGGCCGCGCTGGCCAATCGGCGCGGTTCGAAAGTAATGAATGTTGGGGCGGTGCTGGGGAAGCGTCTCGCCGCACTGCCGCAGCGACAACGGGCCTTGCAGGCGAATATGGTGATGCGTGAGCTTGCCGACGAGTACGCGCGCGGCGATCTGCTGCTACTCGACAACATCGAGTTGCTGTTTGACAGTGCGCTCAAGCTCGATCCGCTAGACCTGCTCAAGCGCCATGCCCACGCCCGGCGTGTTGTAGCAGTGTGGCCAGGAGAGCTGCGAGACGGCCGCCTGATCTATGCGGAAATCGGACATCCGGAATATCAGGACTACGGCCTGGAGGGCGTGGTCCCATTCGAAATTGAATCGATTGGGTAAAGGGGAAAACGCATGCGCTACGGGGATCTCATTCAGTTCGAGGCGATCGAGTCGGTCATTCAACTGCTCGACGCCAATCGGCCCGAATCGGCATCGAGGCTCGTCGCCACCTACGTCATCTCCGACGACATGGCCGAGCGGATCACCAAGCTGATGATCCCGCAGCTCTCGTTCGACGAATCAGTCGACCACAAGGGCGTGCTCGTGGTTGGTAACTACGGCACTGGTAAGTCGCACTTGATGTCCGTCCTGTCGTTGATCGCCGAGGACGCCGCCTATGTCCCCATGATCCGCCACCCCAAAGTCGCCGAGGCCGCAGGCGCCATCGCCGGTAAGTTCAAGGTGCACCGCATCGAGATCTCCAGCCAGATGTCCCTGCGCGACATCATCACGCAAGAGCTTGAGATCTTCCTGGAGAACCAGGGCGTTAATTACTCCTTCCCGCCGGCTGACAAGGTGGTCAACAACAAGGCCGCCTTCGAGGAGATGATGGCGGCGTTCAACGAAGTGTACCCCAACCACGGCGTCCTCCTCGTCATCGATGAATTACTTGATTACTTACGCTCTCGCAAAGACCACGACCTGGTGCTGGATCTATCCTTCCTACGCGAAATTGGTGAAGTCACCAAGCATCTGCGCTTCCGCTTCCTGGGCGGCGTGCAGGAGGCGGTCTTCGACAGCAGCCGCTTCCAACACGTGGCCGACAGTCTGCGCCGCGTGAACGAACGCTTCACCCAGATCCTGCTTGCCCGTCAGGACGTGAGCTTCGTGGTAGCCGAGCGCCTGCTCAAGAAATCGGCGGATCAGCAGCACAAGATTCGCACCTACCTCACGCCCTTCGCCAAGTTCTATAGCAATATGAATGAACGGATGGATGAATTCGTCCGTCTATTCCCAGTGCACCCGGATTACATCGGCACCTTCGAGCGGCTGATCTTCACCGAGAAGCGTGGTGCGCTGGTCACATTGCGCGATCAGATCCAGGCCATCTTGGATGACGAGGTGCCGACTGATCGTCCCGGCCTGATTGGTTTCGATAAGTTCTGGGACACCGTCACCTCGAACTCCGTGCTGCGCTCAGATCCCAATATCGGCCCGGTGCTGAAGGTAGCCGAAGTACTGAGCGAGCGGGTGCAAAAGGCGTTTACGCGCCCGGCCTACAAGGCGATGGCCATGCGGGTGATCAAAGGACTGGCCGTGCACCGGCTGACCACCGGCGGTGACATCTACGTGCCGATTGGCCCGACCGCTGAGGAACTCCGCGATACGCTCTGTCTATACCAGCCGGGCATTGAGGATATGGGCGGTGAGCCCGCCGACGACCTGCTGACATTAGTGCAGACAACCCTGCGCGAGATCGTCAAAACGGTCAACGGCCAGTTCATCTCCAAGGCGTCGGACACCGAGCAGTACTATCTCGATCTCAAGAAGAACGTCGACTACGATGCCCAGATCGAGAAGCGTGCTGAGGCTCTGTCCAATGATGCACTGGATCGCGCCTACTACAGTGCGATTATGCAGCTCATGGAATGCACCGATGAGCATGCCTACGTCACCGGCTACAAAATCTGGCAATACCAGGTCGAATGGCTAGAGCGCCGCGTGGAGCGCAATGGTTACCTCTTCCTTGGTGCGCCCAATGACCGGCCGACCGCCCAGCCCGAGCGCGACTTTTACATCTATTTCATCCAACCGTTCGAGCCACCCCGTTTCCGCGACGAAGCCAAGCCGGATGAGGTGTTCTTCCGACTGAAGGGACTGGACGACGCCATCAAGCACCATCTCGCTTTCTACGCCGCAGCGCAAGAGCTGGCTTCCACGGCCAGCGGCGCAGCCAAGGCCGTCTACCTAGACAAAGCCCGGCGCGCCTTAAGCGACATGAGCAAGTGGCTGCAGGAGAAGCAGATGACCGCTTTTGAGGTCACTTACCAAGGCAAGACCAAGACCCTGCAGGAATGGGCCAAGGGCGTGTCGATACGCAACAAGCTCCGGTTAGGCCCGGAAGATCGCGCCAACTTCCGCGACATCATCAATGTGACCTCGGGTCTGGCCCTAGGGACCCATTTTGCCGACCTGGCGCCGGAATACCCGACCTTCTCGGTGCTGGTGACCGAATCCAATCGCAAACAGCTCATCACCAATGCTCTTAAGGCACTGGCGGGAGGCACGCGCACCAAGGATGCAATCGCCATCCTGGATGCGCTGGAGATGCTGGACGGCGACCGCATCGAGCCCGCGCGCTCAAAGTACGCCCAGGAAGTGCTGCACCGACTGCAGGCAAAGGGCCACGGGCAGGTACTCAACCGCAGCGAACTCATCAGCGGCCCCATGGACATCGAGTACTTCGCGCCCCAGCGATTCCGCCTGGAGCCCGACCTGCTGGTGGCGGTGTTAGGCGGCCTGATCTACTCGGGCGACATCGTGCTGGCCATTACCGGCGACAAGATCGACTCCAGCAAGATTTCTCTGCTGGTCGAACGCACCCTGGACGAGCTAAAAGCGTTCAAGCACATCGAGGCGCCCAAGGAGATCAATGTCGCCGTCCTGCGCTCGCTGTTCGAGCTGCTGGGCCTACAGCCTGGACTTGCCCAGGTGGCGACACAAGGCAAGGAAGAGCCGGTCAAGGAACTGCTGAATGCCGTGACCCAGCAAGTACAGCGCGTGCTCACAGTCGGCACCGACCTGCAGAATCGTCTCACCTTCTGGGGCCAGTCGCTGCTGCGCGAAGAAGAGCTACGCGACCGGCGCACGCGGCTAGAATTGCTCAAGGAGTTCCTGGAAAAATTGTCACCCTACAACACCGTCGGCAAGCTCAAGAATCTGCGCTTCACCCAGGCCGACATCGATGCCCAGAAGAAGAGTTTCGATGTCCTGTCGTCCATTGAGAAGCTGCGTAACCTGGTGGCCGAGCTGGGTCCGACAGCGGCCTATCTGTCGCAGGCCGAGATGGTACTCACTAGCGATCACCCCTGGGTGCGGCAGGCCCAAACAACCCGCAAGGATATTCTCGACAAGCTCGCTCAGGACAAGAGCGCAGCCCAGGCCGCTACCTATCGCCAACAGCTGGCCGCGCTCAAGAAGGACTACATCACTGCCTATGTAGCCGAGCACAGCAAGGCACGCCTTGGCGTAGCCGAGGACAAGACCAAGACCGCCCTGCGCCGTGACCCACGCATTATCACCCTACGCACCCTGGCCAACATTTCCCTCATGCCCACCGGCCAGCTCACCACCTTCGAAGCCAAGCTCGACAAGCTCAAAAGCTGCGCCTCGCTGGTCGAGGCCGATCTGGCTACCAGCCCAGTGTGCCCGCACTGCGGTTTCCGGCCGGCTAACGAGCAAGGCGACCTGCTGCCGGCTGCCAACGTACTCAAGGCGCTGGATGAAGAGCTGGACCGCCTCCTCGAAGGTTGGCAGCAGACCCTGCTGGACAACCTCGACGACCCCATCATCCAGGGTAACTTCGAACTGCTGAAGTCCAGCCAGCGCGACCTGATCAAGCAATTCCTTGCATCGAGGGAGTTGCCTGACCCGGTAACTCCCGAGTTTGTCGCAGCCGTGCAGGAGGCACTGTCAGACCTCGAAAAGATCAAGGTCACCGGCGACGACATCAAGAAGGCACTGCTCACAGGCGGATCACCGGCTACACCTGAAGACCTGCGCAAACGCTTCGAATCGTTCTTGAACGAGCGCTGCAAGGGGAAGGAGGCCAGTAAGCTGCGGTTTGTGATCGAATAACGGAGGGCAACATGCTACTCAAGTCTATAAAACTGACCAACTTTCTGAGCTTCGGCGAATCCACCGAAGCGGTGGAGCTATTGCCGCTCAACGTAATTATTGGCTGCAACGGCTCAGGCAAATCCAACTTGATCGAGGCACTGGAACTTATCCGATCTGCACCAAGGGATTTGCTGACGCCAATTCGTGATGGCGGCGGGGTACGCGATTGGCTATGGAAAGGTGTTCCGAACAAGAGTCCAGTAGCCACCATTGATGCCGTATTCGACAATCCCAAAGGCCCCGTGCCGCTGCGCTACTTGCTAAGCTTCACCGAGGTGGCGCAGGGCTTTGAAATTCTTGATGAACGCATCGAGAACGAAAGCCCCGATATCGGCCACAGCGATCCTTATTTCTACTATCGGTTCGAGAAGGGGCATGGCGTGCTCAACGTCAAGGGCGGAGAGCGACGCCTGCAGCATGAAGAAATCGACCGTACCGCATCGATCCTTGCCCAACGCAAGGATCCGGATCAGTACCCGGAGTTAACCTATCTTGGCAACGTCTTCACCAAGATCCGTCTCTATCGGGAATGGAGCTTTGGCCGTTACACCGCGCCGCGTTTGCCGCAGAAGGCCGACCTACCTAATGACTTGCTTGAACCGGATGCTAGCAACCTGGGACTTGTCCTCAATCGCTTACGCCGGGAGTCCGACGTCAAAAATCGCGTGCTGGAGGCGCTGCATGCTCTATACGAGGGCATTGACGACTACGACGTGCAGATTGAGGGCGGGACGGTTCAGGTCTTTTTCCATGAGGGCCGCTTCACGGTACCCGCCACCCGGCTCTCCGACGGCACCTTACGTTACCTGTGTCTACTGGCGATCCTCTGCCATCCGACTCCGCCACCCCTAGTGTGCATCGAAGAGCCCGAGTTGGGCCTACACCCCGATGTACTGCCTACCTTGGCCGATCTGCTCAAGGAAGCATCGGAGCGTACCCAACTCATCGTCACCACCCACTCGGATGTGCTGGTCGATGCATTGACGGATCGTCCCGAGACCGTGCTCATCGCGGAGAAGACGGCGGGCAGCACAACACTTAGGCGGCTAGATGCCCAAGAACTGAAACCCTGGCTAGAGCAATATCGCCTAGGCCAGCTCTGGACGCGTGGTGAGATCGGAGGTACACGATGGTGAAGCTATACGTGGAAGGGGGTGGGGATTCCACATTTCTCCAGGCGCAATGTCGGCGTGGATTCCATGAGTTCCTCAAAAAGGCTGGACTCAAGGGAAAGATGCCTAGAATCACGGCCTGTGGCGGGCGCCAGCAGGCTTACGACCACTACTGCACCGCGCTCAAGAATGGCGAGCTGGCGGTATTGTTGATAGACAGCGAAACGCCTATCGCACCAGAACATCAACAGCCCAAAGATCAACCCGCCCAGTGGATGCCTTGGCAGCACCTAAAAGCACGGTCAGGTGACGGCTGGTCACCCCCTGTAAACGCCTTGGACAACGACTGCCATCTCATGGTGCAGGTGATGGAAAGCTGGTTCCTGGCCGATCGAGACACGCTCAAGGCGTTCTTCGGCTCAGGCTTTCGGGAAAACGCCCTGCCCGCCGCCAACCGCCCCATCGAAAGCGTGGCCAAAGACGAGATCTATAGCGCCCTGAAGCAGGCCACCAAAAACTGCAAGACCGAGTACAGCAAGAATGAGCTTTCCTTCAAGTTACTGGCCGAGATCGATCCGGCCAAAGTGATGGCGGCGTCGCCTTGGGCGCAGCGCTTCGTGGATGAACTCAAAAAGAAGATGGACATATGAACGACTTACTCAAGCCGCCACAGCAAGACACGGGCCCCGTCGAGTGTTTGGGTCAAACATTTCCAAGCGATCAGACTCGCCGCGAGCATTATCTGAAGCTACTGGCTGAAAAGCTGAAAGACCCCGAATTTCGCAAGCAGGAAGGCTTTCCGCAAGGGACCGACGAGGCGATTCTGGCCATGTCCGATCCGCCTTATTACACCGCCTGCCCCAACCCCTGGCTGGCGGAGTTCGTTGAGCACTACGGCAAGCCCTACGACCCGAGCGAACCCTATCAGCGCGAACCGCTGGCCATCGATGTGTCGGTGGGTAAGACCAACCCGATCTACAAGGCGCATTCCTATCACACAAAAGTGCCGCACCTGGCCATTGTACCGTCGATCCTGCATTACACCGAGCCGGGCGACATCGTACTCGATGGCTTTGCGGGCTCCGGCATGACCGGCGTGGCCGCCCAATGGTGCGGCTGCGCGCCTGAGACGTATCGGCATGAGCTGGAGACGGCGTGGAAAAAGGAAGGCAAGCCAGCGCCCAAGTGGGGAGCACGCCGCGTCATCCTTAACGACCTGTCGCCGGCAGCCACCTTCATCGCAGCCAACTACACTATTCCTTTCGATGTTGATGCTTTTGCAAAAGCAGGCAAGCAGTTGCTCGAAGAGGTCGAACAGGAAATTGGTTGGATGTACGAGACCTTGCACTCGGACGGCAAGACCAAGGGACGGATTGAATATACCGTATGGAGTGAGGTGTTTAGCTGCCCTGAATGCGCCGGTGAAGTGAATTTCCTGGACGAAGCGCTGGACAAGGAAAATAAGCGGGTACGAGAGGTGTTTCCTTGTCCGCATTGCGGCGCTGAACTCACCAAGCGGCGCCTTGAAAGGCTCTATGAGAGCAAGCTGGACACAGCGACAGGTAAAACGATCCAAGTTCCGAAACGCGCACCGTCGCTGATTTCTTACGTCGTCGGCAAAAGTCGTTACGAGAAATCGCCTGATGCTGCCGATCTGGCAATTCTTAGTCAAGTAGAGGCGCAAGCGCTGCCTGCCGAAGTGCCGACGTTGGAAATTCCGCCGATGCATATGACTCATGAGCGGGCACGCATGGACTATGCGGGCGTCACCCACATCCACCACTTTTATCTTCCCCGCGCCGCGCAAGCCATGAGCAAGCTGTGGGAAAAAGCAAAAGCGCACCCGGATGCGCGCATCCGCGCGTTTTTGCTGTTTATGGTGGAGCAGGCGGTAGTGGGCATGACACTGTTAAACCGGCATCACTTTATCGGAAAAGCAAATGTCAATCAGTGGCTAAATGGCGTTTACTACATCCCTTCAATTCATGAAGAAACTGCTTACTGGAGAATCCTTGAGGGAAAACTGAATAGGCTCATCAAAGTGTTCCACGACTTCAAGGTCGGCGCTGACAAGACGGCGATCTCCACTGGCACCGCGACGCATCTGCCGTTGCCCGACGATTCGGTCGATTATATCTTCACCGATCCGCCCTTTGGCGAGAACATCTATTACGCCGATCTCAACTTCCTGGTCGAGTCCTGGCATCGGGTAACAACCGATGCCAAGCCCGAGGCCATTATCGACAAGTTCAAGAAGAAGGCGCTTCCGCAATATCAGCATCTGATGCAGCGTTGTTTCGCGGAATACTACCGCGTTCTCAAGCCTGGACGCTGGATGACCATGGTGTTCTCCAATAGCAAGGCAACTGTCTGGAATGCGATTCAAGTCGCGTTGCAACAGGCTGGCTTCGTGGTGGCGGAGGTCACCACGCTGGACAAGCAACAAGGCAGCTATCGGCAGGTGACCTCCTCTACAGCGGTCAACCAGGATCTGGTGATCTCCGCCTACAAGCCCAATGGCGGGCTGGAACAGCGCTTGGCGGAACGCGGCGCATGCGCCGATTCGGCCTGGGACTTCGTACAGACGCACCTGAAGCAGCTTTCGGTGAGCAAAATCAGGAATGGCCGATTAGAGTTTATTGTCGAACGCGATCCGCGTCGTATCTTCGACCGCATGGTCTCATGGTTCGTGCGTCATAACGCTGTGGTTCCACTTTCAAGCCAGGAGTTCCAGGAAGGGTTGCGCCAACGGTTCCCAGAGAGGGATGGCATGGTTTTCCTGCCCGAGCAGGTCGCCGAGTACGACAGAAAACGCGCGCAGGTTGCGCAAGCACCGCAAATGGAGCTGTTCGTTTGCGACGAACGTAGCGCCATCGACTGGCTTCAGAATTTCCTCAAGCGCCGGCCTTCAACATACCAAGAGATCCACCCAGAGTTCACCACCCAATTAGGCGCTGGCTGGAAAAAGCATGAGGCCAAGCCGGAGCTTATGGCGCTGCTGGAGAACAATTTCCTCAAGTATGACGGCGAGGGCGAGGTGCCGAGCCAGATTCACGCTTATCTTTCCAGTAACTTCAAAGACTTGCGGGGCTTGGAGAAGACCGATCCGCGGCTGATCGCTAAAGCGAAAGACCGTTGGTATGTACCCGACCCGAACAAGGCGCAGGATCTGGAGAAGAAGCGCGAGAAGATGCTGCTTAAGGAGTTCCAGACCTACTTGGGCTTCACCGGCCGCCGCCTCAAGGAGTTCCGGCTGGAAGTGCTACGCGCGGGCTTCAAGGACGCGTGGAGCAAGAAGGACTACCAGACCATCATCTCAGTGGCCAAGAAGATTCCAGACGAGGCGCTGCAGGAAGATGAAAAACTACTGCTTTGGTATGACCAGGCGCTGACGCGCACGGAGACGGGCGCCTGATGAGGAGCGGGGGTCGGCAATGAACCAGGACGAGCTGCTCGCGCGGCTGAATGGTTTCGAGTGGAACGACTTCGAGTGCAAGCGCGCGCAGCGCGGCGTGCCCGAGGACGCCTACAAGACCGTCTCTGCTTTTGCCAACACGGCCGGCGGTTGGCTGGTTTTCGGGGTAAGCGATCGCGATGGCCAACTGGAAGTCACTGGCGTCGAGGAACCGGACAAGGTTCAGAACGACTTCCTCACCGTCCTACGCAGCGGCCAGAAATTGAGCCGCATTGTCGCCGTCGATGCGCACCGATTCGAGATCGACGGCAAGCACGTGTTCGCATTCCATGTACCGGAAGCGTCGCGGGCCGATAAGCCTGTTTATCTCAAGGGCGATCCTCGCCAAAGCTACGTCCGCCGGGGCGCGGACGATGAGCAGTGCACCCAGAGCGAGCTCGAGCGCTTCCTGCGCGATGCCGCGCAGGAGCGCTATGACGGCATGGCGCTCCCTGACATCCCCGTGGATCGCTGCTTCGACCTGGCGACGGTCAAGTGGTATCAGGCGCAGTTCGCTCGGCGCAATCCTGAACATCCGGAGATCGCCGATCCGATCGGATTTCTGCTGAACTGGAACTTCATTGTAGAGCTAGGTGGGCAGATGCTGCCCACCCGTGCAGGGGTGCTGCTGTTCGGCAGTGGGCGCTATGTACGACAGATTCTGCCTAGGCCGGTGCTCGACTATCAGCGTATTGATACGAGCTTTGACAACTGGTCGGCAGAGCAGCGCTGGCATGACCGCTATGTGTTTGAAGAAAACATCTTTCAGACCTGGCAAGGATTGGTTGCCCGTTACATGCGCATTGCCGAACATCCGTTCTCGCTCGATCCGGCCACCCTGCGCCGCAATGACGATCCACCCGACTACGTGGCCTTCCGGGAAGCGGCCATCAACCTGCTGATTCACCAGGATTACGGCGATCATGGCCGCAAGGCATCCATCAAGCTCTTTACCGATCGCACGGTGTTCTGGAACCCCGGTGATGCCTTTGCCACCGTAGCGGAGCTGTTGGACTCGACCGAGAAGGAAGTGCGCAACCCGTCTATTGTGAAGGCGTTTCGCCGGATCGGCTTGTCCGACCAGGCCGGGACGGGCATCCGCGCCATCTTCCGTAACTGGCACGATCTCGGGCGCATACCACCGCAGTTGCGAAACGACAAGGCACGCAAGGAGTTCGAGCTGGTGCTGCTCAACTCGCCGCTGGTCACTGAGGCGATCCAGCGGTTCCGTCAGGTCATCGGGGTCAATCTGGAGCGGGAACAGGCAGACGTGCTGGCGCTGGCTCTGGGGCAGCCGGAAGGCAAGCGCATCAGCCTGACCGATATTCGCGGGCTTGGGATCAGCACGACCCAGCAGGCGAAACAGATCGCCGACTTCCTGGTTCGCCAGCAGTTGCTCCAGCCGGTCGGCGAGACCCTGTTCAAGGTGCCGGAGGCTCTGCGGCGGCGATTCGGCAAAGCGGCCAAGCAAGACACCCCGCAAGTCACCCCTCATGTCACCCCCCCAGTGACCCCGCAAGTCTCCCCCCAAGTCATGGCGCTACTGGCGAAGGTATCCGGGGAGATGGCGCGTCAGGAACTGATGGAGGCTCTGGGACTGAAAGACCGTAAGCACTTCAGCGATGCCTATCTCCAGCCGGCCCTGGATGCGGGCGTGCTGGAAATGACGATTCCCGACAAGCCGCAGAGCAGCAAGCAGCGGTACCGCTTGACCGCGTTGGGGCAGGCGTCGCTCAAGCGGGAGGGTGCATGAGCGGTGGCTTCGGTATCGGTGACTGGTGCTGGCTTGTCCAGCAGGCGGCGCCCTGCCGAGTGATCGACCGCCAGGATGTGTGGGGCGAGGTTACCTACCGCGTGTGGCTGCCGGCAAAGGAGGCTGTGGTACGCGCCCGAGCCCAGGATCTTGACGAACTGACCAACGTGCGCCCCACAGTGGAGCAGATCCTGCATACGGCGGCTGCGGCCAAGCTGCTCGACGCGCTGGAGGACAACCTGCTGCTGGCGCCGATCCAGTCCAGCGTGGTACCCCTGCCGCACCAGCTCTACGCGCTGAACCGGGCCATGAGCCGGGATCGCATCCGCTACCTGCTGGCGGACGAGGTGGGCCTAGGCAAGACCATCGAAGCAGGCTTGATCCTGCGCGAACTCAAACTGCGCGGCATGGTGCGGCGCGTGCTAGTGGTGGCACCGAAAAGCCTAGTGCGTCAATGGCAGGCCGAAATGCGGCTACATTTCGGCGAGCACTTCCGCTTTATCAAAGCGTCCGAGTTGGCAGCGTTTCGCCAGTGGCGCGATAACGGCGCTCAGGCCGACGACAATCTCTGGCGCATGCATGACCAGGTGATCGTTTCGCTCGACTCGGTCAAACCCATCGAACGCCGCCGTGGCTGGAGCCTGGAGCAACTCGCCACCTACAACCGCGAGCGCTTCGAGGACCTGATTTCGGCGGGTTGGGATTTGGTGATCATCGACGAGTCGCACCGCCTCGGCGGCAGCACCGAGCAGGTGGCGCGCTACAAGCTGGGCGCCGCCTTGGCCGAGGCCGCGCCCTATTTGCTGTTGCTGTCCGCTACGCCGCACCAGGGCAAAACTGACCAGTTCATGCGGCTGATGCAGTTGCTGGACCGTGAGGCATTTCCAGACGAAGGCAGCATCAACCGTGACCGGGTACGCCCGTTCGTAATCCGCACCGAGAAACGGGCCGCCATCGACGCGGAAGGCCAACCGCTGTTTAAGCCCCGGTCTACGCGGCTACAAGCGGTGGCGTGGCAGGACAGGCATGCCGCCCAGCGGCGGCTTTACGAAGCGGTGACGGACTATGTCCGGCACGGCTACAACCAGGCGATGGCCACCAAGCAGCGGCACATCGGCTTCCTGATGATTCTGATGCAGCGGCTGGTGACATCCAGTACAGCCGCCATCCGCGCCACGCTGGAGAAGCGCCTGGCTCTGCTGGATGCACCTCAGGCGCAGGCAAATCTGTTTGAGGCGGTGGACCCGGATGAATGGGCGGAGCTTGACGGCCAGTCCCAGCTCGACATTGCCCTGCAGGCTAGCAGTTGGGAGCGGGAGAAGTCGGAAGTCGAGATGCTGCTGGATCTGGCTCGCGAAACCGAGCGACAGGGAGCGGACGCCAAGGCGGAAACGCTGCTCGAGCTGATCTACAAGCTCCAGCAGGAAGAGAACGACCCGCAGCTTAAGGTATTGGTCTTCACCGAGTTCGTGCCGACCCAAGCCATGCTGGCGGAGTTCCTAGAGAGCCGGGGCTTTTCCGTGGCGCAACTCAACGGCGAGATGGATCTGAACGCGAGAACCCGCGCCCAGCAAGCCTTTTCGCGCGATGTGCGGATTCTGATTTCCACCGATGCCGGCGGTGAGGGGCTGAATCTGCAGTTCTGTCATGTCATCGTCAACTTCGATATGCCATGGAATCCGATGCGGCTGGAGCAGCGCATCGGCCGCGTGGACCGTATCGGCCAGTCCCGTGTGGTGCGGGCCATCAACTTCGTGCTGGAAGACACGGTAGAGCACCGGGTGCGCGAGGTGCTGGAGGAAAAGCTCGCTGTCATCGCCCAGGAGTTCGGCGTCGATAAAGTGGCGGACGTGATGGATTCGGTAGAGGTAGAGCCGATCTTCGACGAACTGTTCGTGCATGGGTTGCAAGACCCTGCATCCATCGACAAGGAGTGCGAAGCGGTCATCAACCAGGTACGGGAAAAGGTGGCGGCGAGTCGCGAGAACACCGACCTGCTGACCGAGGAACACAGGCTGGAGGCGGATGATGCGCGCAAGTGGCGGGATCATCCGGCGCAGTACTGGTTGGAGCGTGCCATCACCGCCGGGTTGCCTGCGCGAGGTGGGGCGGCTGAGAAGGTTGGCGATGCCTGGCGTGTGAAGTGGGCGGACGGGAGCGAGTCGCTCCGTGCCTGCTTCGATGCACGTACCGCCGAACAGAATCCTGAGATGGAGTGGATCACGCTGGAAGATCCGCGCGCCCGCGCAGTCATCAGCGAACTGCCGCGCTACGTGGCGGGCCAGCCGCTGCCGATTACGACGGTCACCGGCTTGCCCGATACGGTGCATGGCGTGTGGTCGCTGTGGGAGATCAGCATCAGCGCGTCCAATCTCTCCGAGAGCTTCTCCCGGCGGCGATTCTTGCCCGTGTTTGTTACCGACGATGGCCGCACTTTCGTGCCGACCGCCAAGCGGATCTGGGATTTGCTGCTGACTGAGAACGTGACGCTAGAACCGAACGTCGAGGTGGAAAACGCCTTGGCCTTCTTCGAGACATCACTGACTGCGGCCAAGGCCCAAGGGGAGCGGCTGTTTGCAGAACTCCTGGAGGAGCACCGCAGCTGGCTCGCCGAGGAACGGGAACGGGCGCGCTACGCATTCGAGGCGCGCTTTCAGGCGATCGGCCGGATCGGCCTTCCGGCCGTCAGGGAGCACAGACGAAAGCGCCTAGAGGCCGAGCACGAAACACGCATGGCGGAATTAGCCAATGCGGAATTCTGCACGCCCGATCTCAACGCCGTGCTGATGCTGAGAATCGGCCATTCGGGAGGTGCGCAGGCATGACCGCATGGGCTGATCGTATTCTGAAAGAATTTCCCTCCGATCTCGCGCGGCTGTGGATTGTCACGGACCCGGACGACGTGTTGCTGGATGAGCAGGTGCTATCTGGTCTGCGCGAACGCGGTTTCGATGTTTTGCCTTTCGAGGACAGCATCGCCTTTCGGGCAGAGTATGAGGAACGCTACCGAGCAGCGTGGGAACGCGGCGAATCGGGCCCGTCTCGCGCCTTGGTCCTCCAGTTGCGTGGCACGGTTTTGGATGATCTACCTTGGGACTACTTGCGCCAAGCACGCAAGGTTAGTCTTGGGCTTGTAGAGCTATTTCCGAGACTGAGCTATACCGTAATCCGGCAGCTGGGCAGCGAGATGCTACCTGCACTGTTTGAGGCGCAGGCGCGGCACGTGCAACAGTCACTGGGCGAGGCAGCGACGAAGGAGTTTGTGCTGACGCACATCTTCCGGATCAACCCGCATCTGATCACCCGATCAGAGGATCTTTGGCGTGAGCTGCTTCGCTTGCACTACCGCGACGCGATGCTGCCGTCCGTGCTGGCGGAGCATGTGGAGCATGTGCTCGGTGAACGCTCGATCTTCAAGGGCATTCCTGTCGCCGATCTGTTTTCGCAGAAGAGCCTCGCGCTGCGTGTGGTACAGGATGCCTGGTATCGCTATCTGGCCAAGCTGGGGCTCACCGGAACGCGAACGGGGGAGCCGGCGCCGCCGGATTATGTACCCAAGCTCGACATCCCGTTCGATCACCACGATATCCGTGTGATTGTCGATTCGATGTTTCTAGACGGCACGCTACACCCGCTGGCAATCCAGGGTGCGCCGGTCAACCTGCCGGAATGGGTGAAAGTGGGTGTTGTGCAGGATCCGGCGTCGATGCGGAATCTGGTGCTTGAAGGCATCAAGAATCTCGCGGATGAGCTTCCGAACGCCGCCTCTTCCTACCGGGACTGGACCCATTTCTCGCGTCGGATCGGCGAGGTGATCTCGCGTTTCCACGGTCTGGACACGGCCCGGGCAGAAAGCTTGAAGGACGAAATGTGGGGCTTGGTGAGCGAAGCAGACAGCCGGCTGCAAGAGTGGGTTAAAACGCACTACGCCGATTTGCCGTCTCTGCCAGCAGCCAAGGCGCCTGTGATGGTCCATCACGTGCCACGATACCTGGCAATGCGCCGAGCGCGTGGCGAGGAGAAGATCGCGCTCGTGGTCTTTGACGGGCTGGCGGTAGATCAGTGGACCCAGATTCGCGAGTGCATCGTTCATCGAGCGCCGCGACTGATGTTCGACGAGAACGCTTGTTTTGCGTGGCTGCCAACCCTGACGTCAGTGTCCAGGCAGGCGCTGTTCTCCGGCTTGCGCCCACGCGAGTTCGCCGACAGCATCGAGACCACCTCGAAAGAGCCTCAGCACTGGACGCGGTTCTGGCAAGACCAGGGACTTCGTGCCAATGAGGTTTTTTACCGCAAGTCGCTTAAGCTCACGGATGACCTTCCTGAGCTGGAAGCTCAACTGTCAAACCCGACCGTGAAGATTGCCGGTCTGGTCGTGAATACGGTCGACGAGATCATTCACGGCGCCGTGCTCGGTAAGCGCGGCGTTGCGGCCCAGATCAGGAGCTGGTGCGACTCAGGCTTTGTGGATCGTCTGGTTGCGATGCTGCTGGATAACGGATTTCACGTCTACCTGACTGCCGACCACGGCAATGCCGAGGCGGTGGGGATTGGTCGTCCGAACCAAGGTGTCGCCGCGGAACTGCGCGGGGAGCGCGTCAGGACCTATCGCAGCGAGGCTGTGATTGCAGAGACGGCAGCCGCCTATCCGGAGACCTTCCGTCTTACTATCGCTGGACTACCGGCGAACTTCATGCCGCTATTTGCAGGAGGGCGTGGGGCATTCGTGCCGAAGGGTGACCAGGTCGTTGTCCACGGTGGCATGTCCCTGGAAGAATTGATCGTACCTTTCGTGAAAGTGAGTTATATGACAAATTTGCCTGGAACAAAGTTGGACATCGAAACGGCGGTTCCGTCAGGGGCAACCTCCAAGGATGGAGGCCGCAATTGAATCGAATGACATCGGCAGCACCGCGGATTGGCTTTGATCGCTTTATCCCGCTCGAATGGGCGGCCGCCGCGCTTAGGGTGCGTGCTGATCTGGGGACGCTCGATGATCTGAACGCCCTGTTGGACGCAGCCGAACTGGGTGTCGCAGCGCGCAAGAAGACTCGGACCGTCTTGAATCGCCTATGGCTAAAGCCGCGACCGGAACTCGCCGACTTCGCCGAACGTGGCGTCGCGATCTTCAAGGCCGACCCAAGCGTCCCTATCGCCGCCCTGACCTGGGGCATGGCCATTGCCACCTATCCGTTTTTCGGCAAAGTGGCAGAACTCGTGGGGCGACTGTCCGCTTTGCAGGGTGATTGCGCCTCCGCGGAAATCCATCGCCGAATGAGCGAAACCTATGGTGAGCGGGAAGGCACGTACCGCATGACCAACACGGTGCTGCAGTCACAGGCGAGCTGGGGAGCGATCGAACGCATCGAGAAAGGCAAGCGCCTCGTGCGGTTGAAACCGATCGTGGTCAACAATGAACAAGCTGTGGCTTGGCTGCTAGAGGCGGCGCTGCGGTACATTGGCAAGGCAGTGTCGGTTCCGAAGCTGTCGTCGCTGGCGGTGCTTTATCCATTCGTGCTGGATCAGCCGCTGGGCTACCTCGCATCAAAGAGTCCGAATCTGGAAGTAAGGTCAGAGGGGACCGGAAACCAGTTCGTGTGCCTGTATCCTGCACGGTGACAATCGTTCATGGCCTTGCTAAATGCCATAGTCTGCGGCCCTGAACATTTCTCTCGAAATCGGTAGCCTATTAGCTGGCTGGCCGAAACAGGTGGCGGCTTTGGGTGGTTGACAGGCCTAGCAAGGGCTCAATCAGCCCCAATAGTAGCAATATCCGCATCTGACCGCCCCGGAATCGGGCACAAAAAGAGATCAACCACCGCATCAGCCACCGCAGGTTGTCGCCGGCAGCCGCCAGAACCACGTTCAGGGCATCACCAAGTTGGCCCTTGAGGTGATTGCGCCGCATTCGATGTTCAGCTTTTCGGAGCCAGCGCCTGCTGCGCCTGCTCACTGGCCTTTCGGCTGATGTCCCGAATCAGACGGCCAACAATGGTCCGTTGTTTCCTAAGCATCCGGTGCATGCGCTTGAACTGGCGGGCATGGGCGTAGCGGCCGGCTTGCCGGGCGTATTCGGGACCCTTGCGGGCATCACTCTGGCGAAGGCGGATGCCATGTTGATCGGCCGCCTCGACCCGCTTGCGTCGGCAGACTTCCAGCAGGCGACTGTCGGTCGGATAAGCAATGGCCTTTTCCTGCACCGTGGTGTCGACAATCACGCGATCGAGGTCCCGTGGCCGAATGGCCTTAAGCTTCTTGGCTGCCGAGATGGTCTGCGCCAGCAGCTCCTCAACCCCAGCCTCGCCAAGATGCTTGCGGTAGCGGGTCAGCGAGGACGGATCGCAAGGCAGGCAGGTCTGGAAGAACACCTCGCCGCAAAAGTACTGCCAGTAAGGGTTTTCCATCCAGCGCTGGACGACCGCCTCGTCGGACAGGTCGTAGGCGTACTTGAGGT
>Ga0052835_100007_pt1 | contig 23240 bp, 21 predicted proteins | sample Wilsouwater61714_FD_53172 | JGI IMG/M metagenome (GOLD analysis project Ga0052835, IMG submission 53172) | Hot spring water microbial communities from Wilbur Hot Springs, California, USA - Wilbur source water - 6/17/14 | ecosystem: Environmental > Aquatic > Thermal springs > Unclassified ...
TATTTATCTATTAAGGATCTTGATTTTTTAGATAAAATAACAGTAAAAATTAAAACAAAAATTGCAAATATAAAATTTAAAAGAATATCCTTATCAAAAATTCCGGCTATAATATTTATATTTCATGAAGCAGTATTATCCATATCTTCGTAAGAATAAAGCGATTTATAATATATAAAAAATATAAATCATATAAAAATTTTTAAAATCATATGTTTACTAATAATTAATTATTAAGTCTAAATCTATAATCATCAGGAATATGTGTTCATTTTAGTGCTGATAGACACCTAACCATATTTCTTTGCCAATTTTCAGAACTAGAAGCATATATTGGACCATCAGGATTTCAATATCTACTAAGCATATCCATAGTTTCATAATCTCATAAAAATCTATTATTTAAAGTTCTAACTATCCAATATATTCAACTTCTTGCATTTGGAAGTTCCCGAGTAGATCAAGAATCTGTATTTCATACATTTCATACATTATAAGCAGTTTTTAAACTTCTTCATAAAGAAGTCTCTGCTAATCATATACACATTACAAAACTTGGATCTATATTTCAGGCTAAAGACTCCTCAACCCACATATCCCAATTCCTAAATTCTGGAGTAGCATAATTATTTAATAAATAAATCTGTCTTTCAACTTCTGTTTCTCATTTAAGAGTAAACAACCTTACACCAGAGGGTAGTTCTCATTCAAAATCATATCAATTCATTGTTTTATAGTCTTCTAAAAATTTGTATATATATTTATCTCTACTTTTAGGAAGATTTTCTATTCAAAGATAAGTTAGATCTAAGTAATCAAGAGGATCTACATATTCTTCATCTTTAAATAATCAAAAGTGAAGATGTGGTCAAGTAGTCATAAGTCAAGCTCATTTTGTTCAAATTTCTCATCAACTTTTAGCTATAATCTGTCAAGCTCAAACAAAATCATACATTCAAACATAAATTTCATTCACATGACCATAAAATGAAACAAATCAATCAGCGTGTTTTATTGCAAAATAAGAATAACTTTCATCTACAGGTGGTTTTATAAAAATAACATATCAATCAGCTGGAGAAACAATATCAGTTCATTGTTTTGCTCTTATATCTATAGCATCATGAGTAGCTCAAACAACTTTTTCATAATTTTCATCTAAATAATAAGCACTAAGTCATCTTTCTGGAATGATAGGCCACAAAAAATTATTATTTTTATTAGAGCTATTTAATAATTTAATTTCTGCTGATAATACTTTTTCAAAATTATAACAAAAATCATCTTCACTTCATGTATCTTCAAAATATATTTTTGTATTTTCTATTTCTGTATTATTAAAGGTATTTATATCACAATTATATTCTCTTTTAAGTCTATTTTTATGAGCCTGAATTGTTAAATTAGTTCTTAAAATATCAGACTTAATTTTATTTTCTATATCTATTTGTCTTTCTATATATTCTCTAAACTTCTCTTCTTGTCACATAGTTATATCTAATAATCTTTCTCTAAATAATTTTTTTTCTTCTAGAGCTTTTTTATTATTTATTTCCTCAAGTCTCATAAGTCTAAGTTCTTCATTTTTTGATTCTAGATTTTTTCTCTCTATAAATAAATCTTTGACCATTTTCTTATACTCAACCATAAGTCTATGTCATGTAACTTCTAACATCTGAGAATAATACAAGTCAGATAAAACAGAAGACAAATCTCATCAAGTCATCAAAATAGCTTTAATAGAATCTATATCTGATACTTCTTCTATAAGTTATATTTTTTATATATATGTGCAATATATTCAAGCAATAATCAAGTCATTTCTTTTATTTCTTGTGATTTATTTAATATATTATCTTTAGTTTCTTTTATAGCCCTAACTTTAGAAATTATGCTTTGATTTAAATTATTAATATTTCTTAAAGTTTCATCAATATCACGATCAATTGCTTTCAATGTTTCTTCTAAAGAATCTATTCTTAAAAGCAAATTATCTCTTTTTTGAGTATATTGTTGAGTTGATGATTGTATATTAAACAAAATTCTCTCATAATTTTGTATTCTTTGTTCTTTTTTAAAAACACTTAAATCACTTTCAGTAAACTTTATATTTGAAGATTGAAATATATTGCGTTTTTTTTCTTTTTTAAAATTTTCTATTATATTCTTTCTAGCTTGTCTATCAAAACGATACATTCAAGATATATTTTCAACTTTTTCTTCTTCAATTTTTTCTTCTTGTTCATCTAAAATTTCTTCTTGAGATTCTTGAAAATTATCTATACTATATTGATTAATTTCTTCTAATTGAATATTTGAATCAAAAACATCATTTCAAGCATTTAATTCAAAAAAACTAAAAAATAGTAAAATTAAAATAAGTAATTTTATCATAAATTAATTTTTATTAAACTAAGTTTTTAAAATAAAACCATAAGTTTTAAAAATAATATCATATATAATTATAAATTTCAATAAAAATATATTGACTTAATTATTTTTTAAGTCATATATATACATTAACCTTAAAATATTAATAATAAAGATATTAGTTATAAATATTCCTAATAAGCAATTCTAAAAAAAATATTATCAAAAAAGATAAAATAATTGTAGCATATGATAATATAGAAAATATATAGAATAAAAATAATAGTATGATAAAAATAGAGGTCAAAACTCATTGTCTAAGACTAGAAAAAACATTTGATATAAATACTTCTCACCTATAATAAACTTTTTTAAATAGATAAAAAAATATAGTAAAAAATGTAGTTAGTAAAAAAAAAGAATTAAAAAGTAATAAAAAAAATGCTAAATCTGAATTCAATAAAGGATCTAAATAATTTAATATTAAAAATAAAGTCAATAAACTAATAAAAAATATTAATAAAATAATTAAAAGTATTATTTTTTTTTGCATTTTTATGATTTTAGTATTATAATTTAATTGAAAATATAATATCGAAATTTTATACAAAGTAAACTTTATTTATAAACTATATATAATGAAAATAACTAATCCTTTCAAATTACTTTGATATTCTGTTGCTTATATTCAAGCTTATTTTGATGATACTATACTATATATTACTAAAAAACTACAAAACAAAGCTGAAAAAGAAAAAAATCCTGAAGAGTTAAAAAAAATACATAAAAAAATATTATACTATACTTGACTTTGATTATCTAAGAGTATTTGAGAATCTGTATGATGATATTATGAAAAATATAAAGAATTAAAAAAATGAAAAAATATGGTTGAAACTACTTTTGAAGAAGATATACCTAGACTTAGAATCAAAACAAAAAACCTAAAAACAAGACTTGAATTAAAATGAATAAAAAAGTGAAGTTTAGAGGATTTAAAAAAATTAAAAGATAAAAAAAGTTTTTCTAAAACAAGTATTGAAAAGTTTCAAAAAACTAAAAAAGAATTAAAAGATATTCAAAACAAAAGTATTGAAGCTCTAAAAAAATTAAAAGATAAGAAATAATCTTATCTTTTAATTTTTTTTATCTTCTCTATTTTTAAACATTTCATATTTTCTATTTCTACAAAAACTCAATTAACAACATATCTTTTATCTAGAGATTGTTCTATTTTTCATTTATTTATACCTGTTATAAATCTTTTTTTTACACTATTAAAATCAGCTCATATTACTGAATTTAAAGATCAACTCATTCATACATCACATATAATTCAAGTTCAATTATCTAATATTATTTCATCATTAGTTTGTATATGAGTATGTGTTCAATAACAAAATGATATTTGACCATCATACAACATTCACATTCAATAAATTTCTGATGTATATTCTTTATGAAAATCAACAACTATACCATCAACTTTTTCTTTATTTTGTGATAAAATCTCTCATAATCTCAAAAAAGGATTATAAACACTATCTCTCATTCAATTTGAAGACAAAAGATGTATTACAAGCAATTTTTTATCATTTTTTTTAAATATTTTATATCAAACTCAAGGAATCTTATATTCACTACTTTCATAATAATTAGCTGGACGAATCAAAGATGAAGATTCTTTTGAAATATAATCTTCTATTTCTTCTAAATTATCAAAAAAATGATCTCAAGAAGTCATAACCTGAACTCAAGACCTTTCTAGCTCTAAAATATGTTTCTCTATAGGTCATCTTCAACTTGATATATTATCAACATTTACAATTATAAAATCAGGTTTATAAATCTCTTTTAAAGAAGGTAATTCTTTTAAAAAAGCATTTCTTCAGACCCTTCAATATATGTCTCAAAATATAAGTAATTTCATAATTTTTTATTATTTTTTAGTATTATTTTCTTTTTTTTGATGGTTCTTTTTTTCTTCTTTTTCATACTTCACTTCTATAGTTCAAGAATTTTTCATAATATTATGTCTATAAAAACTATACAAAAACATCTCTATAATTCAAGAAAAAACAATTAAATACAAAAACAAATTTAAATATACAAATAAAGGACTTATAAAAAGTAATAGAGAAAATAAGAAGTGTATTATTATAAGAGTTAACAACAAAGGAACAAAAAATATTAAAAATCTTCAAAAAAGTCCTTTAGTATTTAATAAATAGTCTTTAATATTTATTTGTTTTTCAAAATACAAAAATATAAATCTATATGACAAATAAAAATAAACAGCTATAAAAATAATTGAAATAACAACAAAATACAAACTATGTAAATCTTTAATTAAAAATCATACAAAAAAAAGAATAAAAAGCAAAATTAATAAAAAAAGAAAAAGTAAACCTGTTTTTTTAATAAATATAAAAAAATCTCTAATTTTAAACTTAAATATAGATAAACTAGGTTTTTCTCAAGAAATATAAGCTTTATTTAATCTGGTTATAAAATTAAACCAAGTAAAAACAAAAACAATAAAAAACATAGCTACAAAAAACATTATTCAAAGTAGCTGTATTATATCAAATCAAAAATTAGAAAATCAAATATCATAAGTAAATTGATAAAATACATATTCCATTACATTTATAAAATCTTTTAGTAATATAGGATTTGAAACTAGTAATATAGCGATAAATGGTAAAAATAAAAGAAGAAAAAATAATAATATTAAAATACCAAAAAATAAAAAAACATAATAAAAAGAAGAAACTAAAGATAATAACTTAAACAATATAATAAATATAATAAAAACAGCTGATATAACTAATAGGCTAAATAACAATATTAAAATTTTATACAAAATCCAATTAAAAAAATTTGATTTCAATAAAGAAAAATCCTTAAAAATAAGAGAAAAAATAGTTTTTATATTATTTTTCATAATTTATTAATTATATATTTAAACATTTATAAACTAAACATATGTATTTTAATGAAAAAATCAAGAAAATTTTATACTTGTATTTTTAAAAAAATATATAAAATTAAAAAACAATTTAAAACGAATAATTAATTTTGAATTTATAAAAATGAAAAAACACGAAATCATCTTTAGCATAATAAAAATACCTTTTGATTTTATAATAATATTTTCTAGCTTTTTTTTAGCAAAAAAGCTAAGAGAGATAGAGAATTTTATACCTATTCTAGACTTAGAAATAAAAATAATAGAAAATGAGTTTTTATGGAAGTTTGCATTTTTTTGAGCAATTTTATATATAATAGTTTTTTCTATACATTGATTATATCTAATAAAAATAACTAGCTCTAAAATAAGTGAAATACTAGATATAATATTTTACTGAATATATTGGTTTTTATTTTTCTCAGTATTTGTGTATTTTGCAAAAGATTTTTTATATCAAGTTGAAATACCTAGACTTATAATAATATACACATTTATAATATGAACAACACTAGTAATAATAGAAAGAATACTTTTAAATAAAGTTCAAAAAATATTAATAGAAAAGTGAATTATAGAAAAAAGAAAAATACTTTTGATAACAAATAAAAATGAAAAAAAAATTAAAAATATAATAAATGATATAAAAAAAGCCTTTATATATGAAATAGTTTGATATTCAAATAAAGATGAAGTAAGTGATTCAAAAATAAAATATCTATGAAATTTTAAAAACTTAAGTGAAATAATAAAAGAAAGAAAAATAGATGAAATACTTTTTATAGATAGCAATTTCTCAAAAAAAGAGCTATATGATATATGGGATTTAACTAGAATAAAGTGAATAAGATATAGATATATAACTAACTGATTTGATGTAACAAAAACTAATACAACTTTTTCCCTACTAAACAATATACCTGTAGTTGAAATAAAAACAACATCTCTTGATTCTTGGTGAAGAGTGGGAAAAAGGCTTTTTGATTTAGTTTTTTCAATATTTTTGCTAATAATACTTATTCCCTTCTTTTTACTAATATGAATACTTATAAAAATAGAAGACCCAAAGTGACCTATTATATATAAAAACAAAAGAGTATGACAAAATTGAAAAATTTTTAATTTATATAAATTTAGATATTTAAAGTGGGAATATTGTATAAAAGATAGTTATTGAGTAGATAATGATAATGATGAAGCTTTAAAATACGAAAATGAATTAATAAAAAAAATATCAACAAGAAAATGACCTTTATATAAAATAAAGGATGATCCTAGGAAAACAAAAATATGAACATTTATAGAAAAGTTTTCAATTGATGAATTACCTCAATTAATAAATGTTATAATATGAAATATGAGCCTTGTATGACCTAGACCTCATCAACCTAGAGAAGTTAAAAAATATAAATTAGAACAAAAAAGAGTTCTAACAATAAAACCTTGAATTACTTGACTTGCTCAAGTAAATTGAAGAGATAAAAATAAATTTGAAGATGAAATAAAATTAGATATATTCTATATAGAAAACTGGTCTTTTATACTTGACCTAAAAATAATACTAAAAACAATTTGAGTTGTATTAAACAGAAAATAAATAATAATTAAAAATTATAAATTTAAAAATTATAAATTATGAAATATAAAAGCAAAATATTATATACATTAATTTTTATGATATTTTTTTTGATAAATGATATTTCTTATGCTGTAGAAGAATATAAAAATCAAGAAGATATAGAAACTATCGAAGAAATGGAAAGTAAAAATATAGATAAATATATAGATGATTTATATTTAGAATTAGAAAAGATAATACCATCTACAATTTATATTGAAAAAAAACTAAACATAAATACTGATGATATATTAAATAATTTATTATCAAATATAGATATAGAAAACTTAAACATAAAATGGATTATATGAAATGATGTTTTTAATAATAATATAGAAAATTATATTTTTAAAGATATTTGAGAGAATGATATATCTATAAATATAGAATTAGATAATAATATAGTAAAAGAAAAAACTAAAAAAATTTTTGTTTACCAAAAAAGTATTTGATTTATTTACTCTGATGAAAGTGATAAAAGAGAAATAGATAGATATATAAATGATGCTGTAAGAAATTGAATATATCTATACGAAATAGGTCCTATAAAAAATAGTGAAATAGAAATAACAAATATTTTAAACAATATAAAAAATTATTATAAAAATATTTATTGAAAGAAATCTGATTTTTTAATATTGTGGTGAAGTAGAGACTTTATTTTTAATATTTTATGAAAAATAAATAGAGAAGTTTCTTTTTCTAATAATGAAAATGATGAAAAAACAAATAAACTTAGATTTGTATCTGTATCAAACTATAATATAAATATACTTGATAGCTATATACAAAACTTTTTAGCTAACAAAGATTGGATAGAAAAAATAATTCTTACAAACCAAAGTTCAAAACATCTTATATTATCAAATGATGATATAAAATCTTTAGAAATAGATATGGATGTAAACAAATATGATTACATAAATGTAAATCTTGATTGACAAGAAATAAATAACTTTTTATTTATTTCAAAATTTATAAATAACTTAAATAATATTTGATTTTCATATAATTGAATTTATATAATTTTGATTATACCTTTTATAATAACATTTATAATTATATTCAAACATTTCATTTGACTATCTCCTATATGAATGGTTGTTCCCCTATTTTTAACTATACTTATTTTTAAATTATGATTTATATTAACATTTAGTTTACTTTTTACATTTCTTGCTTTAAATATTTTAATACACTTAATAACTAAAAAATATACTCTTTTATATTTACCAAAAATAAGTTTTTTTATAACTATAAATATAGTATTTTTTATATTTATACTAAATACTTTATATAGTTATAATCTAATACCTCTTAATATAAACGATGTAATTTATTTTATAATATTTATAATAGTAATTGAAAGATTTATAAATATAATTGCAAGTAAAGATTTGATTGAATACAAACAACCTTTTTTTAATACAATTTTAATATCTATAGTTTCTTTTTTAATTTTAAATCTAAATTTCGTAAAAATAATAATTCTTGCTTATCCTGAATTTCTAATGGCCTTAATCCCTATAAATTTTATGATTTGAAGATTTACATGATTAAGAGTAACAGAATATTTTAGATTCAAAGAAGTAATAAAAAATATAGAAGAATAATATTAATTAATAAAATAATGGAATACAAAGTTTTTTGATGTAAAGTAAATAAATATTATACTGATAAATGGCTGAATAGCGAGTATTTAAAAGATAAAAATTGAATATTTATAGCTAGTTGTGTAGTTACTGATAATGCTAAAAGAAAATGGATTAAATTTGTAAAACAAGAAGTAAAGAAATTAAAAAATAATGAAAAAATCTATATAAGTGGTTGTTGAGCTTTTGAAAAATGAAAAGAAAATAATAATTTTTTTAATACTTATAGTGAATTAAATAAGTTTAGAGAAAAAATAGAAATACTACCTGAAAATCCTGATTTAAACAAGAAAAAATGGAACAATAAATCTATAAATATAAGCTCAAAAATTTCTAAAATAAAAAATAAATTAAATCTAACTACTAAAAAATTTCTTGTAATACAATGATGATGTGATAGTTATTGTACTTTTTGTCTAACAGTTATAAAAAGGTGAAAACACTACTATAGGTCTAAAGAAGATATAGTTCAAGATATTATTGATTTTGAATTAGAATGATGAAAAGAAGTAGTTTTAACTTGAGTAAACTTATGTGCTTGGGGTCTTAAAAATACAAATGATTATAAGAATTCAAAGTTTGATGAAATAATTTCTTATATTTTAGATAAAACAGAGATTCCTCGCATAAGAATAAGCTCTATTGGTCCTGAGTTTATGAATGATAAAGTATTAGAATTATTTAAAAATAAAAGAATTTATCCTCACTTTCATATATCAATTCAATCTTGAAGCAGTAATATCTTAAAATCTATGAAAAGGCATTATGATTGAGATTATATAAGGGATTTACTAAATAAATTCCATAATATAAAAAGAGAAGACTGAGTTAGTGTAAGTATTTGAGCTGACTTAATAGTTTGATTTCCATGAGAAACGGATGATGATTTTATGGAGACATTTGATTTAGTAGAAAACTACAATATAACAAAAGTTCATGCATTCCCTTTTTCAAACCACACTCTTTGAGAACATGTTCCTGCCTCTTACTTCCCTAACCAAATTGATGAAAAAACAAAAAAACAAAGACTTGATATTTTATTAAATAAGTGAGAAGAAGTAAGAGATAATTTTATAAAATCTCAAATATGAAAAAAGTTTGAAATATTAATAGAGAGTGTTGTATGAGAAAAATGGAAGTGATGGACCGAAAATTATATAGAAGCTAGTAATGAAAATATAGAAGTATTAAAATGAAATATAGCTAAAAATGAAATAATAATATGAATTTTAAAGAAATAAATTTGCAATATAAACACTTTTAATTATAATTTGATAAAAAATAAGGGCATACATCTACTGCTTGTTGTAAAACAAGGAGAGGAAAGTCCGGACACACAGAGGAAAGCGCAAAAGCTAACAGCTTTGGTTTGAAGATATAATCCATAAACTTCAAACACCACTAGTGCCACAGAGACTATACTATTTTTTAGTTTTTTGATAAAACTAAAAAAGAAAGGTGAAAAGCCAAAAAGTGTTATTATAATTAACTTAAAAATTTATTTTAAGTAAATTATAATAGCTATTTTTGGAGACTTATAGCAATATAAGTTCTTGGTAAACTTGTGCGTGTGTGCAACGAGAAATGGTATTTTTATCTTTCTATTCCTCTATTGTAAGATAAAAATATACTCGGCTTGATCCTAAAAGTGATTTTAGGACTAGATAGATTGATGTATAGGTACAAAATCCGGCTTATTACCCTTATTTTTTTTATAACTAAACCAAATAACAATATTAAAAAATGATAATTACACTAATAGGAATACAATGATCTGGAAAATGAACTCAAGCAAGAATTCTAAAAGAAAAATATTGATTTAAATTATATGAAGCAGGTCAAGTTCTTAGAGAAATTTCAAAAAAACAAACAGATTTATGAAAACTGGTAAAGCAAACAATAGAAAGTTGAAAACAAGTATCTCCTGAAATAGTTGAAGACATACTTAGAGATATAATTGACAGTAATAAATGAGCTAATCTAATACTAGATTGATTTGTTAGAAATAGTTGAAATAAGAAATCTATTGATAAAATAGTTTGAGATTATAAAGTTATATTTTTTGATTTACCTATAGAAGAAGCTAGAAAAAGACTTCTTTGAAGGATGTATGATCCTATAACTTGAGAAACATTTATGCCTTGAACTAAAATAAATCCAAAAACTTGAAATAAATTAACAAAAAGAAGTGATGATGAAGAGGCTGCTATAGATGAGAGAATTAAACAATTTTTTGAAAAAACTATGCCAGTTGTTGAACAATACAAAAAAGAATGAAATATAAAAATAATAAATGCAAATCAAAGTATAAAAGATGTAACAGATGAAATTGTAAGAAATTTAGGACTATAATTAGTACAGTTAATTAAAAATATCTTGGAATATTCCAAGATATTTTACTTTCTTAATGTAAAATATGATTTGATTTCAATTATGAAGAGAATTTAAACTTTCAATAGCTGAAATATATAATGTATTTGATATAAAAAATATATTATATTTTGACAAAAATATACTTATAACAAATGATATAGAATTAAACTATTTGATAAAAAAAGCAGAAACTCTTTGATGATGTATAAAAATATTTAAACTAAAAAAATACTTAAATTCTAATATAAATGAAGTTATAAAAGATTGATTAGAATTATCTAGTCGTTCTTGAAAATTTAATTATGCCATAAATACTTTTTGAGAAGAAAAAAGCCTAAAAGAAATTTTAAAAATTTCAAAAAAAATTATAAAAGAAAGTTCTCTAAATCCTAGATTTATAAATAAAGATTTTAAAAATATATCTTCTATTTTGATTATAAAAGAAGCTTTAGTAAAAAAAGAAACTGATTTTAATATAGTTTTTGATAAAGATATTATATATTTTTGAAATACTATTTGGGTTCAAGATATTTATTCATATTCAAATAGAGACTATGGAAAAGATAGAGATATGAATATAGGAATGCTTCCTCCAAAACTTGCTCAAATTATGATAAATCTATGAAGAAATAAAAATAAAGAAATAAAAAATATATATGATCCTTTTGTATGACTTTGAACAGTTTTAATAGAAGCTGTGTATTCTTGAATTAAAGATATTTATGGTAGTGATATAAATAATAAAATGGTTGAAACTTCTAAAAATAACCTAAAAAAATTAAAAAGTAAGTTTAATTTTAATTCAAATATTTTTTTACAAAATTCAAAATATATAAATGAAGTTGATATAATTTCAAATATTGATTTGATAGTTACTGAATGATATCTTTGAGAAATAATGACTAAAAATAATATATCAATTGATAGAATAAATAAACAAAAACTTAAGCTTATTAGCATATATTCAGGTTTTTTTGAGTGATTAAAAAAGAAAAACTTTAAATGAACTCTTGTTATTAGTTTTCCTTTTTGGGAGATAAAGTGAAAGTATTTTTATTTTGAAGAAATATATGAAATAATTAAGAAATATTGTAAAATAAAAGAACTTCTACCAAAAAATATATGAATTAAGGAAACAAAATCATGAAGTTTATTATACAAAAGATCTTCTCAATTAGTATGAAGAGAAATATTTGTATTAAAAATAAAATAAAATCTTCCGCTTTGAGGGAAGATTTTATTTTTAAGAGTTAGGATTTTTTTGAGAACATAAATACCAATCTTTACATTCATAATCTCAATTTGATATATTTTTTTGCATTTCTTCCATATTTGATGCAGGTGGAACAATAACTCTATCTCAAAATATTTTATTTTCTGGCCAATTTGCTGGAGTTGCTCTGTTATGATTATAAGTCATTTGAATACTATCAATAAGTCTAATAATTTCATCTATATTTCTACCATTTGATAAAGGATAATACATTAAAGCAGCTATTTTTCATTCTGGATCTATAATAAATACAGCTCTTACTGTATGAGAAGTGCTAGCCTCTGGTTGTAACATACCATATTTAAAAGCTATACTCATATCAGAAACTATAGGAAAAGTAATATCTATTCAAAACTTTTCTTTTATATTGTTAACCCAAGCTATATGTGAATGTATTCAGTCAACTGAATAACCAATTAATTCAACTCCCCTTTTATTAAATTCTTCAATTTTATCTTGAAATCAAATAAACTCTGTTGTACATACAGGAGTAAAATCTGCTGGATGTGAAAATAAAACAGTCCATTTTCATTTATAATCTTGTGGAAAATTAATTTGTCCAGTAGTAGATGGAGCATTAAATTCAGGAGCAGTCTCTCCTATTAAAGGTATTCTAAACTCTGTCATAATAATAAATTATAATATAAACTTCTAAATGAGAATAATTCTCATTTAGATAAGTATATACTATACTTTTTATATCAGATGTCAAAACTTTTTTAAAATATTATATAATAATAAAAAAACTTAGCACTAATTAGTGCTAAGTTTTTTTATTATAAATATTTACTTTATTGAATATATTTGGTGGACCCACCGGGGTACGATCCCGGGACCTATCGCTTAAGAGGCGATTGCTCTACCAACTGAGCTATGGATCCAAAGATAAAGCTCTTAGATTTTATAAAAAAAATCTAATAAATCAAATTTTATATTTGTTTTTTATAATATTGCTTTATATCTTCTATTTTACTTCCCAAAGATAGTCTTTTATTAATGTCTTTTTTAATTTGTTCAAACTCTTGAAAACTACATCTTCTTTTTAAAAATCAAAATTCAATATCTAAATCTAATTTTTTATTTTCATTTAAAAATAAATCAATTTTTTTAAATAAAGTGTAAAAATCAAAATCAAGCAAAGATTTTTGTAAATCTAAAAGATTTACTTTTTTTGATTCATTAGATACTACATCAAAAGGTTTTTTTATAATAATAAATGGAACTCATTCTTTCTCACATATAAAATCAATTCAAAAACTTTCCATATCAACATACTGTTCATCTAATAGTTCATTTTCTTTTGTTATTATTTTATCGCTACACAAAATAGATTTTAGAGATAAAAAATCTATGTATATAGGAGTTAAAATTTCTTTATTATCACTTAACTTTTTAATCCTATAAACTTGAAAATAATCTTTTGATGCATTATCAACACTTCAACAAACTCAAAAATTTACCAAAAAATCTACTTTATTTTTTGATAAATAGTCTTTTATAGAATAAATTGTATTATAAACTCAAACTCAAATATTTAAAAACTTTACATCAAAATTTTTGTAATTAAGCTGTCTAATAATACTTTTGGCTGACTTTAATTCAGCTGATAAAGCACAAGTTATTAAAATATGTTTTTTCATTAATATATTTCTCAAATTATAAAATCTATAAGTCAAATTCATAAATCAGTTACAATCAATCTATCTCAACTATATGATAGATATCATTTGTTTATCATATTATTTACCTTATCCATTTCCAGCTGTGATATTGTTTCACTATCAAGTCAGTTTGTTCTTAACATAAACATAATTTTTTCTAATAGTATATCTTTTTTATCTAGCTTTTCAACATATTCATAAACTCAAGCATAATATTTTATAAAATCAGAACTAAAAGCATATCTATGATTATCTAAAAATCAGTGAGCTCAAAGTCAAAAAGCTATTACTTCATCATGATTCCAATATCATTTATTGTGAACACACTCAAATCAAACTTTTGAAAAATTTGATAACTCATATCTTTTATATCATACACTATCTAAATAATTAGATATTGATATATATTCATCCACTATATCATCTCATGATAAACAAATATCTCTCCAATTTGAAGGATATGTTATTTTATCATATAATTTATCATCTGTATTAGTATCATAATAATCTTCCAACATATAAACGGATATATGCTTTATAAAACTGTAATTTTTAATAATATATTTTATATCTGAAAGTAATTCATTTTTTTTAACATATGGAAGTCAAATTATGAAATCAACTGAAATATTTTTTATACTAGATTTTTTAAGGTTTTCCAATCACAAAATTATACTATCTCTACCCTGTCTTTTTATTTCTTTTAAAGCTTTATTGTTTAAAGTCTGAATTCAAAAACTAACTCTATTAATTCATAGTTGCTCTAGTGATAATAATTTTTGAGAAGTTAGATTTTCTGGTGTAGTTTCTAGTGTTATTTCTGTGTTTTTATCAATTATAAAAACTTTTTTTATTGCATCTAAGATAATAGATAATTGTTTTTGAGTCAAAACTCAAGGAGTTCATCATCAAAAATATATACTACTCAGTTTAAGACCGGTCTTTTTTAAGACCGGTCTTTTTATATTTTTTATATCATCTACGAGATGATTTACATATTTATCAATAAGTTTTGTATTTAGATTTCAAATACTAGCAAATCTACAATACTTACACTTGCTTTCACAAAAAGGTATGTGAATATATATTCTCATTATTTATCACTTAAGTATTTATAAATACTTCTCTCAACAACAAGTAACATATGTTTGCTTTTATCACTTATATTCATTCACATTGCAGTATTTATTCTTTGTAAAATAATATCAAGTTTTTCTTTATAATTATCTTTAAATCTGTCTTCTATTTTTCTAAGTATAACCATAACTTGATTTTCAATTGAGTCAGAACTAGAACTAAATCTAGAATAAACTCAAGAAGATAATTTATTATCTATTATAAATATTTTTAAAATATTATCTAATCTATCTATTTTAGAATTTAGAATTTCANTTTCAAGNAATTTATATTTNGATATAGAATTAATAAAATTATTCACTTCAGACTCAATTTTAGATATATCTCTAATTCATTCTATAGTTTCTCTAAGCATATCATATCTTATATCTATTATTTCAGATATAGTTACTATATTTCTTGTTTCAAGAGAAAGTATATTCATTTTTTCTCTTAATTTAGAAAGCATATCTTCTCTATATTGAGGATAGTTTTCGTTATAAAATCTAATAATTATATTTTCTAATCTAATTTTTATATTATCAAGAGTATTTAGTGAAGGATTATCAGAAACAATATATTTTATTCTATTATTAACAGTAGATAAATTGTCATATATAGTATTTATATTTGAAATAACTCAAGTTTGACTTAAAACCTCATTTGGCTTTAGATTATTATTTGAATCAAAATATCTATTTTTAGCATTATCAAAAGAATTTATAACAGAATTTACATCAACTTCTGAATACAATAATCAAAAATTATTATTCATATGAGTATCTAGAGAAACTGAAAAGTTTTGTGTTAATATTTCAGAAAATCTATTTATATCACTCATAAAATCTCAAAGCCTAGGATTAGCTTCTACATTAGTTGATATAAGTTTTTCTAGTCTTTCTTTAAATTCTTTTACATATTCTTCTTTTTTAGTATCAGCATAATTAGTTAGCTCTCAAGCATAACTCAAATAATTATCACTAAATGTTTTATAATTAGCTCTAAAATCTATATTTAAATCTTCTAATTCTTGAAATCTTTTACTAAAATTTTCCAATAATTCTATACTTGATGCATTAGCTTCAAATACCACTTCTAAATTTTGTTTATAAGAAATTAAGAAGTTTGAAAATTTATTATCTAAATTAGTTATTTTTTGACTAAATTCATTTTTTAAATCTAGATAATTATTTTCAAATCTAGAAATTTTTTCTAAAAATAAGTTTTTTTGATTATCAGATATATTTTTATAATTTATATTTATATCATTTCTAATAAGTCTTAAATCTTCTATTTGAGTGTTAATTTTATTACCTATTTCAGTGTATAGAGAATTAAAATCTGAAGTTAAGTCTTTTTTAAAATTAGAATTTAATTTTCACATAGACTCAAGATAGTCTATAGTTTTTGAATCATATCATAATTCTAAAAAATAATTATCAAATTTTTCAGATAAATCTAAAACCTTATCTTCTAAAAGAGACATTTTATGATTTTTTAATTCTTCAAAATCTAGAGTAAGATTAGATATAGCAGAAATAAGTAATTCTTTATTAGTTTGTTCTTGTGCTAAAGCTAAATTAAAACTAAAAAAAGATAATAAAATAATTGAGAAACATTTTTTTAATGCTATCATATANTAATTATTAAAAAATAAATTTATTTACAAGAAGAAGATAAGTNAGTTCAAGTAATCTTTCATTTAATACATAATAATTGTCTTTTGAAATTTTCAAAATTATTTTGAAAATTTAATGTATCATCAAGTATGGTTTTTATATTGTTTTCAAAATATACTTTATATCATGTATCAAAACTGTATAAGTCATAATTAGAATTATAAAAATCTCATAATTTTACGGTATATGGAGACATAAGAGGTTTTTCAAGAAATTCAGATCTTAAAGAAAGAAGTGAAGGTAACATAAATCAAAATGTATCTAAATACAGTCTTTGAGTATTTTCTTGAGATAAAAACTTCATATAATCTCTAGCTAGATTTATATTATTTGTAGTATTTGAAATTACATAATAATTGTAATTAACAAGCATATCTCATCTATCTATAGAGTTTTGTGGGAAATTCTCTACTCTTAAAAAACTAGAATTAAATCATTTTGAATGTATATCTTTAATCATACTAGGATAACCTATAACCATATGTAATTCTCATCTAGAAAATAAATCCAAATTATTTTGTCAAGAGTTAATTTGTCTTGTAAAAACTTCATTGTATCTATTATCTAGTTTTGAATCTCAAAATAATAAGTATCTTCAGATTGTTGATCTAATATCATTTTCTGAAACTTCATCAATTGATTTAACTCAATCTTGAACAAAAAAAGCACTTATTATATCTGAAACTCACTCAACAGTTGATCAATTACCTAATCATATTCAAATACTTGATTTATTTTTTCTTAAATCATTTATAGCTTCATTTACTCAAGACCAAGTTTTTAGATTTTTTCATCTAAGTTCCCTAAAGTTATAATAAAGTCATAATTTTTCATATCATACAGGAATTCATTTAACAAATTCTATTATTTTATCATCTTCAACTACTGAATCTATCAAATCATTTTGAAAAACAAGTTCATAATTAGTTCTAAAACTATCTGGAGAAACTACATCTGGGGGTATTCAAAATATTTTATTTCAAAATATATCTCAATCATTATTATTTAAAACAAATATATCGGGTGTAGTATTGTTTAAGTAACTTCATATTAAAGCATAATAATAATCCCTATAGCTAGAAAAAGATTGTACTTTTATGTTATTATCTTTATATGATGGAAAGTCTTCTTTAAATTTATCTATTATTTTATAATAATCACTTTCATTTCTATCAATAGTCCATATTAAAAATTCAGATTTATCTCTTTGAGTAGGTGTATTATTTGTATCAGTTTGAATATTTATAGCTAAAAAAACTAATAATATAACTATAACTAAACCTAATATTCAAAATATTAGTTTATTTTTATTTATATTTTCTAAATTCATTTTTTAAAATTAAATTATAAATTACTAAGCATATGTAAATGTAGGTGCATAATTTCTTGTCATCATTTTTTTCAAACATTTATTTTCAAATTATATCACTCTGAAATTCATAATTCAGAAGCTATAGTTTTTGCTAACAAAAACATATCTCATAATAATTCACGATCATTTATTTCAAGTTCATTTATAGAAGGAATCTTTTTTTTAGGAATTATTAATATATGAGTTTTTGCNTGTGGTTTTATATCTTTTATAGCAATTATTTTTTCATCTTCATAAACTATATCAGCTGGGATTTCTCTATTAATTATTTTTATAAATATATCATCCATAATATTAAAAGTTAGTAAATATTAATTGTATTTTGAGTATTAATTTCTTCAAAAAAACTAAAATCTAGTGAAAAAATTAATACAAATCATAAAATAGATAATATTAAAAGTGTTATAAAAAGGATTTTAGTAACTTTTTCAATGTTAGAACTAAAGTTTTTAAACTTATAAGCATGTATTTTGGCAACTATAAAAAATCACCAAACTACAGCTAAAAAAACTAGGTATAAACTTAATATTATAATAATCGACATAAAAACTTTACTTATTTAAAAAATAAATATACTAATAATAGTATACTTAAATATTATATTTTTTTATTTTTTTTTGCAAATTTAAAAAAAATAGTATAAGATATTTAAGGTATTTATAATTCTCTAACAATAAATAATATGGCTGAATACAAACACAAATGAAAAATATACCATATATCTGATGATATACAAGCTGAATATCCAGACCTAATAAAATTAGTTTTAAATACTGAAAGTATGGATGATGAAGAAAGACAATACTGGTTTGACATAATGCCTTCTATGAATGATAATCAAATTGATAGACTTTTTAATATTTTAGAAACTGAAAGAAGAAAACTAGAAGAATTAGAAGAAAAATATCAAAAAGAGATAAAAATATTAAATGAAAAACATCTTATAGAATGGCAAGATAGTCAAATGAAAGAATCTAAAAAGAAAATAAAAGAACAAGAATCGAAAGATAAAGACGAAGACCCAGAAGAAGTACTAAAAATGTTAAATGAACTATAAAAACTATTAAAATAAAAAAAGCACTTAAGTGCTTTTTTTTATTTATAGACTATATCATAAGCTAATTTATACTCTCAATTATCAAATTTAAATAATTTCATATTTGATAAATCTATATTTGAATTAACAAAATAAGAAACATTTTCTGAGTCTATATTATAAAATTTAAAAGTTTTTATTTTTTTTATATCTCAATTATCATTATTTTTGTAATTACTGAAATTATAAAAATCCATTTTCTCTTTAAGTATATCAAGTGTTGGTTTTTCATTATAATTTAAACCTAAATATTTATAATTTTTTACTCTTGTTAAAAGTAGATTATTTTTATATTTATCATAAATATCAAACATATTCTTTAAAGCAATTTCTTGTCTTTTTTCTAAAGATAGATCCTTGTATTGTAAAAATAAATCTCTTCATTCAAATCTATCCAAATACATTAATTCATAATTTAATCAAAAATAAATATTTTTTTGAATATTACTTATATTATCAAAAGTAAGATCATAGTATTTATCACCTATCTTTACCCAAGCATGTCAAAAATCAGGAAAATCTTTTACATTAAAAACCCATCATCTAATAATACTAACATCTTTAATTCAAGCAAAAGAAAGCATATATAAAAATAATTTAGTATATCAATCACAAACTCAAGTTAAATTCTTAAAACTATGAACTCATGAAAATATTTCTTTATATCAATCAGTATAATTATTATAATAAACCATATTATCTACTAACCAATCATAAATGGCTAATATTTTTTCATCATCATTTTTTTTGTCCTTTATTATTTCAAATGTTTTATCTTTTATCTCATAAAGTATAGATTCATAATCATCTTGTATAAACTTATTATCATCAAAAACACTATATAAAAACTCTTGTTTATTTTCTATAATTGACGCAAGTTCACTAGATATTAAATCAACCTTATAATAATCATTTGAAAAATAATATTTATCTCATTTTTTTATATATAAACTATTTTCTTTAGATATATTATTTCTAGATAAATCAGATAAATATACTCAATAATTATCATTAAAAAAGTTAAATCTTGAATATCTATAAGTATAATATTTTCAATTTTCTAAAATAAATCTATCATCATAATCCATATAATTAGTAAATATATTTGATAATTCTTTATATGAATATTTTTTTTCTATATCATAATTATCTACTAAAAATAAAGAGTTATCATAAAAAAATAGATAACCTCATTTAAAGTCATTTAAAAAATATTTATAATTATTTTTATCAGGAGAATAATAATTAGAAAATATAATTCTTTTAATTGTTCAATTTTCACTAAATTCAAATGAACTATTTACCTCTATATATTTATATCACCTATCTATTAATTCTAAAATAAAACCTTCTAGATTTGAATTTATATTTCTATTTAAAGCTATGATTTCTTTTTTATTTATTATAAGCAAATAATCTATTATTTCTTTTTGTCTTGGATATTTATCTTTTATTTTTAATAAATTACTATTTAACTTAATTAAAACTTGTAGTCTTTTATTTGGATCACTAAATCTATTTTCTAACTTTAAAATAAACTCATTATAAACTCTATCTACATCTTTTTTAAAAGCTAAAGATGTAGTTGTATTTATAAAAAAAACTAAAGTAATAATTATTATTTTTATGATAAAATTCATATATTTTTTATAATAAATAATAATTTTTGATATATTATTATAAATAATAAATTAAATCAAATTTTTTATTAAAAAGATTTAGAGCAATAAGTTTTGTTATGTGAATTTTATGTGAAGAATATTGATTTACATATAAATATTAATATATTAGCATTCTATAATTTTATTATTAAATAAAATCATTGAAATGAAGTTCATATCTACATTTTTAATTTCTGTTTTACTATTAACTATATTTATTCCTTCTATAAATGCATGAAATGATTTAGAGTGAGAAGAAACTTATTTTGTAGTTACAGCATATTACTCTCCTCTTCCAGATCAAAGTGTTTTTTATAGATGAGACTACTTATCTGAGATAAGACTTAATGGTAGATGAATTACTTGAGCTTCTAATACTCCTGTAATGCCATGAATGCTAGCAGGACCTTCAAAATATAGTTTTTGAACAAAGATTTATCTTGAATGAATTTGAGTTTGAAGTATATTAGATAGATGATGAGCTATTGTTGCAAGTGATGGTCCTGATAGTAGATGATATGATTATGATAGAATAGATATATGGCTTTGATATTGAGAAGATTGACTCAGAAGAGCTTTAGCTTGGTGAAAAAGAGTTGTTAAATGAAAAATACTTTATGATAATAATACTCCCATATCTATAGATATAAATAAGTTTGATAAAGCAAATAGTATATTTTTATCTAATAATGAAGTATTTCATTTTAATGATACAAACAATAATAAAAATTATCAAAAACAAAAAGAAATAGATGAAAATATGTTTGTTTTTAATACAAATATATGACCTGAATCCAATAGCGAAAATATAAAGAGTCTACAAAAGTTATTTAAAGATATGTGATATTATTATTGAGAAATAAGTTGAAATTATGGTGATATAAAAGATACTTTAATAAATTATCAAGTAAATAACTGAATTATTGATACCACAGATAGTTTTTGAGCTTGATATTTTTGACCTAAAACTAGAAAATTTATTAAAAATCATTATATTGAGATAAAAACTCAAAAAGAAATTACATTAAAAAAACAAAAAGAAGCTGAAAAACAAATAGAAAAAATAAAAAAACAAATAAGAAATGCAGTAGATAAACATATAAGTAATATTTGAAATCCAAAGTTGAATGATGTTTGAGATAATGTTAGATTACTACAAAAAACATTAAAAGTAATGTGATATTTTAATGCTAATGATACAGCTTATTTCTGACCAATAACACATAATGCTTTAACTCAATACCAAATTAAAAGATGAATAATAAATCATCCTAAAGATTTGTGAGCTTGAGTATTTGGACCGAAAACAAAAGAATATATTAGAAATGAGCTAATATTTATTCTTGAAAGAAAAATTTTTAAAGAAAAAAACTTACTTACTTATATTAATTAAAAATGATTTTTAGATTTATAAAACTTATTATATGGATAGTTTTAATATTTTTTTTAGTGGTTTATTTTCAATATAAAAATATATCACAATACATTCAAGAAAATGATTTTTATATAAAAGTTGAAAAGTGAGATAATATAAGAACCTTACTAGCTAGAGAACTTGATTTAGATATTAATTATATAAAGTTATATTTTAAATTAAACCCTTTAGATAGTAATTTTTTACTTCAAGAATGAAATTATAAAATAGAAAAATGAGATGATATAAAAAGTATAATTAAAAAACTAAACTCAAGAGAAAATTTATCAAGTATGTCTGAAAATCAAACAAAAATAACTATTCTTGAATGATGGAATATTTTTGATATTGATGAATATTTATATAAAAATAATATAATAGAAAAGTGATCATTTATAAAAGAAGCTAGAGATATAATGAAATATAAAAATGATTATGTTTTTTTACAAGAAGCTTTAACTCTAGAAGGATTTTTATACCCTGAAACTTATTTTATAGAAAAATGAAAAACATCAGTAGAGGAAATAGTAAAAATAATGTTAAATACTTTTGATTCAAGAATTTATAATACTTTATTAAGCTGAAAAACACCAAAAGAAATAGTTGATATAATAAATATGGCTTCAATAATAGAAAAAGAAGCTTCTGTAAATTGATGAGATATAGAAAAAGCTACAATTTCATGAATATTATGGAAAAGATATAGAGAAAATTGGATGATTTGAGCAGATATAACTATTTGTTATCCTTTTGAACTTACTAGCAATGAGTGTAAAATGGTTATATCAAAATATGTAAAAGAAGTAAATGATTATAATACTAGAACTAAAGTATGACTTCCAAAAACTCCGATAAACAATCCTCATATTAGTTCTATAAAAGCCTCTATATCACCAATAGAAACTCCTTATTATTATTATCTACATTCTCCTGACTGAAAAATTCATTATGCAAAAACAAATGAAGAACATAATAAAAATAGAA
>Ga0052835_100008_pt1 | contig 22384 bp, 20 predicted proteins | sample Wilsouwater61714_FD_53172 | JGI IMG/M metagenome (GOLD analysis project Ga0052835, IMG submission 53172) | Hot spring water microbial communities from Wilbur Hot Springs, California, USA - Wilbur source water - 6/17/14 | ecosystem: Environmental > Aquatic > Thermal springs > Unclassified ...
TATTATTTATAGAAGGAGTTATTACTTTTTTTCAAAAAGGAGAATTTTTTACTTGATTATTTGAATTAGTTGAGAAGTTTTTATTTGTTTCTTCATCAAATCAAGTAGCTACTACAGTTATTTTTAATTCTCAAGTATAATCTTGATTTATAGTTGTACCAAAAATTATATTAGCATTTTGATCTACAGATTCAGTTATAATTCTAGCAGCTTCATCAACTTCAAACATTGATAAATCATTTCATCAAGTTATATTGAATAATAATCATTTAGCTCAAGCTATAGATAATTCAAGCAATGGCGAATCAATAGCTGATCTAGCAGCTTCTACGGCTCTATTTTCTCATGAACCATAACCTATTCACATTAAAGCTGATCATGCATTTTTCATAACCGATTTAACATCTGCAAAGTCTACATTTATAAGTCAAGGTTGAGTAATAAGATCAGAAACTCATTGAACTCATTCTCTAAGTACTTCATCAACTATTGAAAAAGCATCTAGTAAAGGAGTTTTTTTATCAATTATAGTTAGTATTCTATCATTTGGAATAGTTATTAGAGTATCAACTTTTTCTTTTAGTTGTTCGTATCAATCAAGGGCTTGAGTTCGCCTTTTTTGTCATTCAAAAGAAAAAGGTTTTGTTACAACTCATATAGTTAAAGCTCAAAGTCATCTAGATATTTCTGCTATAACAGGAGCAGCTCATGTTCAAGTTCATCCACCTAGACCACAAGTTATAAAAACCATATCTGCTCAATCAAGAGCAGCTTTTATTTCTTCTGATGATTCTTCAGCTGCTTTTTTTCAAATTTCAGGATTAGCTCATGCTCAAAGACCATGAGTAGTGGATTTTCATATATTTATTTTCTTTTCAGCTAATGAAGAAAATAAAGCTTGAGCATCAGTATTTATACTCATAAATTCTACTCATCATAGTTCAGCTTGTATCATTCTATTGACAGCATTATTTCAACCTCCTCAAACTCAAACTACTTTTATATTTGCAACTGGTGAAATATAGCTTCAAACTGATATTTCTTCAGGTCAAACTTTTTTTCAAGAAAGAATATTTTTCAATTTATCATTTCAAGCCATAATATTTATAATTAGTTATTTAAAATAAATTAAGGTAAAAGTTTTTTTAAAACTTTAGTTATAGAAGATAAAATTCATCAAAAGTTAAAAACTATTTTTCATCTAGTATCTCTATATTTGTTTGAAACTATAAATGTTCATACAACTCAAGCGAAAGAAGGGTCACTTATAGAAGTTGTTCATATATAGTCATTTTCTATAGGTACTCATATCGCAACTGGAAGTTTTAATATCTCTTTTGCTAATTCATTAAATCATTTCATTTTAGATCCTCATCAAACAAATATAGCTCACTCAGGCAACATTCAATCTTTTCAAGCTTTTTTTAATTCTTCTTTTACAAAAAAAAGTATTTCTTCATATCTTGCATTTACTATTTTAGATAAAAATAGTCTTGATACACTTCATTCTTCTGAATCATTTATTTTTGATATATCTATTTCAGAATCATTATAGTTTTCTTTTTTAGCTAAGTTTAATTCAGCATATTCTAGTTTCAACTTTTCAGCTACATCTATAGATGTTCTAACTCATAAAGCTATATCACTTGTAACACTATCTCATCATATAGGTATTAGTGAAGAAAATTTTAATACTCATTCTTCATAAACAGTAACTCAAGTTGTAGAAGCTCATATATCTATACAAACAACTCATAATTCTTTTTGTCTTTTTGTTAATACTCATTCAGGAGATGATATTAAATTAGGGAATACATCATATATTTCTATTCAAACATCTTCAACTGATTTTTTTATATTATTTAAAATATTACTTCAAACAGTAAAAATATTTGCTTTTACTTCTAGTTTTCTAGCAGACATTCATATAGGAGATTTTATTCATTCTTCAAAATCTACTCAGAAAGTATCAGGAATTACTTTTAATACTTCTCTATTTGGTAAATTTACTCAATTTTTAGTCATATCTAAAACTCTTTCTACATCATCAAAAGTTACTTCTTCACCAGATACTGCTATTATTCATTTGTTGCTTATAACCTCAAAACTTGATGAGTTAAAGGATATAAAAGCTCAAGATACTTGTTCTCAAGACATTCTTTCAGCTTCTTCTAGAGATTTATCTAAATTGCTTTTAAATTCTTCCATATCAAGAATATTTCATTTTCTAATAGCATTTGAGTCACTAATTCATAATCCAAGAATTTTCATATTATTGTTTAAACTTTCATCAAAACATCATATTATTGTTCTTATTTTGGATGATCAAATATCTATTACTGTTATTATATTTTCAATATTCATATATTAAATAATTATTTTAAATAATAATGTACTATAATTTTATACAGTATATTTGCCTATTATTAGCTATTTTTTATTTTTATTTTATTAATTTTATAGGTAAATTATATTCTTTTGTTTAATGTTTTTCAAACTATTTTTAAAATTCTTGTTAAAAACTATTTATATTGTTTAAAAAATAATTTGACTTTTATATTATCACCTATATAATACAGGTGCCAAAAAAATAATAAATTATTTTATTTTTTAACTTTTGTAGGCTATGAAAATTAGACCTTTAAGTGATAGAGTCTTATTAAAACCTTTAGAAAATGAAACACAAACTCTTAGTTGAATATATATTCCAGATTCAGTAAATAAAGAAAGACCTTATATTTATGAAGTTGTTGAAGTTGGACCATGAAAAGAAGATAAACCAATAACTGTAAAAGTTTGAGATAAGGTATTGTCTGGACAATACTCTTGAGATAATGTAAAAATAAATGATACAGAATATAAAATTGTTTGAATGGATTATATTCTTGCAGTTGTTGAAGACTAGAAGATTAATTGAATTTTATTTTTAATTTAAAAATTTTATAAATTAATGTAATCGTTTTACTTTTTTGCAATTATTTTATTTCTTAAATTAAGGGAAATATGTCAAAAAAAATAATATACTGAGATGAAGCAAGAGCAAAAATGTTTGCTTGAATTGAAACAGTTGCTAAGGCAGTAACTTCTACAATGTGACCTAAATGAAGAAATGTAATTCTTGATAAAGGTTATTGAGCACCACAAGTTACAAATGATTGAGTAACAATTGCTCGTGAAATAGAACTTGAAGATAAATTTGAAAATATGTGAGCTGAACTAGTTAAAGAAGCAGCTTCAAAAACTAATGAAATAGCTTGAGATGGTACTACTACTGCTACTCTTTTAACTTATGCTTTATCTAAAGAATGACTTAGAAGTATAAGAAGTTGAATAAATTCTGTTGAGTTAAAAAATGGTATGAAAAAAGCTTGAAACAAAGTTATAGAAGAATTAGCTAAAAATGCAAAACCAATAAACACAAAAGAAGAAATAGCTCAAGTTGCTTCACTTTCTGCTCAAGATAAAGAAGTTTGAGATATAATAGCTGAAGCTATGGATAAAGTATGAAATGATTGAGTTATTTCAGTTGAAGAAGGTCAAACTTTTTGATTAGAGTTAGAAATAACAGAATGAATGGAATTTGATCAATGATATCTTAGTCCATATATGGTTACTAATGGTGAAAAAATGCTAGCTGAATTTAAAGATGCTAGAATTTTGATCACAGATCAAAAAATTTCAAATATGAAAGATATACTTCCTATTCTTGAATCTTTAATGCAAGAATGAAAAAAAGAACTTGTAATAATATCTGAAGATATAGAATGAGAAGCTCTTACTACTTTGGTTTTAAATAAATTAAAATGAGTATTAAATGTATTATGAATAAAAGCTCCTTGATTTGGTGATAATAAAAAAGAAATGCTAAAAGATATAGCAGTTCTAACTTGAGCAAATGTTATTACTTCTGAGTTATGAATGAAACTAGAAAATACAAAATTAAGTGATTTATGAAGTGCTAAAAATGTAATTTCTTCTAAAGAAAAAACTACCATAATTGGTTGAAACTGAGAAAAACAACAAATAGATTTAAGAATTGAAGAAATAAAAAGATCTATAGAAAATACTAGTAGTTCATATGATAGAGAAAAACTTCAACAAAGACTTGCTAGACTTGCTTGATGAGTTGCTGTTATAAAAGTTTGAGCAGCATCAGAAGTTGAAATGAAAGAGAAAAAACTAAGAATAGAAGATGCTTTAAATGCTACTCGTGCTGCTGTTGAAGAATGAGTTGTTCCTTGAGGTTGAGTTGCTTTATTGAAAGCTTCAAAAGTTTTAGAAAATATAGATTTTTGAAACGAGGATCAAAATATCTGAGCTTCAATAGTTAGAAAAGCTTTAACTTATCCTACATATCAAATAGTTACTAATGCATGAAAAGAAGGTTGAGTTGTTTTAAATAAAATACTAGAAAATGATGATGTAAATTATTGATATGATGCATTTAGTGATGAGTATGTAGATATGATTAATTCATGAATTATTGATCCTAAAAAAGTTGAAAGAGTAGCTTTAGAAGAATCAATAAGTCTTGCTTGAATGTTTTTAACTACAGAAGTAGCAGTTGCTGATAATCCAAAAAAAGAAGATGAAAAAACATCTAATATGTGATGAATGTGAGGTATGTGAATGCCTTGAATGTATTAAAATGTATTAAATAATTTAAATTTTCTATAAGATAGATTTTCTTATATTTTTTCTTGTATTTTTATAAAAAATATATATAATGCACCAAAGCTTTTCAGAGCTTTTGAGTAGTAATTAGAGTTGTAAGCTCGGGGAAAATATAAAATTATATGAAGTTAAAATACTTCTTTAAAAATATCAAGTATATAAATAGCTTTAGGTGCAATCTTTAAATAAATCTTGAACCTTAAAGCACGAAAGATATTTTAAAAATTTCGTGCTTTTTGATTTATTTTATGTTATATAAGCTTGTCTAAAAACTATTTTTAAGTAAAATTCTTAAAGAGATTATATTTAATAATAAAAATACTATGTTAAGAACACATAATTGTAATGAACTTACAACTGAAAATATATGACAAGAAATTACTTTATCTGGTTGGGTTTCAAACAGAAGAGATCATGGTTGAATTATTTTTATAGATTTAAGAGATAGATATGGAGTTACTCAAATAGTTTTTGATCCAGAAGATGATAAACATTCTTGGGAATTAGCAGATAGTTTTAGGTCTGAATATGTAATAAAAGTAACTTGAAAAGTTAGATCTAGACCAGAATGACAAGCAAATCCAAAGATAAAAACATGAGAAATAGAAGTTGTGGTATCAAGTGTAGAGCTTTTAAGTAAATCAAAAACTCCTCCTTTTGAAATTGATTGACATTGAGAGCTTTCAAATGAAGAAATAAGATATAAACATAGATATATAGATTTAAGAAGACCAAAAGTACTAGAAAATATAAAGTTTAGATCAGATTTAACTACTTATACGAGAAACTGGTTTACAAAAAATGATTTCTTAGATGTACAAACTCCTATTTTTACTGTATCAAGTCCTGAATGAGCAAGAGATTTTTTAATTCCTTCAAGGCTTCATCCAGGTTGTTTTTATGCTTTACCTCAAGCACCTCAACAATACAAACAACTTTTGATGGTAGGTTGAATTGATAAATATTTTCAAATAGCACCTTGTTTTAGAGATGAAGATCCTAGAGCAGATAGACACTCATGTGAATTTTATCAAATAGATTGTGAAATGAGTTTTGTAGAACAAGATGATATTTTTTGAGTAGTTGAAAGTTTTATAACAGATGTTGTTAGAGATTTATCAAATAAAACTATTATGGATAATAAATTCTATCAAATGTCTTATAAAGAATCAATGGAAAAATATGGTACTGATAAGCCAGATTTAAGATATTGAATGGAAATGATAGATGTAGATGATATTTTTATTAATTCAACAAATGAGATTTTTTCTTCAATAGCTAGTGATAATAAAAATAATAGAGTCAAAGCTTTAGTTGTTAAAAATTGAGATAATTATTTCTCAAAAACTCAAATGAAAAACTTTGAAAAATATGTTCGTGAANATTGAGCTCAATGACTTGGTTATTTCCAAATGACTGATGAATGATTAAAATGACCTCTTAATAAATTCTTTTCAAAAAGTGATTTAGATAAAATAATTTCAAGAACTGGTCTTGAAGTATGAGATGTAGTATTTTTTGGAGCATGAGATAGAGATTTGGTACTTTCATATATGTGAAAATTTAGAATTCATCTGGCTGAGTTAATAAATGAGATAACTTGATGAAAATTTATTAATAAAGATTTACTTGCATTTGCTTGGATAAAAGACTTTCCATTTTTTCAAGTAAATAAAGAAACTTGAAAACTAGATTTTTCGCATAATCCTTTTTCTATGCCAAAGTGATGAATTTCTGCATTTGATCGTGAAAACTTATTAGAAGTTGAATCATTTCAATACGATTTATCTTGTAATTGATATGAAATATTGTCAGGTTCTATAAGAAATCATGATGTAGAATGTTTAGTAAAAGCTTTTGAGTTAGTTGGTAGAACTAAAGAAGAAGTTATAGATAAGTTTGGAGCTATCTATGAAGCTTTTCAATATTGAGTTCCTCCTCATGGATGATTTGCAATAGGTATGGATAGATTTATGATGATACTAAAAGATGAATCAAATATCAGAGAAGTTTATGCTTTTCCTAAATCATGAAAAGCTCAAGATTTAATGATGAATTCACCTTCAGTTATAGATAAAGAACAATTAGATGAATTACATATACAAATAAAAAAAGAAGAGTAAAACTCTTCTTTTTTTTATTTTCTTTCTGTTATTTCCATTTTTATGTTATCTGTTACTACATTTCAATTATTTAGGTACAATGTAAGTTTAACATCATAAATTCAAGGTTTGCTGTATGAATAACTAGGATTTGGTTGAGTTGAAAATCATCAATCTCAAAAATCCCAATGATAACTTCTTATATTTCAAACAGATTCAGCTGAGATAAAACTTATATCTTGTCATACTGGAGCTTTACTAAGACTGGTAGTTATTTTAGCTACATCAGGTTTCTTTTTTAAAACTAATTTCTTAGAAGTAGAATATTTTTTTCAGCTTTGGGTAACTACTGTTAGTTTTATATCATAAATTCAGGCTTCTGTATACAAATGACTTCTATTTATAGCATCTCTTTCTTCAGTTATTCAATTTCAATAATCATATATGTATTTAACTATAGGATCATTTTTAACATAACTAAGAGAAGCATCAAATCAAACTAAAGTAGGTACATATTCACTTTCAGGCTTTATGTTTAAAACTAAATTAACTTCTTTTTCAATTCATTCTATATAAATATATTCTGTAACTTTCACTATGTCTTCGCTATTTCTTCTATGAACAAACTCATAATTAGCAACAACTGTATAATTAATAGGTTTATTTATTTCTAATTCTATACTTTTTCATTTTTTATCTATATTTCAATTATTTCATATATCCCACAATATATCTTTTAAGGTATATAAACTATTAGTAGATCTAATTCTACTTCAATTTATAGACAAAGTAGTATTGACACTTATATCATATAAAAAATATTCTTTAGTTTCTTTTTTGAATTCTACTTTTTCTAGATTTGTATTGTTTATACTAAAAATAAGATTTGAATCTAGATTAATTCTTTTAGGTACATCAATCACTTTGCTAATAGTAGTTCTATTTCAAGAAGAGTTTTCTAATGTTACAGATATATTTTGAGGTCCATAATTTTTAAAAATATGTTTGACAGTAGGAGATGAAGTATCTCATATTTGTCATTTTTCATTAATAATCTTATCTTCAATATTCCAAATGTATTTTTCTATAAAACCTTCTCAAAATTCATTTTTAATATTATCTACTCTAAAAGAGTATTCTAGATCATTATTTATAGAAACTTCATAAACTATTTCTCAAGAAATCTCAGATTTATTTCAAGATATTAAAAATAATTTATCCATTCATTTTTTGTTTCAAAAGTTATCAACTATCCTAAGTCATATAACTTCTTCTTGAAAATATATTTTAGAGGGTCTAAAAACTTCTCATATAAAAGCTGGAGTTTCTGGATTTTCTTGAATAAACCACTCTAGTTTTCAAAGTCTAGATAAATCACTTCAATCTAAAACTATAGTTCTTCATCAATTAGGTAGAGTAGTTTCTTTTATTTCAACTATATTTGAAATATTTATATTAGGAATATTAGTAACTACTTTTTCTCTTTGATTTCATAGTCTATCACTTTGAAAAACTGTAAGTGATACTTCGAAATTTCATTTTTCATCAAAATTATATATTAATTCTGGATTTACAGTTTCAATTATTTCTCAATTTATATTCCAAATAAATTTATCTATTTTAAATCAAAGTCTCTCTTCTGATTTTTTAAAAAAATTTAAATCATATTTAATTTCTATAGGTCATATTATATTGTTAAAATCTGTAATTAAAGCACTTTCTCTAGAAAAATTAGGGCTTATCAATAAGGTATTGTCATAAACTTGAATATTTCATCTAGCCATTTCTTGCCAATTAGGTAAGTTTCTTATGGTTGCATCAACTTTCATCCATAAAACTCAAGTTATAAATGTTATAACTAGAAAGAAAATAGCCATTATAGATGAAACAGTTTTTTTTCTTTTATATTGTTTTTTGGTAAGTAATGCTTTAAATCAAAAAATTATTAAAAATATAGTTAATATAAATATAGTTATTGAAAATACAACTCAACTTAAAGTTAGTAGGAAATTATTTATATCATTTAAATTTATTCATAAATTTTGAAAAAATCTTACATCATCGACAGTTTTAGCATTAAAAACAATAAAAGTTATAAAAGCTCATCAAATTATTAGACTTAAAAGTAAGCTAGCTGATAGGAATGATAAAGCTCATTTTATAGATATTCAGCTTTTTTGTTTTTTTATTTGAGAATCAATTTTTTTTGCTTTTAAGTAAAGTATTTCTCAAGATTCTCAAGGGACTATTTTTGATATTATTTTTAGATTTATATTTTTAAATTTATATTCTCATTCTCATTTTTGTTCTTTTCAAATTTCTTCTATTTTTAGTTTAGATATTTTTTTTGAATTTAATAATATAGAGTTATATTCATTATTTCTTATAAAGAATTTTTCTTTTATTACATCTTCTTTTTTGAATTTAATTTCTACAAATTCATTTTTTGGATGAACCACTACAAAATCATATTTATTTTTCAATAAAATATCTAAAATATCATCAATATTTTTTATGTTTATATCAAAGATTATTTTAGGTTTTTCAATTTCTTCTTTTTTTTCTTCTTCTTTTACTTCTAAGTCTAGATTAGCAGTTTTATAAATAAGCTCATCTTCAATGCTTTTTTTCTCTTCTTTTTTTGGTTCTTCTTTAATTTCTTTTATTTCATTTCTTTTATTTCTTTTTTTTCTTCACTTTGATTANTNNTTTGNTTTTTTTCTCATAAAAANTCAATATCTAGTTTTGAAGGATCAAAATCATTAGGCATAATTATTTTATTAAAATTTAAACTACCTAAATTATAACATATTTTTATATAAAATTACAAATTTTTTTGACTTATTATCATTTTTGGTTCCTTTTTTTCTTGCTTTATAAATTATTTTTATATAATAANTNGGATTTATATTTTAATNTTTTNATTTTNATAATGNATAATAACTCACAAAATAATTCAAATAAAAATAATAGCTTATTAAAAGAAACTATAGAATTTATAAGAGATTTAGTAATTATTTTTGTAATAGTTTTAATAATAAGAACTTTTTTTGTACTACCTTTTCAAATAAGTGGTCAATCAATGTATGAAAATTATTATGATAGACAATTTATATTGGTTGATAGATTTTCTTATTTAAATATACCTTTTTTTTGATCATTAACTGAACCTAAAAGATGAGATGTTATTGTTTTTAAAACACATATAGAATGAAAAGAGTATTTTATAAAAAGAATAATATGATTACCTTGAGAAACTATAAAGTTCTTTGAGTGACAAGTTTTTATAAAAGAAAATAATAGCAAAGATTTTGTATTATTAGATGAATCTTGATATTTAAGTAGTTCAAATAATAATGCAACTTATATAAGATGAGATGAATGAGAGTATATATATGAAATACCTGAAAATAGTTATTTTGTTTTGTGAGATAATAGAAATGCTTCTACAGACAGTAGAACTTGTTTTTCTAGTTGTAGTATAGAATGACAAAGTAATTTTATTTCAAGAGAAGATATAATATGAAAAGTATTTTTAGATTTATGATATTTTAGCTTTAAAGAAATGTGATTTAGACATCCTAATTTAGGAATTGAAACTAAACCAACTTTTTTTGGTACTATTTCTAAATATAATTATGAATAATTTTTATTTGATTGATAAACCTATTTGAATATCAAGTTTTGATGTTATCAGACAATTAAGAAAAAAATTAAATGTAAAAAAAATATGACATACCTGAACGCTAGATCCTCTAGCTTCAGGTTGTTTGCTTATTTGAACTTGAAATTATACCAAATTAATTCCATATCTTGAAAAAGATACAAAAGAATATGAGTTTGTTGTAAATCTTGATTGAAAAACAGATTCTTTTGATTTATGAACAGAAGTTAATTTTTTAGATAAAAAAGACTTAGAAAGATTTAAAAAAGATTTAAAAATAGATAAAATAAAAGAAGTNATAGAAAATAATTTTTTATGAGAAATACTTCAAAAACCTCCTNTATATAGTGCACTTAAGGTCTGATGAAAAAAAATGTGTGATCTAGTGAGNGCTTGAAAAAAAGTAGAAGTAGTACCAAGGAAAATAACAGTTTTTAATATCGATATACTTGATTATGTTTATCCAAAAATAAAGCTAAAAGCAAAAGTGTCAGCTTGAACTTATATAAGAAGTATAGCTAATGATTTATGAGAGCTTCTTTGAACTTGATGATATGTTTCTTTTTTGAGGAGAACTAAAATTTGAAATCTTGATATAAGCCAAGCAAGAAATATATCTAACATAAAAGAACTTGATTTATATGATTTATTTCCTAAAGAGAGGATTATATCTTTAGATGAATATATTTTATCTAAAATAAATAACTGAATAAAACAAACAGCTCAGATTTGACTTAAAGAATGAGTTATATATTTTGTATCTAATAATCAAGGTATCATTACAAATATAATAACATTTAAAGAATGAAGGATCATTCCTTTGAAAAAAATATAGTTTATATTTGAAAATAATTATTAAAAACATATATTAATAAATAATATTTTTTAATTTATATATATGATAAATTTTAGATTTATAACAGAAAAACTTTTTAAATCATTTGATATATCAAATGATTTAAAATTAATAGAAAGACTTGAAAAAGATTGAGTTAGATTTCTTATGGTTATAAAAAGACATTGGTTTTATTGAGTTATAAATTCCTGGAGGGTTATATTGTCTTTTATAATTGTATTAATAAATTCATATTTATTAATTTTTTGATCTAAAACTGAAGATATAACCTGAGTTATTATATGANTTTTTTTATTTATAAATATAGTTTATTGGATTTTTGTAATAATTTTATATTTATATAGATTTTACAAAATACATGGTAGTGAACCATATATAGAAGATGTTTATAGTTCTATTAGAAAAGCTAAACTTTGAGATGCAGCTTTTACTAAATTTTTCAATCAAACAATATTTTTGTTCATACTTAATATAGCTATATTATTTTTCATAGTATTTAGTATAATATTTATGGATTATTCATTTGGTTTTTCTATGTTAAATTTATTTTTGATATTTATACAAATATGACTTTTTTATAGTTTTTTAAATCATATGATTAATATTGAAATGGATTTTAAAGTGTGTGTTCCTTGAAGTATTATATTTTATAATCAAAAATGACTATTATCTGATACTCAAATAATGGATTCTACAAAAATAAAGTCAATGAATAGTGACTATCCAGGTATTATAGCTTCTATTTTTAAATATTGAAATATACTTATATTAGCAGAATGAGATCAAAAANATAATTGAGAAATGGTAATGGATTANATATGAAATCCACCAAAAACTCTAAATGAAATGCAAAAAGTAATGGATGAAGACTTGACTTCTATAGAAAAAGATGTNAATTTACTTTTAAAAAGATTTAAAAAAGAAATCTGAATTACAGATATTTCTACTAAAGAAAATAAAATTAAATTAAAAGAATTTGTTTTAAATAACGAAGATACTATAAAATCTATTTTTCAAAATTGAGATGAAGAAACAAAAAGAGAAATAAAAGAATTATATATTATAATTAATGAAGTATAAAAAAAGCTTTTCTTTGACTAGGAAGTCTTTTTTATTATAATATCCATATATTTTATAACTATTTATTTAAAAAAGAAAAATGACTAGAACAAGATTTGCACCAAGTCCTACTTGATATTTGCATATTTGATGACTTAGAACAGCACTTTATAACTACTTATTTGCAAAACAAAAATGAGGTGAGTTTTTACTTCGTATTGAGGATACTGATAGAACAAGACTTGTTGAGGATAGTTTGGAAAATATTATAAAAGTATTAAAAAATGTATGATTAGATCCTGATGAATGACCACATAAACAATGAAAAGTTTGACCTTATATACAATCAGAAAGACTAGATATTTATAGAAAGTATGTTGATGAATTAGTTAAAAATGATAAAGCTTATTATTGTTTTTGTAGTAGTGATAGATTAGCAAATTTAAGAAAAGAACAAGAATCACTTTGACTTCCTACAAAATATGATAGAGCTTGTAGGCATTTATCAAAAGATGAAATAAAAGAAAAATTAGATTCTTGAGTTCCATATACTATTAGATTAAAAGTTCCTGATGATGAAAAAATAACTTTCTATGATTGAGTTAAGTGAAAAATAGAAATTCATTCAAAAGATATTGATGATCAAGTTTTGTTAAAAGCTGATTGATTTCCTACTTATCATCTTGCAAATGTAATAGATGATCATAAAATGTGAATTACTGATGTAATTAGATGAGATGAGTGGATACCTTCAACTCCAAAACATATATTGCTTTATAATGCTTTTTGATGGGATATTCCAAAATTTTATCATCTACCTCTTCTTTTATGAACTGATAAGAAAAAATTATCAAAAAGAACTTGAGATGTTTCAGTTGAATCATACTTAGAAAAGGGTTATTTAGTTGAGGCTTTACTTAATTATATATTACTTTTAGGTTGGAATCCAAAAAGCAATGATGAGTTTTTTTCTATGCAAGAAATGATAGAAAAATTTGATCCAACAAAAATTCACAAATCAGGTGCTGTATTTGATTTAGAAAAATTAAATTGGATGAATTCAAAATACTTATCGAAAATGGATGCAAATTCAGTTTATGAAAAACTAGAAAAATATTTATCAGAATATGATAGTGATTTTTACAATAACATCTTTTTGAAATTTGATAAAAATTATCATCTATTAATAATAGATGAATTAAAATCAAGATTTCAAAAATTTGATGAATATAAATTATACACTACTTTTTTCTATAATGATTTTGAAATAACTCAAGAAATTACACAAATGCTTGTAAATCCAAAAATGAAAATAGATAATATTGATGTGGTAAAAAAATGATTAAAATTAGCTCTAGATATATTAACTTCAGAAAAATATAATTTAGATTCACTAGATAAAATAAAAGAAATTTTTGTTGAAAAGATAAAAGAAAATGAAATGAAAAATTGACAAGTTTTATGGCCAGTAAGGGTTTGACTTTCATGAGAACAATTTTCTCCGGGAGCTTTAGAATTAATTTATATACTTCCTAGAGAAAAGTCAATTGAAAGATTAAATAAATTATTGAAAGTTATATAATTTTATGATATAATTATTTTAAATATTTATCTTTTAAATTTATATATATGAATTACAAACTATTTAAGTGAGTTATAGATTCTTTAGCTAAAAACTTTAAATGTGATGCTTGTAAATGATCTATTAATGAGGACAGTATTGATATTATTTGAGCTGCTTGAAATACTGTTAATTTGNGNATNACATGTCCTCATTGTCAAAAACAATCTATAGTTAGAGCAGAAATTGCATGAACATATATTTGAAGTATTAAAGATATAAATTTTCTAAAAGAAAAATTAATTCAAACATTGAAATGAATATGAGTTAATAAAGATGTTAAAAATAATAGAGATATAAAAATAAATGATGAAGAAATAGTAAATCTATCAAAAACCTTGAAATCTGATAAAATTTCAGTAAAAGATATATTAGAAAGTTAGTATATCTTTTAAAAATATAAGTAAAAAACTTGCAAATTATAAATTTCATATATAATTAAGCAGAATTTTATATTTGTAATTAATTTAGAAATGGCTAAAGGTAAAAGAACTTATGTAGGTTTGTATTCTCCAGAAACATGAAATTTATGTTATGTAACTAATATACAAAAGAAAAATTTTGGTCCAGGTGAAAAACTTGAGCTTAGAAAATACAATAAAGTTACAAGAAAACATGAATTAATGAAAATGAAAGAAATTAAAAAAGGGTAATCCTATAAAAAAAATCACAAGACTTGTCTTGTGATTTTTTTTATAATTATGAAATTTATTAATTTTTTCTAATTTTAACAAAAGTAAAAATAGATGTTACATATTTCTCACCCTTATATGATATAAATCCTTCAACAGTAACACTACTAGAAGTTTTTGATAATAAAGAAACACTAAATTCTAAATCTGATACTATTTCAGGAGATATAGGTTTGTGATAAAAAATAGATGCATTACTAGTTAGACATTCTCCTAAATAATTACAAGCAAAATTATGTAGTTTATCATCTAGAATCCAAAAAGAGTATCATCAATGTACATATCAATATTTATTAATTTTTTTCATTTTCTTTTATAATTTTATCTAATGTATAAAGTTTTAACAATGCCGTAAATCATTTTTGTAATCATAAAAAAACTTTTGTTGTATTACAGTTTTCAATATTTGAACATGGTATTCATCATGAACAATTACTTATATTTAAATCTTCTTTAATAGAAAATAAAATATCATAAACACTTACTTCTTTTAAATCTCTATCAAAAAAAACTCATCAGTTTCTTCATTTTATAGACTTTATGATATTATTTTTTTCACTATCATTAAGCAACTTTCTAAGTAATGAAAGAGGAATATTTAATTTAAGAGCTATATCTTGAATTTTATAAACTTTATTTTTATTGGAGGCTAGAAAAATTATAGCTTTGAGAATATAATCTCACTTTTTAGATATTTTAATCATATTTAAGGTATTAAATCTAAAAGTTCCTCTACTTTATTGTCTCACAAATATTTATGTATAGCATTTTTTGTAGCTAATAATCAAAAAACTGAAGCTTTTTTTCTACGAGGGGAAACTTCTTCTCATAAAAGCTCTACTATATAATTATAATCTTTTTTTAAAACTTCTTCTAACTCCATACCAATAATACTCTCTCAAAAAACTGATGAACTAGCTGTAGTTATTATTGATGTAATTCAATCAAATGACCATCAANTNATTTTATTGTCTTTTATTTTTAAATAAACAACTATACTATCAGCACAGCTTCTATTTTCTTCTGAATGTTTAATTGAATAATCCTTCATTACGAATTTATTTGGTGGATTTTTTGAATAATACTTTATAATTTCATTCATATTAATTTTTTAAATAATTATCTAAAACTAAAAAAAACTTATCTATGTCTTCTTTAGTGTTATAGATATAAAGACTTATTCTAGCTGTTGAACTAACTCATAAATAATCCATAAAAGGTTCAGCACAGTGTTGTCATGCTCTTATACAAATATTGTTTTCAGCCATCTCGTCAGCTATATCTAAACTGTGAATTCATTTTATATAAAAACTAAATACTCAAACTCTGTTTTTAGCATTTTTAGAACCAATAAGCTCTATATTATCGTATTGACTAAACTTTTCTAAAGTGTATCTAACAAGATCACTTTCTATTTCTTGTATTTTTTCAAATCATCAAATCTCTTCTATATACTCAAAAGCCTTTAAAAGACTAATTGCTCATGTTATATTAGGAGTTCATGGTTCAAACTTGAAAGGCAAAGCCCCAGGTTTAAAACTATTTTCTTTTACTTCATTTATTGCTCATCCTCAACTGAAAATAGGTTTTAGAGATGATATAATTTCTAATTTTGAGTATAAAACAGATATTCAGGTATCTGCCATTATTTTATGTCATGTAAAAAATAAAAAATCACAATCTATTTTTTGAACATCTAATGCCATATGAGGAATACTCTGACTAGCATCTACTATAAAATAAGGTTTTTTAATATTAAATTTACTTGATAAATCAGATAACATATTTCAAATTTCTTCCAGATTAAATATTTGACCTGTTACATTTGAAACATGAGTTATAGATACTACTTTTACATTTTTAGTAAATTTTTTTTCAAAATCATCTAAGTCTAAACTATAATCATCTAAAATTCAAATATAATCAATTTCTATACCTATTTCTTCTTTTAAAATAAGCCAAGGAACTATATTTGCATGATGTTCTACTATTGACAATAAAACTTTATCTCATTTTTTTAATATATTATTATATCTTAAAGTTTGAGATATAATATTTAATGCATAATTTGAGTTATAAGTGTAAATTATCTCTCTAAAGTCATTAGCTTTAATATATTTGGCAATCTTTTTTTTACTATCAAAATATAATTTTTCACTATTTATTGCTGTATCATAAAGTCATCTGTGAATATTTGAATATCAATTAGATAAATATTCACTAATTCAATCAATAACTTTTGATGGTTTTTGAGTACTTGATGTAGAATCAAGAAATATTAANTCAGGATTATTTTTAAATATTGGAAAATCTTTTTTATAANTCATAAATATAATTAATTATTATCTTAAAACTCATCATTTTTGTTTTACTTTTTCAACTATATCTGATATTAATTTATTTTTTACATCATCTCAAAGAGTTTCTGTATCTGATTGTATAAATATCTTAAAAGAAAGACTTCTTTTTCAAGGTAATTTTTCACTATTTTCATAAATATCAAATAACTCCACTTTTTTAATTATTTTTTTATCAGTATTTAATATACTATTTTTTATATCTCTTCATTTTATATCTTTTCAAACAACAAAACTTAAATCAAAATTATTTTCTTGAAAAGCAGATAATTCATTAGCTTTAGTTATAGAGTAGCAACTATCTTTTAGTAAATCTAGATTTATTTCAAAAAATCATACTCTCTTTTTTATATCAAATCTACTAGAAACAAGAGGATGAATTTCTCATATTATTCATACTTCTTTTCATCAAAGAATTATTTTTGAAGTCCTAGTTTTATGAGCAAAACTATAAGTTTCTCAAACTACATCAAAATAAAATTTATGAGCATAAATACTTTCTAAAAAATCACTTATAATTGATTGTAGGTCATAATATACTATATCTTTATCACTTGTTAAAACTCAAGATATCATATATTTTTCTCAAACTTCTCAATTATTTTTAAAAAATACTTTTTCAACTTCAAATAATTTTAAATCTTTGTTAAAGTTTCTTATATTTTCCTGTAATCAAAGCATCAAGTTTGGAATTAAAGAATTTCTTAGGTGAGTAGCATCTAGACTTAAAAAGTTTTTTAAAGGTATACATTCTGAGATATCCATTCATAGCTTTTCAAGTAATTCTTTATTTACAAAAGAATAATTATAAACATCAAAAAATCATCTACATACAAAAAAGTTTCTTGAATCATTTTTTAATTTATATGTATTATCTTGTATAACTGCTCATAAATTTTGTTTTGGAATAGTAGGTTTTATATTATCATATCAACTAAGTCTAGCTACTTCTTCAGCAATACATGATTTAGTAGTTAAATCTTTTCTCCAAAAAGGTATTATTAAGTCATTTCATTCTAATGAAATTCCAAGTCTATTTAAAATATTTAAAATAAAATCTTTTTCAAAATTAGATCAAAGTAAATTATTTATAAAATCAACATCAAAAGGTATTTTTTTTATATTTTCTTTTTTGTTTTGTTTTGAGTCGAAATATCAAGTTATTTCTAAGTTAGGATAATTATTTCTCAGTTCATTTAATATTAAAGTAGTTGCATAATCACACATTTCTGGAATTGTATCTTTTTCAAAAACATTTAGACTATCTGTTCTAATTCATAATCTTTTTCAAGTCATTCTTAAAACAGCTTGATCAAAATGAGCTGTTTCTATTAATATATTTTTTGTATCATCTGAAACACTAGCTTCTTTTCATCAAATAATTCATCATAAAGCTAATATTTTTTCTTCATCAGCTATAACTATATCTTTTTCATCTAATTTATAAACAACTCAATCTAGAGCTTCAAATTCCTCATCTTTTATAGCATATCTAACATTTATAGTTCAATTTATTTTATCAGCATCAAAAATATGTGCTGGTTGTCAATAAAAATATAAACAATAATTTGAAACATCTATAAGTAATCATTTAGGAGAGTTACCAGAAGCATTTATAATAGTTTCTATTTCTTGAGATGATTTAATATTTCAAACTCAATTAACTCATAACAAACTATATCTTCTTACAACTTCAGGAATAGAATTTTTTACATTAATTGGTTTTAGATTATAAAAATCTTGTTTTTTATAATCCAAATCTANAGTTTTTTCATTAATAGCTGCTATTTCTCTTAAAACTCACATATATGAAAACATATCTGGTCTATGATTTATAGCTTTATTGTCTATTTCAAGTATTTCATCATTTTTTTCTAAATAATCCCTAAGTGAAATTCATAAAGGAGTATCTTGAGGCATTTCCCAAATTCACTCTTGTCTTTCTTCTGTAAGTCCTAATTCATCTAAACTACAAATCATTCATTCACTAGTTTCTCATCTAATTTTAGTTTTTTTAATTTCAAAGTCAGGTGTCAATTTAGCTCCAACAGTAGCAACAGCAACAATAAGTCAAGCTTTAACATTTGGAGCTCAACAAACTATTTGTTTTTTTTCTCATAAAACATCAACTATACACAAATTTAATCTTTCACTATTTGGATGTTTTTTTACTTCTAAAATTTTTGCACTAAATACTTTTTCTAAATTTTCTCATTCTTTTATTATATCTTCTACCTCTGCTGTATGCATAATTAAATCATTAGCTACTTCTTTTGCACTTTTGATATAAGGAAGATATTTTTTTAAAATCTTATAAGAAAATTTCATATTTTTTTATTAAAAATTAAATTTTAGAAATGATAATAAAAAAGTAATAAAAATCAAATAAAGATATGTATTATACTACATATCTAAAAATTTATCATATATATTTTCATAAAATCATTTTTCTATATCTTTTAAGTCTCAAAATATATTATGAAAGTAGCTTTCTATAAGCATATTTAATGCATCATTATGTCTTAATCATCTAGATGTAAGATAAAAAATTTTATTTTCATCTATTCTTGAAGTTTTTAGAGCATGACTTGCTTTCACACTATCACTTGATACTTTTAGAGTTGGTATTCATCTACTAGATCACTTATCTCAAATATAAATATTTTCTACATCTAAGTATCACTCTATATCTTTTGCTCATTTTTCTATTTCTATAGATGTATCTAGAGATAATTTATTATCTTTAATTATAGAAGTTATTTTTATATCTGATAAATTTTTTTCTCAATTAACAAAAGAAGATATTTTTGATGTTAGATTTTCTTTTGAGTTTATGTATAGTGATTTAATTAGTAGTTTTGAGTTATTCTCTTTTTGATAAAAATATAGTTTTTCAGGTGAAAAATATCTAAAAAGTCAGTAAAATTCTAGAGAAGCTCAATCTCATATTTCAAAATCATATTCATTTTTTAAGTCACTAAAAAAGACTATAGCTTTAACATTAGGGCTTATTTTTATTTTACTAAAAAAATCTTTATCAAATAAATAAAATCAATCTTTTGATATATTTGTTTCTTTTTCTATTATAGACATATATTTTATATATTTTAAAAAATTAAAAACCTCATTCAAACTCCATAGCTATAAGTACATTCATTTCACTTGCATATTCAAGAGGTAACTCTTTTAAAATAGGTGATATAAATCAGTTTACTATCATAGAAGTTGCTTCTTCCTCTGAAAGTCATCTACTCATTAGATAAAATAAATCTTGTTCATTTATTTTTCAAGCACTAGCTTCATGTGCTATAGTAGATGATGAGTTTCATACCCTTATATCAGGGATTGCATTGTTTGATGAAATACTATCAAGCATTAATCAGTCACAATCTGCTTTAGATACAGCTCAAACAGCAGATGGTTTTATATCCACAAGTCATCTATAAGTACTAATTCATCATCACTTAGATAATGATTTTGAAACAATATTTGAAGTTGTATTTTTTCAAATATGAATTACTTTTGCTCAAGTATCTTGATTTTGTCATGTGTTTGCAAAAGCAATTCAAAGATGATCACATCTTGAATTATCTCACTTTAAAATAGTAGCCGGATATAGCATTGTTGTATTAGATCACATATTTCATCAAACCCACTCCATAGTACCATTTTCTTCTACTATAGCTCTTTTTGTATTTAGATTATATGTATCAATACTCCAGTTTTCCACTGATGAATAACGCATATGAGAATTTTTTCAAACAAATATCTCTACTCATCAAGCATGAAGTGAGTTTTTATCATATTTAGGAGCACTACATCATTCTATATAATGAGCTGAAGCATTATCTTCAATTATTATTAGAGTATGTTCAAATTGACCTCAACTCTCTAAATTCATACGAAAATATGATTGCAATGGTTCATCTATCTTAACTCACTGAGGAACATACAAAAAAGTACCACCGCTCCAAACAGCATAATGAAGAGCAGAAAACTTATGATCAGCTAAAGGTATAGACTTTGAAAAATATTTTTTAATTATTTCTTGGTATTCAGGATTTCTTAGAGCATGACTCATATCATCAAAAATAACTCACTTATCTTTTAATTCTTTTTTTAAAGAATGATACACAGTTTCGGAATCATATTGAGCTCAAACTCAAGCAAGAAACTTTTTCTCAGCCTCAGGTATTCAAAGTCTATCAAAAGTATTTTTTATATGTTCTGGTACATCATCCCAAGATTTATTATTTCCTGATCATTCTGGTTTTGCAAAATAATAAATAGAAGATAAATCTAAACCTGATAAATCTGGTCACCAAGAGGGCATAGTTTTTTTGTTGTATATTTCAAGAGCTTTTAATCTAAGCTCTAACATCCACTCAGGCTCTTTGTTTGAATTAGATATTTGTCTTACTACAGTTTCATTTATTCAAGGAATTGCTTTGATAGAATATTTTACACTTTCATCTTTAAAATTCCAAGAATCAGAAATATTTAAATTTTTTGGATTTGACATTTTTTAGATTTTTTATGTTATAATTTAGCTTCTTTTATAAGAAAATATTGAACTTATTTAAATTTCTTATTCAAATCAATTTTTTTGTATTTCACTTAATAATTCTACTCATCATTTTCTATCAACTTTTCAATTTTTCAAAACATAAACTTCATCAAATTTAATATAATCTGCTATTTTAAAATGATGAGTTATTACTATAATAGAATTTTTATCAGTATTTATATCTGAAATCAAACTAGAAACTTTTTTAAAAGAATCTAAATCAAGTCAAGAATCTATTTCGTCTAATATTATATATTTTGGTTCTAAAAGTCTAACTTGTAATATTTCTAATTTTCTTTTCTCTCAACCTGAAAATCAAACATTTAAATCTCTAGATAAAAAATCTTCATCTAAAGAAAGTTCATTTAAATATTTTTTTATAAATCTTTTAAAAATAAAAGGAGATACCTGCATAGTTTCAGGAGATGTAATTTTTAACTTATTATTATATATAGTTCTAAGATATTCTCATAAGTTTACTCATGGTATTTCAGGAACATTTTGAAATGATAAAAACAATCATTCTGCTGCTCTTTCTGAAACATCCATATCAATTAAATTCTTTCAATTTATCTTAACTTCTCAATAAAGATGTTTATATAAAGGATTTCACATTAAGAAATTAGATAAGCTTGATTTTCAACTTCAATTTTTTCATAATAAAAGATAATTCTTTCAAGAATCTATTTTTAAATCTATTCAAGTTATTATTTCTTTGTCTTCAACTCAAATTCATAAATTTTTAATCTGTATCATATTAAATAAAAATTATTAATAAAATATTCCTAAATT
>Ga0052835_100009_pt1 | contig 22017 bp, 19 predicted proteins | sample Wilsouwater61714_FD_53172 | JGI IMG/M metagenome (GOLD analysis project Ga0052835, IMG submission 53172) | Hot spring water microbial communities from Wilbur Hot Springs, California, USA - Wilbur source water - 6/17/14 | ecosystem: Environmental > Aquatic > Thermal springs > Unclassified ...
TTGTTTGCAGAGTTGATGAGTAATTTGAACCTCAAAGATGAAGAGTTCCAACCAGAAAGAGATGTTGTCGCTGAAGAGAGGCGATGGAGAACAGATAATAATCCAATAGGGTATATCTATTTTAGACTTTTTAATCAACTCTATAGCTTACATCCCTATCATTGGACACCTATAGGATTTATGGATGATATTCAAAAGTGGAATTTAGAAGATATTGAAGAGTTTTACAAAACCTACTACCAACCTCAAAATGCTGTTGTGGTGGTTGCCGGTGATATTGACAAAGAGGAGGTGTTTGCTAAAGCAAAAAAACATTTTGGTTCTATTGCAAATAGTAAAAAAATTGAAAAAAGAGTGTATATAGAGCCTGAATATAAAGAGAATAAACTCATTACTATCTACAAACCCACCCAATCTCAAGTTTTAGCGATTGCATATAAAATTCCAAATTTTGCCCATGAAGATCAAGCGGTGCTTTCAGTCATTAGTGAACTTTTAAGTGGTGGTAAAAGTAGTAGATTGCATCAAAAACTTGTAGATGAAAAGGGATTGGCAAATCAAGTTTATGCATACAATATGGAGTTAAAAAATCCAGGTATATTTTTATTTATGGCGATGGCAAACCCAGGCGTTGATGCAGAGGAGATTAAAGCTGAAATCGAAAAGGAAATAAACGCTTTGATTTATGGTGAAATTAGTGATGAAGAGATTGAAAAGGTCAAAATCGCAACACGAGCTGATTTTATCTTTAATCTAGAAGATTCAAGTTCTGTAGCCGAATTATTTGGCGGGTATTTTGTGCGAGGCAGCATTGAGCCGCTTTTGAAGTATGAAGAGAGGGTAAAAAATATTGATGCAAAAACGATTCAAGAGGTAGCCAAAAAGTATTTTGTTTATCCAACCATAGTAATTTTAAAACCACCGAAAGAGGATAAATAAAAATCCATTTTAAAAAGTTTAAAATGGATTTTTTTAGGTTAAATTCTCTCTTCGCTGTATAAGTTTGATTTTCGTAACGAATCCTTCATCGACAAGTAGCTATTAAGTGCGTTAACATACGCTTCAGCACTTGCTTTCATCGTATCAATATCAAGTCCTCGTCCAATCACTGCAGGTTTGTCATCATCAAAAATCACTTGCACATTGACCTTTGCTAAAGCATCCTTGCCTTGACTGACAGCTTGCACTTGATAATCTTTAAGCAAACCATGAATACCAGTTGCTTTATCAATTGTTTTAAATACCGCATCAATAGTACCGTTGCCAATTCCCGCAGCTTTGATATGTTGATTACCTTTTTTCATCATCACCGCAGCTGTTGCCATAGCACTGCTGCAATCACTTAATTGCAAATTTACTAATTGATACACAGGTTCAAAGTTAACTTGCGAGTTAAGCAAAGCCCTAATATCATCATCAAATACCTCTTTTTTGCTATCGGCTAAGAGTTTAAACTTTTCAAAAAGTTTAAGTAATTCTTTCTCTTCTAGTTCATAGCCAAGCTTTTTTAATTTATCTTTAAAAGCGTGTTTACCTGAGTGTTTGCCTAAAATGATAGAGTTTTTTTCCATACCAATATCACTGGCACTCATAATTTCATAGGTTTGCTGGCATTTCAATACGCCATCTTGATGGATTCCACTTTCGTGAGCAAACGCATTTTTTCCAACAATTGCTTTATTGGGCTGTGGTACAATCCCTGTGATGGATGAAACTAATCTACTTGTTGGATATATCTCTTTGGTGTTGATGTTGGTTTTATACTCACCATAGATATCTGCTCTTGTCTTAAGTGCCATCACTATCTCTTCAAGTGCTGCATTTCCCGCTCTTTCACCTAAGCCATTGATGGTACATTCTACTTGCAACGCTCCATTTTCAATTGCTGCTAAGCTATTAGCTACAGCTAAACCTAAATCGTTGTGATTATGCACCGAAATTACTGCTCTATTGTTGGCATACTTTACCAACTCCTTAATCATCGCTCCAATCTCATGGGGCATTCTATAGCCAACGGTATCGGGAAAGTTTATCGTTGTAGCTCCCGCTTCAATTACTGCATCCATTACTCTTTTTAAAAATGGTATCTCACTTCTTCCTGCATCTTCGCAGCTAAACTCAACATCATCACAAAAACTTTTTGCCAGCTTCACCGCCTCGACAGCTCTTTTGACCACTTCATCTTCACTCATTTTCAATTTATACTTCATATGGATAGGACTTGTAGCGATAAATGTATGGATTCGTTGATGTTTGGCATCTTTGATTGCCGCTGCAGCTTTTTCAATATCGCTATCAACAGCTCTAGCGAGTGAACAAACTGTGCTTTTTGTAACTTTTTTAGAAATCCTAGAAATCGCCTCAAAATCACCAAGACTTGCTGCAGCAAATCCAGCTTCGATGATATCAACTCCTAATCTTTCTAGCTGTAACGCTATTTTTACTTTTTCCTCTATATTCATAGAAGCACCTGGGCTTTGTTCACCATCTCTTAAAGTAGTATCAAATATCTTTATTGTTTTCATTGTTTTTGCCTTGTAAGTTTATTGTTTTAAATTAAGATGAAGTATTAAAGTGGAAGGAGCAGGAGTAAAGTTATGATTGTGTTTTGTTTTATTTTTGCATAAGATGTTGGTTGCATCCTCTACTCCTTGCTATTTTTTGCTATTATACTACAATTTTTCTCTTTTTATCAAGAAAAGGTTGTAAATTCCTCGCACTAACCCATAGCCAATATAAGCAGTAATCATTACAGCAAAACTTTCAACAGGAAAAATATAGGTAATAGTTAGCATAAAAGTTATTATCACAAGTAGTTTTATAGCGGTGGATTTAGGGAAATTCATCTTTTTAAAGCTTGGGTAACGAAAATTTGATACCATCAAAAATGACACAATCAAACTCATAAGCAAAAGAGAGATTTCATATGCCCTTATAAATGTATATTTTTCAAGAAGCAAAACCCAAATAGCAATAAATATAGCAGCAGCTGGAATGGGNACACCNATAAAAACACCTGGCTCTTCATTGGTAGCAGCTATGTTAAATCGAGCCAATCGTATCGCTCCAAAAATGATAAACAATCCCGCTACCACGACACCTAATCTTCCATAATCTACACCAATATACATAAACAACAATATTGCAGGAGCAACACCAAAGGCTACAATATCTGCAAGTGAGTCAAACTCAATACCAAATTTGCTACAGCTGTTAGTAAGTCTTGCAACTCTGCCATCAAGCCCGTCAAATATGAGTGACAAAAAAATAAGCCATGCTGCTTTTTCATAGTTTCCATTAATTGCATTTAAAATACTTAAAAACCCTACAAATATACTTCCTGCCGTAAAAAGATTGGGTAGGATATAGATAGGTTTAAAATNATGAGCCATTTTTATATGCAATTACCGTTGATTTTGCACCTATTTTATCTCCAAGTGCTACTTTGACATCATACCCTTGAAGCTGAAGTTTTATTTCACCGCAAAAAAGTCTACCAATGACATCACCAATGTAGTAGCGATCAGATTNTATATAGTTATCAGCTTTAAAGTACTGTGGCGTTAATGTCATCGTGGCATCACGAAAGNTATATGTAATCTTTTGATTAAGAGCCTGTGAAAGTTTTGATTTTAAATCAAGCGCTACACCATCAGTTATGCTAACTTGTACATAATCATTTTTTGGCATCGTTACAATCGCACTATGATAAAGCTTTGTTACTAAGGTTAAAGTAGCAGTGTCACCCTCATATTCGATACTACTTACTACACCATCGATAGGTGAAACAAAACAATTATCCTTTCTACATACCGCTTGCTTGGCAGAGATATAATTGATATAAATTAAAAAGAGTGCAAGAGCGGCAATAAAAAGTTTCAATAGTACGCATGAGCCTAAAATCAGATAAATAAGTGCTAGTGCTAAAAAGATTGGAAGCACGGTAGCTTTTGTATTAAACATTATTCATCCCTCTTGTTTTCATTACTCTCTTGACTGTCTTGATTTTTCTTTTGGCTATCATCTTTGGCTTGTTTTAAATCATCATCATTATCATGGTTAATAATTTTTGTTTCCATTCCATTTTCTTTTTCAAATGCTTCGATGATTTTTGTAACTTCTTCGCCATCTAGTGTTTCTTTTTCAAAGAGTTTTGCCACCATGTTTTCAATAGCTCCACTGTATTCTTTGAGCCTACTTTTTACATGCTTGTATCTTTCATCAAGCATTGTTTTGATATAGTAATCCAAATCTTGAGCCATCTTGTCGCTATACTCGATATTGCTAAATCCACCACCTAAAAATTGGTTGGTTTGTTTTCGTAGCACCATCAATCCTGCCACATCACTCATTCCATAAAAACTTACCATCGATTTAATAATATCGGTTGCTCTTTCTAAGTCGTTGCTAGCTCCAGTTGAAATTTCACCTAAAAATACCTCTTCTGCTGCACGACCACCCAAAAGAACATCCACTTCAGCAATCAATTCATGCTTTTGCATCAAAAATCTATTTTCCTCAGGTTTGTTGAGTGTGTATCCAAGAGCAGCTAAACCTCTAGGCACAATTGAAACCTTTGATACTTTTTTTGCACCTTTTGTTGTTTCAGCTATGAGTGCATGACCACTTTCGTGGTAGGCTACTATTTTTTTCTCTTTCGGATTGATTCTTCTACTTTTTTTCTCTAGTCCCGCAATCGCTCTCTCAACCGCTTCAAAGAAATCTTTTTGCTCTACTTGCTTTTTGCTTTTTCTTCCAGCAAGAAGTGCTGCTTCATTGATAATATTTGCCAAATCGGCACCCGCAAGTCCTGCTGTCATTCGTGCCAAATCATCTAAATTNACATCAGGCGCAAGTTTAATCCCTTTGATGTGTACATTAAGNATCTCNTTTCTTCCTTCAAAGTCAGGCTTATCTACTAAAACTTGTCTATCAAATCGCCCTGGTCTTAAAAGTGCAGCGTCTAAAACTTCTGGTCTATTTGTTGCTGCAAGTACAATAATTGGCATATTGCTACTAAATCCATCCATCTCAGCAAGCAATTGATTGAGTGTTTGTTCTCTCTCATCATTTCCACCTAGTGGCCCACCAGCATTTCTGCTTTTACCGATTGCGTCAATTTCATCAATAAAGATAATTGCAGGAGCATTTTTTTTGGCTTTTTCAAAAAGATCTCTTACCCGACTTGCACCTACACCAACAAACATTTCAATAAAGCTCGATCCACTCATTGAAAAAAATGGAACATCAGCTTCACCTGCAACAGCTTTTGCAAGAAGCGTTTTACCTGTTCCTGGAGGTCCAACCAAAAGCACACCTTTGGGGATTTTTGCTCCAAGTTCAATATATCTTTCAGGATATTTTAAAAACTCAACGATTTCACTGACTTCCTCTTTGGCTTCTTTGGCCCCTGCAACATCATCAAAAGTTACTTTAGGCTTTTCACTGTTAATAATACCGTCACCTTTACCCATGCCAAGCACGCCACCACCCATGTTTTTTTGCATTCGACTTGCAAGAAAGAGCCAAATAGCAAAAAAGATAAAAATTGGAATCAACCAGCCAAAGAGCATATCACTCAACCAATTTCCTTCACTAAAGCCACCATAACTGATTCCTTTCTCTTCAAGGAGAGGAATTAAAGTTGTATCATTTTGCACATTTTTTGCAACATAGAGTGTTCTTATTCCACCTTGCTCACCTATCGCTTTAACCAAGCTATCACCAATAGCAACATGCTGTATTTGTCCAGATTTAATCATCTTTTTGATTTCAGAGTAGGTTACATCCTTAGTTTGTGTTGCTCGGTTTTGCATTTCACTTACTGTGGCATTATCACCGACTAAAGCTTTAAAAAGCACTATAATCACTAAAGAAAAAAGAGCAAAAGTTAACAAAGGATTTTGATTGAAAAAGTTATTTCCTCCACTGTTTTTATTGTTGTTGCTATTTTTGTTATTAAAGTTTTTCATTTACTCCCCTATACACAAGTGTTCTCCACTCATCTTTTTCTATTGTTTCAATTAATTGTAATTTATTAAAATTTTCTTTGAGCTTTTGGACCTTGCTATCAAGTATCCCAGATAAAATTAAGATTCCATTTTTACAAACTCTATCCTCTAACTCATTTTTGAGCATTATCAAAATATCAGCGACTATATTTGCCACAACGATATCGTATTTTACACTAGTTTTATTAACACTTCCTATCCAGTAGCGGTGCGGATGCAAACTGTTTTGCTTAAAGTTACTTAGTGAAGATTCTATCGCTTGTTNATCACTATCACAAATATCAACAACAGCCCCAAGCTTTGCTGCTGCAATCGACAAAATTCCACTGCCGCACCCTACATCCAATACAGTGTCACCGCTTTTGCAATGTCTACTTAAAGCCTCAATACAGCTTTGGGTCGTTGCATGGTGTCCAGATCCAAAGCTCAATGCTGGATTAATGATGATATTAATCAAGTCCTTCTTAGCGGCATGCCAACTTGGTCGGATATAAAATTTTCCTATTTTTATTGGCTCTATTGAGTCTTGATATTTTTTTATCCAGTCGCTATTTTGTTTTTTTAAATGGTGAAATTTAACCTTCACCGCAATAGAGTTACAAAAAGACTCAATCTCTTCTTGCAAACTCGTTAGTGGATTTTCATCTCGTATGATGATGCTTTTTTCATCAATTTCTAATCCATCTGTGTAAATAGTTTTAATAAACTCACTTAAAAGTTCAGGTTCGCACGATGGATAGATTGATAGTTCATAATAAATGCTTTGCATTAATCATTTATTCCAAGTACCGCTTCAAGCTTTTCTTTGAGTACTTGTGGAGTAAAAGGTTTGACAATATAGTTATTTACCCTTGCTTTTAAAGCGGTAATCACTTCATTTTTACCACCTTCTGTTGTTACCATGATAATAGGTATATCAACATACTTTGCTTCTGATCGTACTTTTTGTACCAGCTCCAAACCATCCATCTTGGGCATATTCCAATCTGTTATCAAAACTTCAATTTCATTACCATAAGCTTGCATCTGCTCCCAAGCCTTAACACCATTTTCAGCTTCAAGTAAATCTTTATACCCAAGTCTACCTAGAGTATTTTTTATAATTCTTCTCATTGTGGAGCTATTATCAACGATTAAAATTTTCAAATTGTATCCTTTGATATTGTTGTGCTAATTGTATCAAGAATTTGCTAACAATTCTAACTTATTTTAGTTTTGAGCAACTTTAAATGCCTCTTTTAAATCTAAAGTTCCTTCATACAATGCTTTTCCAACTATCACTCCATCTATATATCGACTATTTTTTAAAAGCTTTATATCATTTATATCTCGCACTCCTCCGCTTGCAATTGTTTCAACTTTACTTGCTTTTGCAATCTTTTCGGTAAATTCTACATTAACTCCGCTTAAGGTTCCATCTTTTTTAACATCGGTGCAAATGATAGCTTTAACTCCCGCATTGGCAAATTCTTTGGCTAAATCGGTTGCTTTTATTTGACTAGTTTTTGCCCACCCCTCNACAGCAACAAATCCATCAATCGCATCGATTCCAACTGCAATTGGATACTTTGAAGCCATCTTTTTGACAAAATCTGGATTNAAAAGTGCTACTGAACCTAAAATCAAGCGATTAATTCCTAAATCTAAATATTTTTTAATCGTATCTTCATCTCGTATCCCGCCACCAAGCTCAAGCTTGAGGTTGCAGTTTTTGCGAATAAGTTCAATCTGTTTTAAATTTCGAGGCTCTCCTGCAAATGCACCATTTAAATCCACCAAATGTACCCAGCTGCTGCCAAGTTCTTCAAATTTTTTAGCCAGCATCCACGGCTCTTTGCTATAAACTTTTGCACTCTCCATTAAACCTTTTGTAAGTCGCACCGCTTCGCCATCTTTTAAATCAATCGCTGGTAATATTTCCATCTATTCTCCTAATTTTATAAAATTTTTTATCTTGTCACATTTTTTTAATTTTTGCAAGTTGCTGACAAGTTCGCAGTTACTTCTAAGTTTTTTGAGTGTATTTTTAATGCTTTCTAAGAAGTTGCAATTAATGAGCGCAATCATCAGCCCATTCTGTTTTTGGGTGGATTATACCTAACTTTAAGTCAACAAAAGATAAAATAAGTCCAAAAATAGCATAGAAGTTAGAAAAAGGGAGAGTATGAGCGATTTGTTAAGTAGCAACAATGTGTTACAGATAAATATTGAAGATAGTATGAAAAGTAGTTATTTGGATTATTCGATGAGCGTTATTATCGGGCGGGCTTTACCTGATGTGAGGGATGGACTTAAACCCGTACACCGAAGAATACTTTTTGCGATGAATGAACTGAAACTTTCACATAAGTCTTCATATAAAAAAAGTGCAAGAATTGTTGGGGATGTGATTGGTAAATATCACCCTCACGGTGATAGTGCAGTATATGACGCATTGGTGCGGATGGCTCAAGATTTTTCTATGCGTGCATCGTTGATTGATGGGCAGGGAAACTTTGGATCTATTGATGGTGACAGTGCTGCGGCGATGAGGTACACTGAAGCGAGAATGACAAAAATTGCTGAAGAGTTGCTCAAAGATATCGATAAAGATACGGTAGATTTCATACCAAACTATGATGATACGCTCAGTGAACCAGATGTATTACCATCAAGAGTGCCTAACCTTTTNGTCAATGGAAGCAATGGAATTGCTGTAGGTATGGCTACAAATATCCCTCCACATAGAATAGATGAAATTATCGATGCGTTGGTGCTTAAAATTGATAATCCACAAGCAACTACTGAAGATTTGCTAGCAGTAGTTAATGGTCCTGATTTTCCAACTGGTGGTACAATTTTTGGTAAAAAAGGGATTATAGAAGCCTATACTACAGGTCGTGGAAGAATCAAAGTTCGTGCAAAACACCATATCGAAACAAAAGGCAACAAAGAGATTATTGTTATCGATGAATTGCCCTACCAAGTTAATAAAGCAAGGCTGATTGAACAGATTGCAAACTTAACGAAAGAGAAAGTAATCGATGGAATTGCTTTGGTGCGAGATGAAAGTGACCGAGATGGTATGCGGATCGTGATTGAGCTTAAGCGAGATGCAGTAAGTGAAATTGTGCTCAACAACCTTTATAAATCTACTGCGTTGCAAACTACTTTTGGTATTATCATGCTAGCAACTCACAATAAAGAGCCAAAAATATTTACTTTAANTGAGATGCTTGATCTGTTTTTAAAACATAGAAAAACAGTAGTCATTCGAAGAACAATCTTTGAGCTTGAAAAAGCAAAAGCTAGAGCTCATATTTTAGAAGGCTTAAAGATTGCACTGGATAATATTGATGAGATTGTACAGCTAATTCGAGCAAGCAGCGATACCAATGAAGCAAAAGATGGATTAATGGCACGCTTTAGTTTAAGCGAAGCCCAATCAAAAGCAATTTTGGATATGAGACTCCAAAGACTTACTGGATTGGAGCGAGATAAGGTTGAAGCTGAGTATAAAGAGTTATTAAAGTTAATCGAGTTTTTAGAATCAATCCTAAAAAGTGAAAGCAGACTCAATGAAATCATCAAAGAGGAGCTGATTGAAGTAAAAAATGAATATTCAACTCCAAGAAGAACAAAGATTGAAGATGATTATGATGAGATTGATATTGAAGATTTGATTCCCAATGAGCCGATGGTTGTAACAATCACTCATAGGGGCTATATCAAAAGAGTTCCAATTAAAAACTATGAAAAACAAAATCGTGGCGGAAAGGGCAAAATAGCTGTCACCACCCATGAAGATGACTTTATTGAGCGGTTTTTTATCTCAAACACTCACGATACGCTAATGTTTGTTACCAATTATGGAAAGCTTTATTGGCTCAAAGTCCATAGAATCCCTGAAGGCAGTAGAAGTGCTAAAGGAAAAGCAGTAGTGAATTTGATTAACCTTGATGAGGGTGAAAATATCAAAGCGATTATTCCAACGACTGATTTTGAAAGCGATAAATCTTTGGCATTTTTCACAAAAAATGGTCTTGTTAAAAGAACTAATTTAAGTGAATTTTCAAATATTAGAACTACTGGAATTCGAGCGATCAATTTAGATGAAGATGATGAGTTGGTAGAAGCTCACATTGTATTGCCAGAGACACGGTGGCTCTTTGCGATTACAAAAAAGGGACAGTGTATAAGGTTTAAGGTAGAAGAAGCAAGAGAGATGGGACGAAGTGCAAGAGGGGTTACAGCGATTAAGTTTAAAATAGAGGGTGATTACCTAGCAGGTGCTACCACGATAAATAGTGAAGATAGCGAATTGCTTACTGTCAGCGAAAAAGGGATTGGAAAGCGAACTGAAGCAAAAGAGTATAGAGAACAAAGTCGTGCAGGAAAGGGTGTTATTGCAATGAAGCTAACCCCTACAACAGGTGATTTGGTAGGAGTAGTAATCGTTGAGGATAATAAAGATTTGATGTGTCTAACAAGTGCAGGAAAAATGATACGAGTTGATATGAAAAGTATTCGAAAAGCAGGCAGAAATACAAGTGGGGTAAAGATTGTAACAGTAGGTAGCGATAAAGTGGTCGATATTGCAAAATGCCCAAAAGAGGANAGCGAACCAATTGATATAGAAGAAGAGATTTTGGAGTAAGTGATGTATAATTCTCAAGAGCGAGTNAAAACACTTTTAGATGCGCTGCCATTTATTAAAAAATTTAATAAAGAGATAATTGTTATCAAATATGGAGGCGCTGCACAAATAAGCAGTGTGTTGAAGCAAAAGTTTGCTAGAGATGTTGTTTTGCTCTCTTTGGTAGGGATGAAGCCCGTCATCGTTCATGGTGGAGGCAAAAGTATCACAACGATGTTGGAGCATTTTGGTGTGCAGAGTCGTTTTGTTGATGGGCAACGGGTAACTTGTCTTGATAGTATGAAAATTGCAGAGATGGTGCTAAGTGGAGAGATCAATAAAGAGATTGTTTCGCTTTTGAGTAACTTTGGTGCAAAAGCTATCGGCATAAGTGGAAAAGATGGCAATTTGATTGAAGCACGGGCGAAAGATTTTGAGAGTTTTGGGTATACGGGTGAAGTTGAAGCTGTAAACCCAGAAATTGTGCATAATATTTTAAAAGATGGCTACATTCCTGTTATTGCACCAATTGCTGCAAGTAGTGAAATAGGACATCCTGGATTTAATATTAATGCAGATATTGCGGCATCTAAAGTAGCAATCGCACTTCAAGCAAGAAAAGTATTATTTTTAACAGACATCAAAGGCGTGCTTGATAAAGAGGGTAGTTTACTAACAAAGCTTAGTGTAGAGCAAACCAACAAATTAATAGATGATGGTACGATTCATGGNGGGATGGTTCCAAAAGTAAATGCTTGTATCGATGCGATTAAAGGTGGGGTGAAAAAAGCACATATCATTGATGGTCGGGTNGANCACTCACTNCTTTTAGAGATTTTAACAAGTGAGGGAATAGGCACTTGCTTTGAATGATTTGTTGACAAAAATTGATATTTTCAATATAATTTGCAAACTACAAAAGACCGCAACAAGACTGCTACATATAAAGAACAAGAAGGCAATATGAACAACACGAAGAAAAAATCTAGAACACATATACCAGTAGAGGGTTACACGGTAGAGGATTTACAATCAAAAACACTTGATGAATTGGTGGAGATAGCTAAAGATATAGATGTAGAAAACCCAAATGATTATAAAAGGCAAGATTTGATGTTTGAGATATTGAAGTCTCAAACTTCTCAAGGTGGGTTCATCCTTTTTACGGGCATCCTAGAGATTACCGATAATGGATTTGGGTTTTTACGATCGATTGATAATAACTTTTCAAATAGCGAAAATGATGCCTATGTCTCAGCAACACAGATTCGTAAATTTGGATTGCGTGAAGGTGATGTGATTACAGGGCAAGTGCGTCCTCCAAAAGATAAAGAGAGATACTATGCACTTTTAAAAATTGAAGCAATCAACTACCTTTCACCCGATGAAAGTAAAAAAAGACCACTATTTGATAATTTGACTCCACTTTATGCAAATGAAAAAATAACTCTTTCCTATGATCCAATGAAACTTACGGGTCGGGTGCTTGATATGTTTACACCTATTGGCAAGGGGCAAAGAGCGCTTATTGTTGCACCTCCACGAACAGGAAAAACAGAACTGCTTAAATCAATAGCTCACGGAATTAGTCATAATCACGCTGAGATAGATTTGATGGTATTGCTTGTAGATGAAAGACCCGAAGAAGTAACTGATATGCAAAGATCAGTTAAAGGTGAAGTGTATAGTTCAACTTTTGACATGCCTGCACACAACCATGTAAGAGTTGCTGAGATTGTGTTAGAAAGAGCTAAAAGACGAGTAGAAATGGGCAAGGATGTGGTGATTTTGCTTGATTCGATTACAAGACTTGCTAGAGCATACAATACCGTAACTCCAAGTAGTGGAAAGGTTTTAAGTGGAGGTGTGGATGCAAATGCATTGCATAAGCCAAAGAGATTTTTTGGTGCAGCAAGAAATATTGAACATGGTGGGAGCTTGACCATTATCTCAACAGCATTGATTGATACTGGCTCAAAAATGGATGAGGTAATTTTTGAAGAGTTTAAGGGTACTGGAAATAGTGAAGTAGTTCTTAGCCGTGATATCGCAAATAGAAGAATATACCCAGCAATTGATATCTTGCAATCAGCGACTAGAAAAGAGGAGCTTTTGATGAGTCCTGAAGATTTACAAAAGATTTGGGCATTGCGAAATGCAATGAATGGAATGAATGAAATTGAGGCGTTGAAATTTTTATATACAAAGCTGCAAAAAACAAAAAGTAATGAAGAGTTTTTAAGCATTATGAATGATGGCACATAAGGAGTCAAAGATGCAAAAAATATGTGGAGCGATGACGGCACTTATTACACCATTTAAAAATGGTAAACTTGATGAAGCAAGTTATGAAAAACTTATCAAAAGACAGATTAAAAATAAAATTGATGCGGTAGTGCCTGTAGGAACAACGGGCGAGAGTGCCACTTTGAGTATGGATGAACATAAAAGATGTATTGAGATTGCAGTAGAAACTTGCAAAGGAAGTGGTGCAAAGGTGCTTGCAGGAGCTGGAGCTAATGCTACAAGTGAAGCGATAGAACTTGCAAAACATGCGCAGCAGATGGGAGCGGATGCAATTTTAAGTGTATGCCCATACTATAACAAACCCTCCCAAAGGGGGCTTTATGAACATTACAAGGCGATTGCTCAAAGTATAGAAATTGGTGTGATGCTTTATAATGTACCAGGGCGAACGGGCGTAGATATAATTCCAGATACGGTATGTAAACTTTTTGATGAATTTCCAAATATCTATGCAATCAAAGAAGCAACAGGAAGTATGGAGCGAAGTGTAGACTTGCTTGCACGAAGAGAAGATCTTTGTTTAATGAGTGGCGAAGATAGTATCAACTATCCTCTTATGGCCAATGGCGGCAAAGGTGTAATTTCGGTGACGGCAAATTTGCTTCCAAATATGATTGCAGATCTTGTGCATGAAGCTTTGCAGGGAAATTTGCAAAAGAGTAAAAAAATCAATGATGAGCTTTATCCAATCAATAAAGCGATGTTTTGCGAAAGCAACCCAATTCCTATAAAAGCAGCGATGTATTTAGCAGGGTTAATTGATACACTAGAGTATAGATTGCCTCTTGTGCCACCAAGTAGTGAAAATATGAAAAAGATTGAACTTAGTCTTCAAAAATATCAAATACCAAAACTGTAAGGAAGATGATGTCAAAAACTTTAGTAATTAGCGGTGCAACAAGAGGAATAGGAAAAGCGATTGCCCAAAGATTTGCGAAAGAGGGTATCAATATTGCTTTTACGTATAACTCCAATGAAGAGAGTGCCAATAAGTTAGCCAAAGAGTGGCAAGATGAGTATGGTATCAAAGCTAGGGCATATAAGCTAAATATTTTAGAACCTGAAACCTACAAAGAGTTATTTAAGCAAATTGATGAAGATTTTGATAGGGTTGATTATTTTGTCTCCAATGCTATCATTAGTGGCAGAAGTGTTGTTGGAGGCTTTGGACCATTTATGAGGTTAAAGCCAAAGGGTTTAAATAATATCTATACTGCAACGGTTTTAGCTTTTGTAGTGGGTGCTCAAGAAGCAGCAAAAAGAATGGAAAAAGTTGGTGGCGGATCTATTGTGAGCTTAAGCAGCACTGGAAATTTGGTCTATACCCCAAACTACTCTGGGCATGGTAGTAGTAAAAGCGCTGTGGAGACAATGGTAAAATATGCAGCAGCTGAACTTGGTAAAAAAAATATTAGAGTCAATGCTGTAAGTGGTGGACCAATAGATACTGATGCACTGAAAGCTTTTCCAAACTATGAAGAAATCAAAAGGGAAGTTGAGAAAAGAAGCCCGCTGAATCGAATGGGGCAAGCAGAAGATTTAAGCGGTGCAGTCTATTTTTTATGCACCGATGAAGCTTCTTGGTTAACAGGGCAAACTATCGTCATTGATGGTGGGATAAGTTTCCAATAATGCTAGCACTTAATCTACCAAACGCACTAGCAGTTTTTCGAATAGCATTAGCGCTACTCATGCTATTTTTTCTCATTGAAAGAGATAGTACTCTACTTTTGGGTATCCATTACTCTTGGTTAGATTTTTTTGCAGCTACTATTTTTTTGATTGCTTGCATAACCGATTTTTTTGATGGATATATTGCAAGAAAATTTGATCAAGTGACAACTTTGGGAAAAATTCTTGATCCACTTGCAGATAAGATGCTTATACTTGCTGGATTTATTGGATTGATGATACTTGATAGAGCAAGTGGATGGCTTGTTTTTTTGATTCTTACAAGAGAGTTTTTTATTACTGGACTTCGAGTCATAGCAGCAAGCAATGGAATAGAAATTGCTTCATCGATGCTTGGAAAAGTAAAAACAATAACTCAAATGGTTGCAATATGGTGGCTTTTGATAGATTGGCCTTTTGGGGGAGAACTGCTTGTTATTGCTNCGATAATTACNCTNTATTCAGGTTATGAGTACACCATAAAATATGTTAAAAATTTTCATTAGTTTGAGTTTACTAAGTGTTTTTTCCATAGCTTATACACTCAAGCAAAGTTATGAACTTGATAAGCCAAGGGTTTGTTCAACCGATTTGGTTCCTAAGTGTGAACGAAAATTTTTTATACTTAATCTTCCACAACATCAATCAAAATATGAACATCCTGCACATGAAATTCGCAAAATATTTAAACAATTTGGATGTGAACTTGATGAGAATGAAACATTTGCTAGAGTAACATTTCATTTAAAAAGCAATGCACAATGTTTGGTTGATGATATAGGTGCATATTTTAAAAATCTTTACCCCTCTATTCAAATTAACACCATATTTATACAATCCAACCGATATTTTGATTGCAAGAAAAAGTATTTTATTGAATCTATACCTCAAAGGCATACTGGTACAATTGTTGTTAATCAAGAGGGAGAGAGATACTTTTTTCGCTATGATATTGATGCCAAGGTTCAAAGATTGGTTTCGCAAACTCCTATTAAAAAAGGTGAAAGTTTGACACCTTCAAACACATCGTTGCAATTTGTTCAATTTCGCGATTTGCAGCGAAATTATATCCATAGCATCGATAACCTCGTGGCAAAATACCGCATCCAAGAGGAACGAGAATTGACCTTAGAAATGGTGATGCAAAAACCTGATGTCAGACAGGGACACACTGTAAAATGTATATATAGACAAAATAATATTACCATCGAATTTGAAGCAAGAGCATTAAATGATGGTATAATTGGGGATGAAATACTGGTGCAAAAGGGTTTAAAGCATTATAGAGCTAGAATCATCGGGCATAATTTAGTGGAGATACTTTAAAGGATGTAGGTGAAAAAGATTGTTGTAGCAACGAGTGGAGCCAGCGGGGTAGGTTTGGCACAAAAGTTTATCAATAACCTCCCCAAAGGGTATGAGTGCCACTTCATCAAAACAGAAAATAGCGATATAGTAAATTTGAAAGAGGGTGCAAATGTGATTATGCATGAAGAAAGTGATATCGCTGCTTCCATTGCAAGTGGAAGCTTTGGGGTGGATATGATGGCGATAATTCCAACAAGCATGAATACTTTAGCAAAGATTTCAAATGCTATTGCGGATAATTTGGTGTGCCGGGCAGCAAGTGTGATGATAAAGGAGCGAAAAACGCTGCTGCTAGCTCCAAGGGAGATGCCTTTTAGCCCGATAGATTTAGAAAATATGCAAAAACTTTCACAAATTGGAGTTATTATCGCACCGCCTATTCTTGGGTATTATGCACAAATTCAAACACTTGAGCAGATGGAGGATTTTTTGATTGGTAAATGGTATGACCAGCTTGGCATTGAGCATAATCTCTTTCAAAGATGGGGAGAATAGTAATAGATGAAGCGAATTGCAATATATCCAGGCACCTTTGATCCTATTACAAATGGGCATCTAGATATTATCAACCGTGCAAATTGCTTATTTGATAAAATTATCGTTGCAGTTGCTGCAAACCCAGCTAAAAAGCCAAGATTTACACTACAAGAGAGGGTAGAGTTTGTTAAAAAATCGGTTTGCATTATGAAAAATGTAACTGTTGAGCCTTTTGATACGCTGCTTGTAGATTTTGCACGCCAAAAAAATGCACAAATTATTATCCGCGGGCTTCGAGCAGTGAGTGATTTTGAGTATGAGTTGCAGATGGGGTATACCAACTCTTCACTTGATGATGCTATTGAGACAGTTTACTTGATGCCAACACTTCAAAATGCTTTTATATCCTCTTCAATTGTCCGAAATCTACTTGATTATAACGGGAAGATTGATCATTTAGTGCCAAAAGCAGTGTGCAAATTAATATGCAGCAAAAATAGAAACAACTNATTTGCTAACACAGTTTTAATGGTTGAAATGATATAATTTTATAGTTTGTAAATAAGGGTTAGATATGCCAAAAAGAGAAGATATCGAAACGATTTTACTTATAGGTTCTGGACCTATAGTGATTGGACAAGCTTGCGAATTTGACTACAGCGGAACTCAAGCCGCAAAAACACTCAAAGAACTTGGATACAGAGTTATCTTAATCAATTCAAACCCAGCNACCATTATGACAGATCCAGAATTTGCAGATNGTACTTACATAGAGCCCATTAATGAAAAAGTAATTGCAAAAATTATTGAGAGAGAAAATGTAGATGCGATACTTCCAACGATGGGCGGTCAAACAGCACTCAATGTTGCAATGAGTATGTATGAAAAGGGAATGCTTGAAGATATTGTCTTTTTAGGGGTAAATCCTGCAGCGATTAAAAAGGGTGAAGATAGACAAGCTTTTAAAGAAGCGATGATGAAAATTGGTTTGGATATCCCTATTTCACACTATGCATATTCGATGGAAGAAGCACTTGATGCGGCAGCAAAGATTGGTTTTCCTATGATTTTGAGAGCTTCATACACGCTTGCTGGTGGTGGCAGTGGTGTCGCTTATAATATTGATGAATTCAAAGAGATTGCACAAAGAGGTTTAGAAGCAAGTCCGATTAATGAAATTTTGATTGAGGAATCTTTGCTTGGATGGAAAGAGTATGAAATGGAGGTTATCCGCGATAAAAAAGATAACTGCATCATTGTGTGTTCAATTGAGAACCTTGATCCTATGGGGGTACACACAGGAGATTCAATAACCATTGCACCTGCNCTNACACTTACAGATAAAGAGTTTCAAAGAATGCGAGATGCATCATTTGCTATTTTGCGCGAAATTGGGGTAGATTCTGGTGGAAGCAATGTGCAGTTTGCTGTAAATCCAGAAAATGGAAGAATGACAGTAATTGAGATGAATCCAAGGGTAAGCCGAAGTAGTGCTCTTGCATCCAAAGCTACAGGGTATCCCATAGCTAAAGTTGCAACTTTGCTTGCAGTGGGTTATACCCTTGATGAAATCAAAAATGATATCACTGGCACGGTGGCAAGTTTTGAGCCGTCAATTGATTATATCGTAACAAAACTTCCTCGATTTACCTTTGAAAAATTTCCCGAAACAGATTCAACCCTCACCACATCGATGAAGAGTGTGGGTGAAGTGATGGCAATTGGAAGAACCTTTAAGGAATCAATACAAAAAGCGCTTTGTTCGCTTGAAACCGGGCTTAGAGGGTTTGAAGAAAGTAAACGTAGATGATGAAGAGTTAGCCAAAGAGATTCGAAGGGCCCACGCTGATAGGTTGCTATATGTTTATGAGGGCTTTAGACGAGGGTGGAGTGTTGAGGATATTTATCAATTGTGTAAAATTGATCGATGGTTTTTATACCAGCTTGAAGAGTTGTCTGCCCTCGAGCGTAGNGTTGATTTNGAAACTTTAAGTGATGAAAAGTTTTTAAGAGAGCTGAAAGCAAATGGCTTTAGTGATGCAATGATAGCACACTTAATCAATGAAAAAGAAAATACTGAGCTTACAGANAATGATATCTACAGTGCAAGAGAGAAGCTTGGTATTGCGTTGGAGTATAATGAAGTAGATACCTGCGCGGCTGAATTTGAAGCATTGACTTCCTATTTATATTCTTATACCAATATTTCAAAAATTCCTCAACTACCCTATGAGAGAGGGGAGGGGAGAAAGGTATTGGTTATTGGGGGTGGACCAAATAGAATTGGACAAGGGATTGAGTTTGATTACTGCTGTGTTCATGCAGCATATGCGCTTAAGGATATGGGGATTCAATCGATAATGTACAATTGCAATCCTGAAACGGTATCAACCGATTATGATACAAGTGATATCTTATATTTTGAGCCAATCGATTTTGAAAGGGTGCGAAGTGTTATAGAGCGAGAAAAACCAGATGGTGTGATTGTACACTTTGGCGGGCAAACTCCCCTAAAGCTTGCCAAAAAACTTACCGCTATTGGAGCAAAGATTATTGGTACAAGTGCAAAAGTGATTGATGAAGCTGAAGATCGAGAAAAATTTTCAAACTTTTTAAATAGATTGAAACTCAAGCAACCACAAAATGGTACGGCAACCACAAAGGAGCAAGCTTATGAAATTGCTAAAGAGATAGGCTATCCTGTGCTTGTGCGACCAAGCTATGTCCTTGGTGGACGAGCGATGCGGATTGTGTATTCACAAGAGGAGTTGCAAAACTATATGGATGAAGCAGTAAGTNTGTCGCATCAATCACCTGTGCTTATCGATAAATTTTTAGACCGTGCGATTGAACTNGATGTAGATGCGATTAGTGATGGCAAAGATGTCTATATTGGTGCAATTATGCAGCACATCGAAGAAGCTGGAATCCATAGTGGCGATAGTGCATGCTCATTGCCAACGGTAAGTTTGAGTGATGCTATGATAGAGGATATTGAAAATCAAACAAAGATAATTGCACTTGGACTTGGGGTAAAAGGGCTTTTAAATATCCAGTATGCAATCTATCAAGGTGAAGTGTATGTAATTGAGGTTAATCCAAGGGCAAGCCGAACAGTGCCGTTTGTAAGCAAAGCTACAGGTATGCCACTGGCAAAAGTTGCAACAAGAGTGATGGTGCAGGATGATTTGAAAGACGCGTTAAAGTTTTATGATACTTTTGGTGTAGTCACTGATAATGGTAATGTTTTCAAACCAAAACTCAAAGGGCATATTGCTGTAAAGGAAGCGGTATTTCCNTTTGATAAACTCAGTGGAGCTGATTTGATACTGAGTCCTGAGATGAAGTCAACAGGTGAAGTGATGGGTATTAGTAGTAGTTTTGGAACAAGCTTTGCNAAAAGTCAGATTGCTTGTAAAAATGATTTGCCTACAAAGGGAACAGTGTTTATGTCACTAACCGATTTAGATAAACCTAACGCGGCAAGTTTAGCAAAAAAATATATCGCTTTAGGGTTTGATATTGTCGCTACAAGTGGTACGCATAAAGTATTAACAAGTAGCGGCGTAAAGTGTAAAAAGGTGTTGAAAATCAGTGAGGGACGACCCAATATTACCGATAAAATCAAAAATGGTGAAATCGCTTTGGTAATCAATACAAGCGATAATCGATCAAGTAAAAATGATGCGAAACTAATCCGACAAGCGGTGCTTCGAGAAAAGGTTGCTTATTTTACAACTATCGCAGCAGCCAATGTGGCAGCTGAAGCGATTGNAAATTTAAGTGATGTATATGTGCCAAAAGCGCTGCAAGATTACCTAAACTAAAAATGCTAAAAGATTTGGTCTACTTCGTACAAACTGATACCACAGTAGGCTTTCTCTCTCAAAACCCCTCTAAGCTTTCTCAAGTAAAACAACGGGTAGAGGGTAAAAGCTACATCAAAGCAGTTCCCTCTACAAGGTATCTTCCAAGAGTTCCGCAGATACATAAAAATCGCATACGAAGAGCAAAAAAAACTACTTTTATCTATCCAGGTGGCGAAAGTTACCGCATTGTTGATGGTAAACATAAAGATTTCGTGGCAAAATTTGGATGGATTTATACAACTTCAGCCAATCAAAGCAGAAAAGATTTTGATTTGGATTATGCAATAAAAAATTGCGATGTAATTGTTGAAGATAAAAGGGGATTGAGTCCAAAAGGAGCTTCAAAACTCATAAAACTTTATAAAAGAGGCTCTAAGCGACTTCGATGAGGATGCTACATTCATTTATCTTTTGTTACTTTGCTGCTTATTACTTACATCTTTTGCAATAACCATCCCTACAAATGCACTATCTCTATAAATTTCAATCCGAAAGTGGTTTTCATCGGGATTAAGAGCAAAGCGTTTTGGAATATCTTTTGTATGAACAAGAGCATTGTTTTGATTACCTTTTACTTTGGTAAACCCAATTACATTGATTCTATAGCCANGTGGGGCTTTTACTTTGAAGTTCTTTGTATATTCAAAGCTTGATGGAATTTTAACGCTCTTTTCTTTACNATCAACAATAATTTTAACCTCTTTCAAACTATTGTCAATTTCAAAATAATCCGGGTAGAGATACACTATAGGTAGATGCCCTACATTGATTTTAAAAAGTGTAGCGTTTGCTGTTTTATGTGGCAAAAAAGCAACAAGTGGATTGTCTGATTTGATTGTGGTTTTAGTTTTTGGTAATGGAACATAACGTAGTACCTTTTTGACATTATTCAAATCAAGTTCAATAGAATCATTAATAATCACTTTGCCATAATTATGCACCCTTTGCTTTACTTCATCAGGGGTTAACTTGAAGTCTCTACTAAACTCTATCCCCATAATCTTCATATACGCTTCAATAGCTTGAAGTTGATAAAAAACTTTAAGTGGAAGGCTTTCAATGTTTTTGCTTGTTTCAATTGCAAATGCTGCTTTGCCGTTATTAATAGCAAAGTAGGTAAGTGATAGTTGCTGCTCTTCATCTTTGTATTTTGTGTTAGTATTTTTGACGCCAAAACGGTGGTAGTTTTGCTCTAAATAGCTGTTATTTAAAATTTTTACCACTTCATGAGCAATTTTATCTAGTTCGCTATATTTTTTAAGTTGCGGAGCTACTTCTTGGTCTATAATGGTTGCTTGCCCCCATGCTGCCGGGTTAAAGATAGAGCTTTCCCATTGTGGACGGTAAAAGCCATGTCCATCATGAAGATTAAGGATCAAATCAACTTCCTCATCGGTAATTAATTTTTTAATCTTTGAAACGATTTCGTAATCTTTATCATTTGGATNTAAGGAAGCAAATTTTCGGTTCATATCACCATAAATTCCTCTTTTATTTTTGACAATAGAATCAAAATTCAAATTTGGAACAATCCAAACATTTCCCTTGTTTATTGTATAGTGTTGTGCTATGAGTGCTGGAGCGAAATATGAACCAGGCTCATCCCCGTGAATACCGCCAATAATCAAAAGTGTATCACCAGGCTCTGCACCTCTTTTTTTGAAAGTATCAAAGTGTAACTCTGCAGCATAAAGCCCAA
>Ga0052835_100010_pt1 | contig 21240 bp, 19 predicted proteins | sample Wilsouwater61714_FD_53172 | JGI IMG/M metagenome (GOLD analysis project Ga0052835, IMG submission 53172) | Hot spring water microbial communities from Wilbur Hot Springs, California, USA - Wilbur source water - 6/17/14 | ecosystem: Environmental > Aquatic > Thermal springs > Unclassified ...
TTATTTCTATATTAGTTGCATTATTTATTACAAATTTTTCAGAATCAAGATATTATAAAGACGAAAATATAGAACTAAGCCAATTTATACAAAATTATAAAACTTGAGATTATGAAAGTATTTTAATTGAATGAACAAAATCTATAGCTACTTATAGGGAAAAATTAATAGATTGATGAATTGAAAAGATTAGAAGAGATATTGTTATTTTACCTAAAAATTATTCACTGAAAGAATTATGATTTTTAGATGAAGAAATTAATACTAAAATAGAAATAAAAGATACTTCTAGAGCAGAATTTTGGAAATCAATGCTTCCTACAATTATTATACTGATATTGTTTATACTTATAGCTATGATAATAATAGCTAGAATGTGATGAGTGGCTAATAATGCTATGAATTTTTGAAAATCAAGAGCAAAACTATATGATAAAACAAAAGAAAAAGTATTGTTTAAAGATGTTGCTTGAGCTGAAGAAGAAAAAGAAGAACTAAAGGAAGTAGTGGATTTTTTAAAAAATCCAAAAAAATATAAAGAAATGTGAGCAAAAATACCTAAATGAATTTTACTTGTATGACCTCCATGAACTTGAAAAACACTTATAGCTAGAGCTGTAGCAGGGGAGAGTAATGTACCTTTTTTAAGTATATCTGGTTCTGAGTTTGTTGAAATGTTTGTGTGAGTATGAGCTTCTAGAGTTAGAGACTTATTTGAAAAAGCTAAAAAACTAGCACCAGCAATTATTTTTATAGATGAAATAGATGCTATTTGAAAAAAAAGATGACCTTGAACAGGTTGATGACATGATGAAAGAGAACAAACTCTTAATCAAATACTTACTGAAATGGATGGTTTCACATGAGATACTAATGTAATTGTTATGTGAGCAACAAATAGAGCTGATGTTTTAGATAAAGCATTGCTTAGACCTTGAAGATTTGATAGAAAAGTTACAATTAATCTTCCAAATTTAAATGATAGAGAAAAAATTCTTAAAGTTCACTCTAGATGAAAACCAATGAGTGATGATATAGATTATAAATCTATAGCTTCTCAAACAGTTGGATTTTCGTGAGCTGATTTGTGAAATTTAATTAATGAATCTGCTATATTAGCAGCTAGAAATAATAAAAAAATAATTTCAAAAGAAGATATAGAAAAGTCTTTTGAGAAAATAGTTATGTGATTATCAAAAAAATCACAAGTAATGAATGAAAAAGAAAAAGAAATAACTGCTTATCATGAGGTAGGACATGCATTAGTAGGAAAATTACTTCCAAATACAGATCCTATTCATAAGGTAAGTATTATTTCTAGATGAGGTGCTCTATGAGTTACTTGGTTTTTGCCTGAAAGAGACTCTCTACTAGTATCAAAATCTAAATATCTAGATGAACTAGCTACTTTATTTGCATGAAGAGCTGCAGAAGAAATATTTTTTGGTCCTGAGAATATAACAACTTGAGCTTCAAATGATATTGAAAGAGCTACTAAGATAGCAAGAAATATGGTTACAAGATTTGGTATGGATGAAGAAATTTGACTTGAAAATTTTGCTCCTGAAATGATAGAATGAAATTTTCTTTGAGCTGAATGAGCTACTAAACCTTTTTCAGATAAAACACAAGAATTAATAGATTTAAGAGTTAAAAAAATACTTGATGAAGCTTATAAAGTAGCCTTAAAAATAATAAATGATAACAAAGAATTACATATTAAAATATCAAAAGATTTATTAGAAAAAGAAGAAATAAATAGGGAAGAATTTGATTCTTATTTTGCTTAATTTTACATTTCATTAAAAATAGTCTATGCTTTGAGAAATAGCTAGTTTTATAGTAAATAAAGTAGAACAATTTTGATACATATGAATTTTTATAATGATGACTATTGAGTCTAGCTTTATACCATTTCCATCTGAATTAGCTATGATACCAGCTTGATATCTAGCAAGTCAATGATCTATGAATTTTTACATAGCTTTAATAGCTTGAAGTATAGGTGCTATTTTATGAGCTTCAATAAATTATATTATATGACTTAAATTATGATGACCTGTTTTAAAAAAAATTATACATAATTATTGAAAATATTTTTTTATATCAGAAAAACATTATATTTCTTGAGAAAAATATTTTGAAAAACATTGAAGTATTACTACTTTTAATGCTAGATTTATACCAGCTATAAGGCAATTGATAAGTTTACCAGCATGAGTATTTAAAATGAATTTTTGAAAATTTATTATATATACTTGACTATGAGCTAGTATTTGGAACTTGATACTTATGTATATATGATATATTTCTGGTCAAAATAAAGAGTTAATAAGTGAGTATTCTAATTTTGCTTTAATTTCTGTATTAATTTTTACATTTATTTTAAGTATTTTATATTATTTGACTAATAAATATATTTTAAATAAGTATGCATGAAAAAAATAGTTATATTATCATGATGAACTTGATTTGAAAAAGAAATAGCAATTAAAAGTGCTTCTTTTTTTAAAAATCATTTAGAAAAAGATTTTGATTATTATGAGCTACCTAAGGAGTTAGATTTATTTTTAGAAAAATATAATTACAGCCTTGCTATTCCTCTCTGTTTTTTATTGAGAATACTTAAATCTTAGATATATTTATGAAAAACAAACAATTAGTGGATTTAATTGTTAATAAATATATATGATAGATTTTTTACAAAATAAAAAAATAGCCATACTTTGATATGGAGTTGAATGAAAATCAACTCTTAATTTTTTATTAAAAAATTGATTATTAAAGGAAAATATAACTATATTAGATAAAAATATAATAAAAAATGACTTATCTATAAAAGTTATATCTTGAGAAAAATATATGGATAATCTAGATGACTATGATTATATTTTTAAATCTCCATGAATAAGCCCATATACTAATTGACTTAAAAAATATAAAAATAAAATATTAACTCAAACAAAATTATTTTTTGAAATATATAATTGAAAAATAATTTCAATAACTCAAACAAAATGAAAATCTACAATTTCAGTTTTAATTTATGAAGTTTTAAAAAAAGCTTGATATAAAGTTTTATTAGTTTGAAATATATGAAATCCTGTTTTAGAAGAAATTGATTTCAATATAAATTATGATTTCATAGTTTATGAGCTATCTAGTTATATGTTAGAAGAACTTGAAAATCATCATAGTTATATATCAATTTTATGAAATATATTTCCAGATCACCTAGATTGGCACTGTTGATTTGATAATTACAAAAAAGCTAAAGAAAATATATTAATAAATTCTAAAAATTTATTAATTTGATATAATTTATATCCTGAAATTCAAAAAAAACTCTTAAATCGCAAAATTTTAAGTTTTGGTTGAGAAAGCTCTTATTATAGCCATAAAAATAATGATTTTTTTATAGGTAATTATATTAAATTAAAAAATGTAAAAACAAATCTTATTTGAGATCATAATCTTGATAATATTTGTTGAGTTTTATGAGTGTGTGATATTATTTGAATTGATTTTAATTTATTAAAAGATATTTTATTAAAATTTAAATGATTATCTCATAGACTTGAAAATATTTGAACTTATAAATTAATAACTTTTATAGATGATGCAATATCAACAACTCCTGAAAGTACAATAGCTTGAATAAAAGCTTTTTGAGAAAATATAGGATGTATATTTTTATGATGAACTGATAGATGATATGATTTTTTATCTTTGTATAAAATATTAGAACACTATAAAATCAAAAATATTGTATTATTTCCAGATTCTTGAGATAGAATATTAGAATTATTAGACTCAAGTTATAATATACTAAAAACTGAAAAAATGGAAGATGCCGTTAAATTTGCATATAAATTTTGTTGATCATGAAAGATATGTTTATTATCAACAGCAAGTCCAAGTTATGGTATATGGAAAAATTACATAGAAAAATGAAATGAATTTAAAAAATATGTCTTAAAATATTCAAAATAGGATAGAGAATATTTTACAAATAACATTACATAATGTATCTTATGTAATATTATTTGTATATAAAAATAAAAGCCTAATTTATTTTAGGCTTTTATTTCATAAATTTCTGTATATGTTTTTTTTAAATTAAATTTACAAATATTTATTTATTAATTCTAAATTTTCTTCATAAACTTCTTGTGATATAACTCATTTTCAAAATAAATCTTCTATAGATGACTTCATTGTTATCATACCATCACTTTTTCAAGTTTCTATAGCATTAGCTAACTGATGAGTTTGATTTTTTCTAATAAGATTTGCAACTCAAGTATTATTAATAAGCACTTCTGTTGCTACAACTCTTCATTTTTTATCGGCAGTTTTTAATAATTGTTGCCAAACAACTCATATAAGAGATTCTGATAATTGTTGTCTAATTTTTTCTTTTTCTCATGGTTCAAACATATCAATAACTCTTGCTACAGTTCTTGGTGCACCAGATGTATGCAATGTAGCTATTACCAAATTTCAAGTTTCAGCTGCTCTAAGAGCTAGTCTAAAAGTTTCTAAATCTCTTAATTCTCATATCATTATTACATCACTTGCTTGTCTTAATGCATATTTTAATCAATTTTCAAAGCTATTTGTATTTACTCATACTTCCCTTTGTTCTATGATAGATTTATTATTTTGATAAATAAACTCTATAGGATCCTCAATAGTTATAATATGTTTTTTTTGATTTTTATTTATTTCATTTATAAGTGAAGCCATTGTAGTTGTTTTTCAACTTCAAACTGATCAAGTAATTAATATAAGTCAATTTTTTCTTTTAATTAAATTTCTTATACTTTCTTGAAGTCATAAATCATCAAAATCAGGAATTTCATCTTTAATAGGTCTAAAAACTAATCAGTATCAGTCCTTTTGTGAAAAAGCATTTACTCTAAATCTAGAATAACCTGATAATTCAACTGAAAAATCTAATTCTAAATTTTTTAAAAATACTTCTTTTTGAGTTTCACTCATAACAGATAATACAATTTCTTTTGAATCTTCTTTTGATATAATATCATATTCATCAATATATTCTACATCTCAATTTATTTTTAATGAAGGTTTACTTCATCAAGTAATAATTATATCAGAAGCATTTTTATCAAGACCTTCTTTTAATATTTTTCCTATTTTCATTTGTTTTTTGTATTAGAAGTTAAAATTTTAATTATATTGTCTCTATATTCTTTAAAATCAGGCATATATTTTTTTTCTATTTCTTCTAAATTTAGATTTTGTTTAATTTTTATTAATATAAAATTAGAATAAGACTTTATATTATCATTATTTAATCTTGGAACTATTATTTCATCTCAATTAACTATAATATCTTTATTATTTTCAATAAAATTTTTTACATATTCAGGATAATCATCTCAATCCCCTCTTTCTCAAATTACACAATATCAATCATCATAATATTGTTTAAGATATTGTTTTTCTTGTTGAGTTATTCATAAATAATCATCTATTTTTTGATTTCATATATATAAATTTCAACTAGATAAAATCATTTTTTCTCTATTTTTTAAATAGTTTGATTTTAAAGTATTTACCATATATTATTATTTATAAAATATTAATTCAAATATATGATATCATAAATAAAAATATATTGCAAAAATATTTTAAATTTTTGCAATATATTTTTTTAAAATAGATGATTATAAGTACTTACTACAAACTTCACTTAATTCACTAGGTTGTCTAACTCATACAAGAGTTTCAACTAATTCTCAATCTTTTAAAACTACTAAAGTAGGTATACTCATAACTCTAAATTGTTGAGCTATAGAAGGATTTTCATCTACATTTACTTTAGCGACTTTCATCTTATCCCCTATTTGATTAGCAAACTCTTCAAGTAATGGTAACATCATTTGACAAGGTCCACACCATTCAGCCCAAAAATCAACTAAAACAACACCTGAAGATGTTTCACTAGCAAAGTTAGATTCATTTAATTGTAATACAGACATATTTAAATAAATTAAAATATAAAATACATTTTATATTTGATAGTATGTATAAATAACATAACATATCCTTATAAAGTTTAATAGTATTATAAATAATTTCAAATTTATTTTTAATTTTTTTATTTTTTTCTTCTACTAAATTTATCTTTAATTCTTTTAGCTTCTTTTTCTCATAATTTTTCAATCAAAACCAAATCCATCTCTGCTGATTCTTCAAATATATTCATATCTATATCTATTCAATTCTCTAACTTATACTTATAATCATCATAATTTCAATAACTAACAGTTAATTCTCAATCTTTTATAATCCAAATAATTTTTGCGACTTTGTTTACAAAATATCTATCATGAGATATAAAAAGTATAGTTCAAGGATATTTTAAAATAGCTTTTTCAAGAGATTCTCTCGAATCATAGTCAAGATGATTTGTAGGTTCATCTAATATCATAAGATTTGATTCTTTTTGTCATATTATTGCAAAAAGTAATTTTGATCTTTGTCATCAAGATAAACTTTCAACAGGCTTGTCTATTAATTCTTTATCTATTAAATAATACTTTAAATATCAAATCATTTGCTCATTTGACATAACAATTCAATGTTTTTCAAAATTTTCTCTGATAGTTTTTTTCATATCTAATTCCTCATGCATTTGAGAATAATAGATTTTTTTTATTCATTTTCATTTTGAAACTAATCCTTCAAGTGGTTCTATTTTTCACATAAGTGTTTTTAAAAATGTTGATTTTCACACTCAATTTTCTCACAATATTCATACTCTATTTCACTTTTGTAATTCTAGTTCTCTTATGAAAAATAAAGGATCTTTTCTTCCAATAAATACATCTTTAAAATTATATATTTTTGTTTGATTATTTTCTTCATAATTAAAAAAGAATTTAGGTTTTGGTGGTATATATGGTTTTTCTATTTTTTCTAGTTTATCTAATTGTTTTATTCTTGATTGAGCAAAACTTGCTCTAGATCAGGCTCTAAATCTGTTAATAAGATTTTCTTCTTTTTTTATGTATTCTTGCTGTCTTTCATAATCTTTTAATTTTCTTTTTTCTATTTTTTCTCTTTCATCTACATATCTAGAATAATTCATGTGATAAAAATTTAATTGTCTAGCTGGTTGAACCTCATAAGTTTTAGGACAAGTTTTATCTAAAAATTCTCTATCATGAGATATTATAACATATCAGTTATGCCATTTATTTTGCAAATATGATTCAAGCCATTCTACACTATTCATATCTAGAAAATTTGTTGGTTCATCAAGACAAAGTATATCTGGAGATTCAACAAGTATTTTACATAGTGCTACTTTTGTTCTTTGTCATCAACTTATCTCACATAGTTTTTTATCAAGTAAATCCAAAATCTGCATACCATTTGCTACCCCNTGAATTTGATTGTTATAATTATATCATCATATTTGAGAAAATCTATCTATAAGANTAGTATATTCTTCAATAAGCTCCATATCTTCTGGATTTTGAGACATTTTTTCTTCTAATAAACTTATAGCTTTTTCCATCTCAATAATTTCCTTAAATCATTCTTTTATCTCTTGTCTAACTGTTTTTGATTCATCATCTGAAAAAACTTGAGATAAATATCAAATACTCATATTTCAAACATTTTCTATAATACCATCAAAATCTTTTATAACTCATGTTAGTATTTTCAAAATAGTTGTTTTTCAAACTCAGTTTCATCATACAAGTGCTATTTTATCAGTGTCATTTATTATAAAATCAATATCTTTTAGTATTATATTTCAATCAATTTCGTATTTGTCTATTTTTACTCTCAGATGCTTCATATATTTTTATTTATTTCTAATTTTAAAAATAATATGTAAATATATATATTTTGCAAATATAATTTAGATATACACCCAATTTAAAAAAATTATGATAAAATAATAAATTTCCTTTGTAATAAAAATATATTGACATTTTATCTTTGTTTTATAAATTAATTTTAGTTATCTATTACTTGTATTAAATAACAAAATAAATGTTATCAAAAAATAAAGAAAAAATCATTAAATCACTTCATAAAAAAAGAAATAGAGCTAATTTAAATCTATTTTTGTGTGAATGAGAAAAAAATTTAGAAGAATTATTAAAATCATGAAATGATTATGTTGATATTTATATAAGTCATAGTTTTTATACTAAATACTCTCCCCTGCTTAAATGAAAAAAATATGAAATAATAGATGAAACTCAAATAAGCAAAATATCAACTCTAAAGACAAATACTTCTTGACTAGCTATAATCAATAAAGCTGAAAATAAAGTGTTAGAAATAGATAAAAATGAAATAATATTAGTGCTTGATGAAATAAAAGATCCTTGAAACCTATGAACTATAATAAGGATTTGTGATTGGTATTGAGTTAAAAAAATAATTTGTTCAAAAAATACTTGCGAGCTTTATAATCCTAAAGTAATAAATTCGACTATGGGAAGTTTTCTAAGAGTAAATTTATATTACACTGATTTAGTAGAATATTTATGAAAACAAAAAAATACAAAAATATACTGAGCTTTACTTAATTGAGAAAATATTCACAAAACTAAATTTAATAATTCTTGATTTATAGTTATAGGTAATGAAAGTAAGTGAATAAGTAATGAAGTTAAAGAGATTATAACAGACAAAATAACTATTCCAAGTTTCGGTTGAGCTGAAAGTTTAAATGCTTGAGTTGCTAGTTGAATAATACTTGATAATGTATTTAGAAGTAAAAAGGGTTAGATTATTTAGTATAAATTAAATATTTTTTACTATTTCTAATCTTTTTTTATATTTCATACATTTCATTCTATATACAAAGTTTGAGTTGGGAATGCCATATCAATTCAAGCTTTTTCAAATTCTTCTTTTATTTTTAGATTAATTTCTTCTTTTAGTTTTAAAAATTCTTTATAATCAGTTACTCTAGAGAAATATGTAGCATTAATATTCAATGAAAAATCTCAAAAACTATCAAAATTAACCCTACTAGAAATTATTTTATCATCATCTTTTTCTCAAGTATAACTTTCTAGAATGTCTTCAATTATTTTAACTCATTTTTTTAATTTTTCTATATCAGTATCATATGTCAATCAAACAGATAAATCACATTTTCTGCTCATTCTTGCAGAATAATTCTCAACACTACTTGATATTATATTCTCATTTGGTATAAGAATATCATGTCAATTTAAGTCAGATAATTTTAAATAAGTAAGTCATATATCTTTAACTACTCATGTAAATCATCATACTTTTACAAAATCTCAAATAGAAAAAGGTCTGTTAATTATTACACTTATAGCTCAAAATATATTTGCTACACTTTTTTGTGCTGCTAAAGCAATAGCAAGTCATCAAACTCAAGCTCAAGTAATTAAAGCACTTATATTGTATCCTAAATTTCAAACTATTGTTATAATTCAAATAATCCAAATAAAAACAATAATTACTTTATTTAATATAGGAAAAACTTGTTGAGAAAGAGATGAATTATCTTGTTTTTTAGCTATTTCTTTAAATATAGTTTTGATAAAAGTAGTTATTAGTACTAAAAAAGCTACTATAAAAGATACATTAAATATTTTATCTACAATATTTTGTAATTTATCTGGAATAATAGCTATATTTAGTGCTATGTAAATAGATACAATATATTTTGATATATTTAAAAATTTTACTACTAATTCTAAAACTAAAAAATCATATTTTGTTTTTGTTTTTGATGTAATTTTTTTTCAATAAAAATCAAACTTTTTTATNAATATATTTAATGAATAAAAAGACAATATAAGAGCAAAAATACCACTTAAAACAGATAAAACATATTCAAAATATATAGAGTATGTAATTATCTCTTTATAGTAAACTGTAGTTTTAAATATAAATAAAGCTATAAAATATAAAATTCAAATTAATATAAATAAGTAATTTTTCAGCATATTCTTTTTTGTTAATTAATAAAAATATTATCTACATCCATTTTTTAGTCCAATCTTTAAGTAATTCTATATTTTTTGAAAAACTCATTCATTTTTCTGTCAAACAATATACTACTTTGTTTTTAGTATTTTCTTTTGTATAACTTTTTATAAATCAAAAAGATTGCAGTTCTTTTAGTCTATTGGATAGAATTCTTGGATTTATTCATTCTAAATTTTTCTCAATTTCAGAGAAACTTTTGCATCATTCAGACATAGATTTTAAAATCAATAATACCCATTTTTTTCATATAAAAGAAAATAAATGCATTATAGGACAGTATTCTAATTGATTTTTATTATTCATTTTAAAAAATTATTTAATAATTTTTTTTAGTTATTTTATATATTTTTTGATTTTTTTCAAAATAAAAATAAAATAACACATAAAATTACACCTTATAATTTGTTATTACTTAATTCTAATAGAAAATAATGAAGTCTATACACGATGAAGAACAGTTAAAAAAAGATTTGAAAGATCAAAAAATACCAGCCTTTAGATATAGTCAAATAGAAAATGCTATTTATAAAAATTTTATTACAGACTTTGAAGAAATACAAACTATTCCAAAGGAATTAAGAAAATTTCTAAAACAAAATTATTTTTATAGTTCTCTAACAGTTGATTGTATAAAAACTTCTAGCAATTGACAAACTACAAAAATATTATTTAAAACAAAAACTTGAGAATTCATAGAGTCTGTTATTATGAGACATCTTACTTGAAGAAATACTTTATGTGTATCTTCTCAGGCTGGTTGTCCTATGGCTTGTACTTTTTGTGCAACTTGAAAACTAGGTCTTTTAAAAAACCTAGAAGCACATGAAATAGTTGAACAAATAATGTTTGCAGCAAAAATGCTTCAAGAAGAATGAAAAAAACTTAGAAATATTGTATATATGGGTATGTGAGAACCATTTTTAAATTATGAAAATGTAAAAAAATCAATAAAAATAGCTTGTGATCAAAAAAAGCTAAATATAGCAAATAGAAGAGTTACAGTTTCTAGTTGTTGAATTGTTCCATGAATAAATAAATTTACTAAAGACTTTCCTCAAACATCACTTGCAATTTCACTTCATGCTCCAAATGATGAAATAAGAAAATCAATAATGCCTGTTGATCATACTTATAATCTTGAAAAATTAATGAACTCACTAGATGAATATGTAAAAGTTACAAATAAAAGAATTTTTTATGAGTATATAATGATTAATTGAGTAAATGATAATATAAAATTAGCATATGAGCTTTGAGAATTATTAAAATGAAAACTAGCACATGTAAATTTTATACCTTACAACCCTTGAGAAGGTGCTTGATGAATAAAATATAAACCTACACCTAGATTTATTATAGAAAAGTTTCAAAAAATACTTGATGAATATTGAGTAGTATCTACTATAAGAGCAACAATGTGAGATGATATAGATGCAGCTTGTTGACAATTAGCAAATAAGAAAAAGGATTAAAATTATATAAAAATAATTGTAATAAAATTATGCAAATTGAATTAATTGAGTTAATTATACTTATAATATGAATATTAATATGAGTATTTTTTTGAGTACTTATCTGAAAAACAATTAAATACAAAGAATTAAAAACACAAAGAACTAGCAGTATAAAAAAATCTAAATCTGTTATTTTATGAGAAGTATACGAAAAAGTTTTACCATTTTTACCTAATTTTAAATATAAACCCAAAGATATGATTTTTGTATGAAAATGAGTTGATTATATAGTATTTGACTGACTAAATGAATGAAATTTAAAAAAAATAGTATTTTTAGAAGTAAAAAGTGGTAGCTCAAAATTAAATAAAAATGAAAAAATGATTAAAGATATTATAAGTACAAAAAATGTAGAATATATAGAATATAGAATTTAAAAAAATACAAATGAAAACAAAAATATTAATCACATGAACATCATCATGAATATGAAAATACTTTTCTCAAGTAAATAATAAAAAGTATGAAATAATCTGAATATCAAGAAATAAATCAAATATAGATAATATTTGTGAATATTTATGAGATATAAATAATGAAGATTTTTTATTGGATGTATCTAGAAAAATTGATAACATTGATTATTTAATACTTAATGCTTGAGTTTGATATTTTGATAATTTTTCAAACTTATCTATTAAACAACATAAAGAAATTATTAATACTAATCTCTTATCTAATATAATACTTACTTCCCTTTTAAAAGATAAAATAAATAAGTGAATAATTTTTATGTGAAGTCATTCATCAAAAAAATCACAAAAAAATTGAAGCTCATATATGGCTTCAAAGTTTTGACTAAGATGATTTGCTATGTGACTTAAAAATGATTTAAAACTAAAAATACACATAATAAATCCAAAAATAGTAAAAACAAACTTCCATAAATCATCTAAAATAGATATTTTATGAAAGTTTGAAGAAACAAATATTCAAGATATTATAAACTTGATTGATAATATAATTTCTCAAAAAGAAAAAAGATTTGAAATTGACTTATAAAGAAGATACTTTTAGTTTAGTTAAAAAAGTAGGATTTCCATCACTTACAGGCACATATTGACCTTTTCAGCAAGTACCTCAGTCAAAAAAATCTAAGTCATCACATACTCAATAAACTTCTTCTAACATTTTAGGTCAATTTCAGCTTAAAGTAGCTCATCTTATAGATTTTGTTAATTTTCAATTTTCAATTAAAAATCAGTTTTGAACTTTAAACACAAAGTCTCATGTTGTTGTATTTACTTGTCATCATCACATACGACTTACATAAATTCATTTTTCAACTCTTTTTATTAAATCTTGTTTTTTTTCTTTTCAAGGAAGCATATATGTGTTTCACATTCTAACTAAAGTTTTGTGTTTATATGTTTCTCTTCTACCATGTCAAGTCGATGATTTTCAAAACTTTTCAGCAGTTTTTTCATTGTGCAAATATGATTTTAATACTCAATTTTCAATCAAAACTGTATTGTTTGCCTTATTTCATTCATGGTCATATAAATAATATCATCTTTCATGCTTAATTGTTGGATTATCTACTATAGATACTAAACTTGAAGCTACTTTTTGTCATAATTTGTCTTTATACACACTTGCATTTTGCAAATCAGCTTCTAATCAATGTCAAACAGCTTCATGTATTATAGTTCATCAAGATTCATTTCATATAATTACATCCATAACTCAACTTGGTGATCTATCTGATATCAATTGAGTATTTAGAGTATTTAATACATCTCTAAATAAATTATCTATATTTTCTTTGTTAAATTTATGCAAAATATCACATCAAGTAAGTTTTTCAAATACTTCTTCATAATTATCACCTTTTTTTCAAACTAATTTTATAAACAAAGTATTATAAAAGTTATTTGAGCTTACAAATTTATTTTTTGAATTTCAAACTATAAAGTTTTTGTCTGATAAAAGTAATGCTATTTCACTAGATACAACTATCTCATTTCATTTTATATTTTTTTTGTAAGCTTTTTCTATTTCTTCTAATATCTCTTTTACTTCAAATTTTATATCTTGAGTATCTTTGATTTCAAGATAATCATCTCACTCTAAACTAACTTGATTTATAGCTCAATCTAAATTAAATTCTTTAATAAAATCATTTGATGCTTCTTTTAAATTTCGTGTATTACTAAAAACCTTGAAAAATTCTTTTTTTCAAGTTCTTGATAATATACTAACTCACTCAATTGTATTTATACTTGGAGTTTTAAGATTTCAATTTACAAAAATAAATCTTGATGATTTTGATTTCTCTATAAATACTTCCCTAAAATCTCAAGGAATAGTATTTATTATGTCTTGCATTAATTCTTTTTTAACTTTCATAATTGTATTTATTTAATTTATATATTTCAAATAATTTCTTGATCTTTGAAAGTAATACTTGGNACTCTATAATTTCAACTATCTTTAAAATCATCTCATAAACAAATTATATTATTAAAAAGATTAAGTATAGATCAAGAAAGGCTTATGTTTTTTATAAAACTTCATTTTTTTCAATTTTCTACTAAGTATCACTCTCAGCTTAGAGAAAATTTTCAAGTGCTTGAATCGATAGTATGAAAAGCCATAAGATTTGTTATAATAATACTAGAATCAACTAAGAAATCTCAACTGGTATCTCATATAACTTCTATATTAGACACCCTTGAATTTCAAAGATATTCAAGTCATTCTTTTTTAGCATTTTTATAATCATAAAATTTTGATTTTATAACTCACTTGTCTATAAGAATTCTTTTTTCTTGAGTAACTCACTCTTTATCAAACAAAATATTTCAAGTATATCACTCTAAAAAAGGGTTATTTATAATTGTTATTTTATCACTTATTATTTTATCTCAAATATTAAATTTAGATAACATAGAAGTTCATTCTCTCATAGCTTCTGCTCATAGAGATCATATAAGTTTTTCCATAAAACTAATAACAACATCTCTATCAAGAGTAATATTATATACTCAGCTAGAAATTGTATTATTATTTGGTTTAATTTTATTTAAAAGTCTAGTTTCTAGTTTTTCAATATCTGATTTTAACACCTTTGGTATTTCTTTTTTTTCTATATATTCATAATCTTCTTCTCTATTTTTTAAGTATTCTCAAAATAAAACATATGTAATTGATGATTCATTGTCTTTTTGGGTTTTATATGCTCATTTTGAATTTATATGAATATGAGTTGTTGAAACAGTGTCTATTTCAAATCATTCAATTTTTATTTCAGGTGCAAAATTATAGTTTTTAAATTTTAAAAATTCTTTTTCTAAATAACTAAAATCTATATTATCTATTTCTTTATTAGAAAAATCATAACTTATTTCATCATCAACTTCTGGAAGTTCTATATCTTCATCATATTCTGACAAATCTATTATTTCAAGTAATTCATAAATGGCTTTAGATATTTTATCCAAACAATAACCATCAATAGAAAAAGAAGCTTTTTTATGATTTTTAATAATAGTTATATTTGTAGTAATATTCAAACTGCTATCTAAACTAACTTCGTCATGTAATGGTGAGTATTCTAGACTTTTTGATTCTGAAATATTTATATTTATATAACCATCTATATTATTTTTATGAAAAATAGATATAATTTCTTCTTTTTGTATTTGCATTTTTTTAATTATTAAATTTAAATAACATAACATCTCAGTCTTTTACTATATAGTCTTTTCATTCAAGTCTTACTTTTCAATCAAGTCTTGCTTTGCTCCATCATCAAGAATTTACTAAATCTTCCCAATTAACAACATCAGCTTTAATAAATCACTTTTCAAAATCACTATGTATTACTCAAGCTGCCTGAGGAGCTGTTGATCAGACAGGAATAGTCCAAGCTCTTACTTCTTTTTCTCAAGCAGTGAAATAATATTGAAGTCATAATGCTTTAAAACTTGCATTTATTAAATCATCAAGTCAAGTTGATATAAGTCACATTTCACTTAAAAAACTTTCTTTTTCCTCATCAGTCATTTCAATCATATCTGATTCTAACTTAGCACAAATAGGAATTACTCTAGCATCACTATCTGTAAGACCTAGTATATTTTTAAGTTCTTCTTCAGGAGTATCCATCATATCTTCAGATACATTTGCTGCATATACAAATTTTTTATTAGTNAGTAAGTGAAGATCAGCTATATATTCTTGTTCTAAGGTTGTTANTCACATATCATTAACCAAAATACCTTCTCATAATTTTTCAAAAATTTTTTCATATACTTCTTGCATAACTTTTGCCTTTTTATCTGATTTAGCTTTTTTTGAATTTGTTATAATTCTTTTTTCTAAAGTTTCTATATCAGCCATAATAAGCTCTGAATTTATAACTTCTATATCATTTTTAGGATCAACTTTTCAATGTACATGAGTAATATCATCATCTTTAAATAATCTTACCACTTGCAAAATAGCATTTGCTTCTCTTATATTAGCAAGAAATTTATTTCAAAGTCATTCTCAAGCTGAAGCTCATTTAACAATTCAAGCAATATCTGTAAATTCACAAGTAGCTGGAATAACTTTTTGTCCATTTACTGCTTGTCTTATTTTTTCAAGTCTTTTGTCATTAACATTTACTATTCATACATTTGGTTCGATAGTACAAAAAGGAAAATTTTGTGCATCTGCTGAATAATTTTTAGTAAGTGCATTAAATAATGTAGATTTTCATACATTTGGTAGTCAAACTATTCATATTTTCATAATATTAATTTTAGTTTTTAAAAAGTTCTAATAGATAGTATATAAAAAAATAAACTTTTTAAAAGTTTATTTTTTTATATTTTTATCTCAATTTCTTATCAAATCCTCATGTACACTATTAGCAGCAAGACATCATTCTGCAGCACTCATTATTGTTTGTTTAAATTTATTGCTATTAGTAGTTACATCTCAAGCAGCATAAAGTCATTTTAGAGAAGTTTCTTGTCTTGAATCTACTATTAAACATTTTTCATCATCCATCTCTAATCATAAATGTTCAACAAGTGAAATATTTGGATCGCTTCAAATAGCTATAAATATTCAATCTGCTTTAAGTATTTTTCAAGATTTTAAAATTATTTCTTCAACAAAAACTTTTCAAGTTATTTCTTCTACTTCTTCTGACAAAACCATTTCTATATTAGGAGTGTTTTTAGCTTTTTCAACCCATATATCTTCAGCTCTAAAAGTATCTCTTCTGTGGACAATATATACTTTATTACATATATCAGCTAGATATAATGCTTCGGTTAATGCAGTATTTCAACCTCATACTATCACAACATCTCTTCATTTAAAAAACATTCAATCACAAGTAGCACAATAAGAAACTCATTTTCATAAGTATTTTTTTTCTCATTTTACTCAAAGATGTCTATATTTATTTCCAGTAGCTAATATTACATATTTAGATGTAAATTCTTTTCAAGAGCTTGTAGTTATACAAAAAATTTCATCTTTTTTTTCTAATTTAGTAACCATTTCAAATAAAATATCACTACCTGAGTTTATTGCATGTTGTTTAAAATTATTCATTATATCAGCACCTGAAGATGAAAGAATTCATGGATAATTTTCTACTTTATGAGAAGTTGCTAATGCTCATCAATCTTGAGCTCATATAATTAAATTTTTAATTTTATATCTCGATGCATACATTCAAGCAGGATATCAAGCACTTCAAGATCATATAACTATCAAATCATAATGCATAATTTTCTATATTAAAAAATAAATAACACATACTATATAAAATATAGCATATGTTATTTATTTTTTTCTAAATTACAAGTTTTTTGTATTTATAAGTATTTCTTTATTTTTTCTTCCAAACTATGTAATTTTTCTTGAGCTGATTTTTTCTTTTCTATTTCTTTTCTTACTAAGTCTTGAGGAGCATTTCTAACAAAACTCTCATTTAATAATTTTTTATCTAAAATTCTTATATACTCTTTTGTATCTTCTATTTGTTTTTTTAATCTTTGTTTTTCTGCTTCTAAGTCTAAAGAATTTGAAATATCTACATATATATCAACTCATCACTTTGTAACACTATAGACTAAATTATTATCATCTAGTTTTTTATCTAAAATCTCAGTTTCTTCAGATTTAACAATTCAAGATATTATAGATAACACTTGATTTCAAAAAATAATCTTTTTAGAAGGTTTTGGTCTAAGTTTTAATTTTATAGTTTTATTAGGCATAATATTATTATCGGCTCTAATAGATCTAATCTCTTTAATCACCTCTATGATCATTTCTTTATCTTTTGAGATATTTTTATCAAAAGGTAATAACACACAAGAAAATCATGAATTTATAAGTTTTCAACCAAAACCTATTTTAGACCATAACTCTTCTGTAACAAAAGGAATAAAAGGATGCCATAATTTAAGTAAATTATTTAATACATATACAATAACATCATCTCAAAANTTTGATTCTTNTCTTATTATTTTAAATTCTTCAATATAATAATCNCAAAATAAATTTTTTGTAAAATGATATAAATCTATTCAACTCTCAGAAAAATTTAATTCTTCCATTCATTTATTAACTTTATCACTTACTTGTCTTAATTCTGATAATATCCATTTTTCATGAAAAAATAAATCATCATAATTATCTAGCAATCTTTTTTCTAAAACATCATAAGAATCTATTTTATAATCTCATTTCTCAAATAAATTTGTATAAACAAAACGAGTAGCATTCCATAATTTATTTATAAATACTTTATTATTCTCAACATTTTCTTCATCAAATTTTAAATCATTTCAAGGAGTATTTCAAATACTAACAGTAAGTCTTAGAGCATCTGCAGAGTATTTTTCTATCATATCAATTGGATCTATTCAATTTCAAAGAGATTTAGACATTTTCTTTCATTCTTTATCTCTTATAAGACCATGTAAATATATTTTTTTAAATGGAGTTTGTCATGTGAATTCATATCAGAATAATAACATCCTAATAACCCAAAAGAAAATTATATCATGTCATGTCTCTAAAACATCTGCTGGATAAAATTTCTTAAATAATTCTGATTGTTCTTTACTTCAAATATCAAAATCAAGTATACTCATAGGCCATAATCAACTTGAAAACCAAGTATCAAGAACATCTTCATCTTGAATATAATCAGGATTATTACTCATATCATCAGTAGTAACTATCATTTCTCAAGTTTCTTTATGATAATAAGCTGGTATTCTATGTCACCACCATAATTGTCTTGATATACACCAATCTCTTAGATTAAAAATCCAGTCTTCAAAAATTTTATTAAATCTATTTGGTATTATTTCAAATTCATTTTTTTTATAACCTGAAATAACTTTTTTAGCCATTTTTTCTAATGAAACAAACCACTGAGTTGATATGATAGTTTCTATTTTACAACCTGATCTACTACAATAACCTACTTTACTTGTATAATCTTCAACTTTTAATAAGTTTCATTTAGCTTTTAAAAGTTCAACTATATTTTCTCTTGCTGTCATATAATCTTGTCATTCAAATTCTCAAGCTTTATCATTCATTATTCAATTTTTGTCTATAACAATATTATCAAGTGGCAAATTGTGTCTTTTAGCTACTTCAAAGTCATTTTTATCATGTGCTGGAGTTATTTTAACTGCTCATGTTCAAAACTCCATATCAACCATTTCATCAGCTATCAATGGAATTTCTTTATTTAAAATTGGTAGGATTAATTTTTTTTGTAATTTTAAAAGTTTTTTATATCTAGGATCTTTGGGATTTACAGCTACTGCTTCATCTCAAAGTAAAGTTTCTGGACGAGTAGTAGCCACAGTTATTTCAAAATCACTTCAAGCAACAAAATATGTAATATGATATAATTTTCATTTTTCTTCTCTATATTCTACTTCTTGATCAGATAAAACAGTATTTAGAGCAGGAGAATAATTAACCATATATTCCCCTTTGTATATATATCATTTATTATAAAGATCAACAAATGCTTTTGATACTTGTTTTGAAAGTCAATCATCTAGAGTAAATCTTTCTTTACTCCAATCACAACTTGCTCAAACTTTTCTAATTTGACTTTGTATATTTGATCAGTATTTATTTTTCCAATCCCATACTTCTTTTAAAAANTTTTCTCTTCATAAATTTTCTTTTTTAATTCATTTTGANTTCAACATATTCTCAACTCTAGCTTGAGTAGCTATTCAAGCATGATCAGTCCCAGGAATCCACAAAGTTTCATCTCATATCATACGATGATATCTAACCATTATATCTTCTAAAGTAAGAGTCAAAGCATGACCAAGATGCAAAACTCAAGTTACATTTGGAGGTGGCATAGGTATATAAAAAGTCTTTCAAGTAGAACTTGCTTTTGGCATAAAATCTCAGTCTTTTTCCCAAGAGTTATATATATCTTGTTCAAATAATTTTGGCTCATATTTTTTAGAAAATGTTGTCATTTTTGCTAAATAAAAAAATAATATTAGCTTTATTATATAACTAATATTATTTTTTCAAATTTTAGTTAAAACTTTTTTATACAATATATCAACTAATAAAAGATTGTTTAGGATTAAATTATTAAATATTTCCTTGTGTTATATATAATTTCTCTAAAAGAAAAATATTGATTTTAATTGTTTTATTTCTCTACTATGATTTACTTTAAAAATTTATATCTTTAACTACTCAAATAATATAAAAAAATAAGATAGGAAAAAATAGTTTTCATTCAATTTGTTTTTTTGACATATAATGTTTTAATCTATCGTTATCTGGAAGATAATTTTCTAGTTTTTCATAGCATAAATCTCTAAATTTTTTTTTATAATCTTGAACTGAATTATCAGATAAAAATATGATATTATCATAATCTAAAATATTATCATAGTATAAATTATTAATTATAACATTTCAAGAAAATAATCTACTATATTCAGGTTCTTTAATACAATCATGTGCTAAATTATTTCTTAAATCAACTAAACTTTTCATTAAATTATAATCCTTTTCAGACATTTTGCTTTTTAAAATAATTTTTTGAAAACAATCTTTTTTTATAGCTTCATTATTTTCAGTATATTTCTTCCATTTATCTATTATTATATCATCTAGTAAAGTTGCTAGTATTATTACTTGTCAAAAAGCACTATGATATCATAAAAATATTTTTTCCTTTTCCATAATTTATTAATTAAAAAACAAAATTTTGTATACTATATCATCTTCCTTTCAATATAATCCACTAAATCTTTCACAATCAATTTTTGAATAGCAGAAATAAAAGTTTCCATCAATTCAAAATCTATTTTTCAATTTTTAGTTGGAAGATAAATTTCTTCATTTTTAATTTTTCTCCAAGTAGATTTATTAGACCAATTATATTTTGAAAATATTTTATTTAAAGTTCAAACAATAAAAGAATGTATTTTCTCTATTTTAATTCTATCATCTTTAAATTTAAAAGCATAGCTATCTTGTAATACTGTAAATTCATTTGGTTGATAAAAAGCTTTTCAAAATCAATTTGCTGTCGCTGAAAAAACATTTTTAAGAATAGTTGCATTTTCTCTTGAAATATATTTTCATATTTGATTATTAGATAAAATTGCTGTTGTAGCTGGTAAATCTCAAAAACTATTTTTTATAACATTATTCGTTTTTATTTTTTCAA
>Ga0052835_100011_pt1 | contig 21006 bp, 20 predicted proteins | sample Wilsouwater61714_FD_53172 | JGI IMG/M metagenome (GOLD analysis project Ga0052835, IMG submission 53172) | Hot spring water microbial communities from Wilbur Hot Springs, California, USA - Wilbur source water - 6/17/14 | ecosystem: Environmental > Aquatic > Thermal springs > Unclassified ...
ATCATTTGGTTTTGGAAAGAGTCTTAAAATAGAGCCGTTAAATATCATAAAAGTGATATTAAGTCTTTCATCAACTCGAATGATCTCTTTCTCATAAGTTCCCATCTTAGCAGGATCTTTTCTCATTGCTGTTTCAACCTCATCTTTTAAAATGTATCTTCCATCATCACTAAATGCATCATTAAAAGAGATATATCCATTGTGCGCACCAAGTTTTTTTTCTAGTTCAGGGTGTTTCACCCGAATAAACTTAAGCCCTTGCCACACTTCAGGTGCAGTCATCATCCCAAGAATCGCTTGGTCGCTACTTAATCCAAAGAGTTTATTTTTTCTTGATATTTTTGAAAGAAGCTCCATAGAAAGAGTGTTAATTGGCATCATTCTCCCCATATAATTTTGTGTGACAAGTTTTCCAAATTTTTCAGCTGTCTCTTTCGAGCTTTTATTAAACTCTTGGATGTAAGTGTTAAAAATTTCTGATTGCTCTTTGGCATGCAGAGGCTGTGTTAAGATAAACAAAAGTGCTAATATCGCAACGGCAGCACCTGATTTGAGATATCTAGCGAGTTTGGCAAATCTACTTTTTGAATCAAAAAGGTTGAGTATAAATCCAAGTGTTAATAAAAAATATCCAATATAAGTTGGAATCTTTCCAGGGTCTTTGTTGACTGAAAGCACTGTCCCTTTTTCATCGATATCATATGAACTTTGAAAAAATTTGTATCCGCTGTGATAGAGTGTATGGTTCATAAAAATCCTATAATCATATATNTCATCCCCATCGATTACAGTTACTTCACTGGCGTATGAAGAGGGTGACATGCTGCCTGGATATCTCTCAAGAATAAATTCACGCAGATTGATTCTAAAAGGAAGCTGTAAGGGTTTTGAGCCTCGAGTCATTTTGATTTTTATATCACCAAATTTATGAGTTTGAGCAACTCCCTCCATCCCCATTGAACCAAGAAGTGAATACTCTTTTGTTTCACCTTTGGCGCTCACATTAAAAGTTGCCACTGCGGTTTCNACCTCTTCATTTTTTACCACACGATAATCTGCTAACTCAATTGTAATCTTTTCTTCATCAAGTGTAAGAGTTTTTTTAAAATTAGCTCCTCCCGTNGCAGGTAGCAAAAGTTGAAAATCGCTATAATATGTTTGAGAGTCTTTTTCTACCTCTATTTGTAGATATGGCTCATATGAGATCATTCTATTGGTTGTTTGACCCTCACGGATATGCATTATTCCTTCATATCCAAAGTACCTAGTAAGAAAAGCACCGATTAAAATTACAACAAAAGAGATATGCAATAGAAATCTTCCAAGATTCTTCCACATCTTGTAGTTGTAAATAATTCCTATTAAGTTAATAGTTGTAAGCAGAAGGATGACTTCATACCACCTTGCATTGTAAACTAAAGCCTTAGCAGTTTCAAAACCGTAATCATTTTCTATAAAAGTTGCAATCGCTGCACCTATAGCTAAAACAGCTAGGAGTACAATAGTTATATAAAAAGAGAAAAAGAGTCTAGCAATAGCCATCTCATTCCTTGAAGATGTTTTTATCCATTAATCTTATCCCAATAGTATTAACTGACGGTTAACAAATTTGAAGTTGTGAAGTCGAAAAAATTTTAGACAAAGACTTCATCTAAGATAGTGTTGATATAATTTTTTGGGTCAAATTCTATTAAATCATCCTTTTTTTCACCCACACCAACAAAAAAGATTGGAAGTTTGAGTTCACTTGCGATAGTAAAAACTGCTCCACCTTTTGCTGTGCCATCAAGCTTGGTGATGATAACACCATCAATTCCAACTATTTCATCAAAATGTTTGGCTTGGTTGATACTTGAACTTCCTTGCGTACCATCAAGAATCAAAAGTTTACGATGTGGCGCACCTTCATAAGCTTTGTTTGCTACCCGCACCATCTTTTGTAGCTCATTTGAAAGATTTGCATGGTTGTGGAGTCTTCCTGCCGTATCGATAATCACATGGTCGATACCTTTGGATTTTGCTGAAAGGATTGTGTCATAGACAACCGCTGAAGGGTCATGACCATGTTTTGTAGAAACGATAGGAACACCTACAATCTCTGCCCATTTTGTAAGTTGCTCTATCGCTGCAGCTCTAAAGGTATCTCCCGCACCAAGCATCACACTTTTGCCCTCTTTTTTGTATCTGTTTGCAAGTTTTGCAATAGTTGTTGTTTTGCCTGCGCCATTTACACCAATTACCATTTCAACAAAGGGTTTATTGGCATCTTTGATATACTCTCTTGGTTCATAGATAAATAAAGGGATAAGGGAGTTATAAAGTTGAATTCGACTGACTTTTTTGGGTAAGCCATTGATTACCGTTTCAACGAGGTCATAACTCATATCTGATTCAAGAAGCAAATCCTCAACTATCTCTTTATCAAGTTTTGATTGTTTTTTGGGGACAATCTCTTTAATTACCTCGGTGGTTTTTGCTAACCCTTTTTTGAAAAAATGAAACATCTAATCTTCCTTTGAGCTTTTTATATGCGCAGTAATCATCTCCTCCGGAGCTGGTCCTATCCAGTGGCTTACATATTCACCATTTTTAAATAGTGCTATCGTTGGAATAGTTCGAATACTGTTTAATCCTACTTTTTTGGCAATCATGTTTGAAAATGCAAATTCATCACCGCCATTTGAGACAAAGTAGTTCATATTATATTCATCCATAAATTCTAAAAGTTCATCATTATCTTTGTTTTTTTCAACCAAACTAGCAATCACTTTGACTTCATTTTTGTATTGGTTTTGAATATTGTTTAGATGGGGAATTTCAGCTCTACAAGGAGCGCACCAAGTTGCCCAAAACACCACCAAAGAATACTCTTTATCATGACCAAAATCTAAATCTCTTGCTTCTTTTATCGTTAAGCTTTCTCCTCTTGGATCTTGAAGTGTAAAAGTGATTGCATCAATTTTTTTGTCTGTATCAACTTTTTTTAATTGAGTTTTATCATCACATCCATTCAAAAGAAGCACAATAAATACAAAAGATGTTAAAAAAAGTTTTTTCATATCTTCCCTTTTGGTATAATTCGTTAGGGCTTTGTAAGTCAAAAAATGAGNGTTATTATATAACAAAATAGTTAAGAGTAAGTTTTGGATAAAAAAAANAGTTTTCGCTTTAACTGTATTGAAAAATTAAAAAGCACAAACTACAAACCTGCACTAAGTTTAAAAGTTTCAAGACAGATTGAAGCTATCATTAAAAAGCGCAAAGCAAGAGCTATTTTGTTCTATATTCCTATGAAATTTGAACCAAACTTACTACCACTGATACATAAATTGCGCAAAAATAAAGTGATATTGGTGCCATTTATGCAAGAAGAAAGCTTTAAAACGGTACAATATAGATTGCCTTTAAAAAGAAAAAGGTTTAATATAAAAGAACCGGCAGATTCAAATAAATTTAGTAAAAAAATTGATATCGCTATTGTACCAGTAGTTGGAATTGATAGATGTTTTCGAAGAGTTGGCTTTGGTAAGGGTATGTATGATAGGTTTTTTGCAAGCTTAGGATATAAGCCATATACAATTTTTGTACAAAATAGAGCTTGTATTTCTAAAAAAAATATAACAAACTTCTATGATATCAAAGCTGACCTCTTTGTTACAGCAGATAATTTACAAGGATTGAAAAGTGTTAATAGAGATTGTTACTGTAGGGGTGGTAGCAGGAGTTAGTGCTGTAGTTAGCCACCTTATAACAAAAAATAATGAAAGAAGTAAATATGACATATATGAGGCGAATGCAAAAGCAAAAGCAAAAGTAATTGAGCGTGAAGCAATGCTTTTGCTTAAAGATGCGAAGTATAAGTTAAAAGAGAAAGAGGTTGAGCTCAAAGAGCACTATGATAAAGAGTTAGCAAAGCTCAAAGATGAATTGAATCACAAATATGCAAAATTGGAAAAGGAGCAAAGCTCAATACAGCAATCTCTTCGTGATGCAGAGAATGAAAAAAATATTGCCATCAAAGAAACAAAGCGAGTTAAAGCTCTCACCAATGAGTTGGAAAACTTAAAAAAAGATTATGCTCAAAAGGTGCAAGAGTGTATCAATTTGCTTGAAAATCATACAAGTTTAACGCAAGCTGAAATTGAGCAAGAGTTGCGACAAAAAGTGGAGGAAAATTATAAATCCTTTACTGCTCAACTGATTCGAAAGTATGAGAAAAAAGCAATTGAAGAAGCACAAAAAAGAGCCAATTATATTTTAGCTCAAGCTACTTCAAGGTATGCAGGAGAGTTTGCTGGTGAGAGGCTTATTAATGTCGTCAATCTTTCAAGTGATGAACTCAAAGGTAGAATCATTGGAAAAGAGGGGCGAAATATAAAAACGCTTGAGATGCTTTTGGGCGTGGATATTATCATCGATGATACTCCTGGGGTTGTAATTTTAAGTAGTTTTAATCTCTATAGAAGAGCCATTGCAACAAAAACGCTGCAGTTGCTTTTAGAGGATGGGCGAATCCAACCTGCTAGGATTGAAGAGATTTATAAAAAAGTGGAACTTGAATTTGAAGAAAAGATTTACCAAGAGGGTGAAAATATTGTTCTTGATTTGGGGATTGGCTCGATGCATAAAGAGTTGATAAAACTTGTTGGAAAACTCAAATATCGTGCAAGCTATGGTCAAAATGCTTTGAGCCATTCGCTAGAGGTAGCACATCTAGCGGGAATTATGGCTGCAGAGATGGGTGGAGATGAAGTGAAGGCTAAAAGAGCGGGGCTTTTGCATGATATTGGAAAGGCTTTGACGCATGATTATGGAGGTAATCATGTTGAATTAGGTGTTGAAGTGTGCAATAGATATGGTGAAGATGAAGTGGTAATTAATGCAATTTATGCACACCACGGGTATGAGGAAGCAACAAGTATAGAAAGTTTTGCTGTCTGTAGTGCCGATACACTTAGTGCTGCAAGACCAGGAGCTAGAAGAGAGGTGCTTGAGAGCTTTTTAAAACGGGTCAAAGAGATTGAAAATATTGCTCTATCCAAAGAGGGAGTCATTCAATCCTATGCTATTGATGGTGGAAGAGAGCTTCGAGTTTTTGTTAATGCTATAACGGTTGATGATAATGAATCAGTTAAGTTAGCAAGAGAAATATCAAATGATATAGAAAACTCTGTGCAGTATCCTGGCGAGATAAAGGTGACTGTAATTCGAGAAACAAGAGCTGTCGATTATGCAAAATAAGCCTATTTTNTGTAGGGTTTTGTGACAACAGCCCCGTTTTCTTTGAGATTAAGTAGAGGCTTTCTANCTTTTTACTTTAAGCTTTTAGCATNTGTTGTAAACCAAAATATTAATATAAAGCTCTCAAGCCGTATAAATAGNTTGAAAGCAAGCTGATAACTCTTAATTCAAACCGCTCTAACAATTGCTCAAACCTATCCTTTTCTTTCCATCTTGGCTCATCCACTCCACTTAAAGCCTCAAGCATCTTTTTTGCTTCATACATCGTAGCTACCTCATCAATAAGCCCATGCTCTTTGGCTCTAGCTGCAGTGAAGATATGTGCATCAGCAAAGCTTTCATGGTTATTTACATCTAATCCCCTCGCATCAGCTACATCTTTTACAAACATCTCATAGATATCATTTGCTATCGTTTCAAGCTCTACCCTTTCATGCTCAATCCACAATCTTTTAGGTGTGCCAACCTCTTTATATTTTCCAACTTTTACTGTTTGTGGTGCAATCCCTATAGTTTCAAGCAATTTTTCAAAATTCATCCCTTCAAAAATCACCCCAATAGAGCCTATAATACTGCCTGGATTGGCTACAATTTTATCTGCATACACACTTGCATAGTAACTTCCGCTAGCCATCGTGCCACTTGCATAGGCAATGATGGGCTTATCTATTCGCTTAATGGTTTGTGCTATTTCAATTGATGGAGGCACCAACCCACCACCTGAATTTACATTGAGCAAAATCCCCTTGATATGCTCATCATTTGCTGCATTTTGAAGTTTTTCTACGATATCTTCATGGCTTATTATTATCCCAGTCAAATCAATTTGAATAAGATTGGATGGTGGTGTGGGGGGTTTAGCTGATGGAGCAAAGATCAAAAACACAATAAGTAAAAATAGCATCGCTTTAAAATGGTTTTGAATAAAGCCTAGGGTTTTTTTAATTCCTTGAAAAAAACTTTTTATCATGATTACCTCTTTTTTGCATAATTATATCATTTTGTTTTAAGTTGCTTGAGTGATTGTGTTAAATTATACTAAAGTTTTTTAAATGAGGTAAATTGAGTAAAAATATGAGAAAACTACTTTATTTATAGTTTTTTGAAGCTATCATTATGATCTTTTGCCATTGTAGTTACCCCTGTCATTGCAATCTCCTTGACATTGCGAGCGAAGCAATCTGCGGGTTGATCTTATAAATTCATTTTGATACTTATAGCTACTTGAAGTAGCAGTTTATTTTAAAGCTCTTACTACTATACTTTTTGCTTTAATTGTTGGCAGTAAATTTCGCTGTAAATTTTTTAATTTCATTGCTATTTTTAAGTAACTTTTGATTACACTACTTAGAAAAAGAGTTTTTGTAATAACAGAATATAGATATCTCTGCCACCTTGAGGAGAAATTCGATGCAAATAGCTCATATATTTAATGATAATAAAACTAACAATAATTCTGCTTTTATTGATTACCAGCCATTTGATACTAGGTATTTTGAAAATCAAAGCTTTAAAGAAAAGGTAGTTAAAAACATCACAGATGAGTATTCAAAACTCTACTATGAAGCGTTAGAGCCAATATCAGATAAAAGTATCATTTCAAAGTATGATGATGAGAAGCTAAACTCCTTGGTTGAGCAACTTGGTGAAGATATCCTTATGATAAGTGGAGACTTTTGGGGGATTCAAAAATTTATATTTGATGGGCTTAATAGTTCTAAGGCTGCTAAGATTTTAAGAAGTCGCTCAGCAATGGTGCAATTAATAACCTATGTCGTTGCTGATATGGTAAAAAAAGAGTTTGCAGGTAGTGATATGGTACTTTTTGGAGCAGGTAAGTTCATGATTTTTGCTTCATATGAGTCAAGTTACCAAGATAAGCTTCAGAAGTTACAAAAATGTTTAGATAACTATTTTTTACAAAACTTTTTTGGACAAACAGGTTTTATTTTATCAAGCAGTACTACAACGAAAACAAAGGTGCTTCATCAAAGCTCTAATGAGATGCAAAAAGATTTAGAAAATCTTGCTAAAGACAATGAGCTTAAAAAGCTACAAAAGTTTAATTTTTTAGATTTAAAAGATGATCAGGTATGCATTGATATTTTTGATAGGGCAAATAGTGATGAAAGCATTTGCCCATTTTGTTCAAAAAGAGTGGCAAAAGAGAGTGTAGAAGGTATAAAATCATGCTCAATTTGTGCAAATCAAATTGCTCTTGGCAGCCAGCTTGTAAAGAGTCGCTATCTATCTATTTTTGCAGATACAAAAAGGAGTGAGGGTGCAATAATTTTGTTTGAAACTGGTGCTACCATCTATCAAGCGATGCTTTTTGATTCAAAAGAAAAAGCACAACAGCACTCTTGTAAGTTCAATGCAAAACTTTTTGATATTTCAGATGAAAACTACACTGGCATCGCAAAGTGGGCTCTTGGCTCCTATGCTCCAAGTGAGAATAAAAAAATTAAAACATTTGATGAGATAGCAAAAAATAGTAGTGGTTTGATGGCACTAAAAGCAGATGTTGATAGGTTAGGTGATATTTTTAGAAATTACTATATGAAATCTTTTAAAAAGTTTAATCGTCTCTCAAGGGAGCTAGACTTTTTCTTTAGTTCCTATGTAAGCAAGTTGATTAGACAAAATTATCCAAATTGCTATATTGTATTTGCAGGCGGGGATGATTTATATTTAATTGGAGAGTATAAAGAGGTTGTTACTTTAGCTAAAGAAGTAAGAGAAAAATTTTATAATTTTTCACTTCAAAAAGCTACGCTATCGATGGGGCTTGTAATGTTTAAGCCATCTACTTCTATTCAATATATCTCATCAAAGGTAGATGAAGCAGAATCTAGAGCCAAAGAGGTAGCAAGCCAGCAAGATGGTTCAAAAAGAAATGGAATTGATATTTTTGGCATATCTATGAAATTTGATGAGTTTCTCAAGATAGAAAATGAGTTTGCAAAAATAGTAACCTTTTTAGAGAGTAAGAGCAAAGAGACAACAAGTTTTTATTTTAAACTATTACAGTTTTGTGATATGAGTGAAAATGTTGCAAAGGATCCACAAAATGCAATGTGGAGATCAAAACTTCACTATTTTTTTAGACGAAATATTTCAAATGCTGATGAAGATAAGACAATGTGTGCAACTCTGGAGGCATTGATAGAGCACTATAAACAAAAATTACAACCAACACTATTTTTAAAAATTTATGCCAATAGAGATAAAACAAAAGGAGAGACTCAATGAAACCTATCAACACAAAAAAAGAATCAATCAAGAAAAGCAAGCATAAGCCTAACCCAATAGATGAAATAAAAAAATATGCAAAAAGATAAGTTTTAAAAGTGAAGAGAAGAAGTTAGCAGATATGTTTAGTCAAGATGCAAAAAAATTGGCAGACCTTTTCAATAATGAAAGTTCTCATCGTCCTATAGTAAGCACTACCCAATTTAGAAAGTTTTATGAAGAGGTTTTAAAACTAAGTGAAAAGGGATTAGGTTTAAATAAAGAGGAGTTTCAAACTACGATTTTGCCGCTTGTGAAGCTACTTATTTCAAAAGCTCATTATGTCAAATCAAGAGGGCATTGCCAAGAGGGGTTTGTAGTGTTTTTTGAAATGAGTATTGAAAAAGTAAACTCACTAGATGAGTTGCAAAACTTTCAGCTTTTTTTAGAATCAATTATTGGCTTTATGCCAAGAAAATAGGAGTAAAATTATGAAAATTATCAATATATCATCTCTTTTACGACTAGAATCTGGACTTCATATTGGAAGTGGTCATGATAGTATGAAAATTGGAGGCGTTGACTCACCTGTGATTAAAAGGGAAGTGCTTTGTGATAAAAATGGTGAGGTTGGATTTCATAAGAAGTATAAATTAACTGAACCATTTATTCCAGGTAGTAGCATCAAGGGTAAGGTGCGAAGTTTATTGGAGCATTATTTTCAACTTATTAATCCTTTGGGTGATGGCAAGGTTGTTAGTAGCAGTAGTAACTATGGAGAAGAAAAGAAAAGGGATTTGATTGTAAAGCTTTTTGGTGAGGGTGCAAGCGATAAAGGATCAAAAGAGATTACAAGAGTTATTTTTAGTGATGCTTATATTACAAAAGAAGTAAGAGCAGCAGCGATACAAAACAGGATCAAACTATTTGAGGAAAAGAGTGAAAATACTATTAATCGATTAACGGGTACAACGGTAGCTGGGGGACTTCGTCAAATTGAGAGAGTACCATCAGCGGTGGAGTTTGATTTTAATTTTTCTATTAGAGTGTTTGAAAAGGATGATGAAGAGCTATTGAAAAACACTATTTTGCTAGGATTAAAACTTTTAGAACTTGATGCTCTTGGAGGAAGTGGCAGCAGGGGGTATGGCAAAGTAAGTTTTGTAGATTTGACACAAACATTAGATTCACTTGTGGAAAAAGTTAAAAGTAAATTACAATGAGTATCGTTCGATTTATCATCAATCCTTGCTCCTCTTTTGTATCATTTCCAAAAGGTGATATGCTATTTGGTCACTTTGCTGCAATGCTGTTTATGCAAAATGACAAAAGATTGCAAAACTATTTAGAACAATGCCCTCCCGTTATTTTTAGTGACTTTTTACCAAATGGGTACTTACCAAGACCTTCGCTGCCAATGGATAGTTTTGGTATAAAAGAGAGTGAGAAAAAAGAGTTGAGAAAGAAAGAGTGGATACCTATTGAGGCGCTGCAAGATGGCGATTTGACGCAGCTGAAGCATTTAGAATTTATAGAGATAAAAACAGTAACAAGAAATAGTATTAATAGAAACACCTTTTCAACTGATGATAGTGGACCTTTTGCGCCCTATGCAATTGAGGAGTTAGAGTTTCATTTTCAGCCTGTTGTGTATGCGTTGATTGATGAAACAATATTTAGCATCGATGAGGTTAAAAATATTTTAAATCTTATAGGAAAAAGTGGCTTTGGTAAAAAAAGTTCTATTGGCAAAGGAAGCTTTGAAGTAAGATTAGATGAGAAATTTGAAGGGTTTAAAGCGGTTGATACAAATTATTACTTAACTATAAGCCCTACATTTTTAAATGTTAAAAATATAGAAAAAGCTTACTACAATCTTTTTCATCGATTTGGAAAATACTTTTTTTCCAATACACCTTTTAAAAAACCAGTGCTTTTAGCAAATAGTGGTGCTGTTGTGAAAATGAAAGAGCCTGCTTTATATGTTGGAAAAGCTCTAAGCAATGCTACTGTTGCACCCTCTTTTGTGCAAGGTTACTCTATAGCAATTCCATTTCAATTTGATGGCAAAGGGGTAGAGGATGTTAGGTGAAGCGTTTCAAAAAGCAGGTATAAAGCCAGATGATTTTAAAAAGAATATAAAAAAGCAAAGCCCTCAAAAAAAGCCGCAACCAAAAGAGAAAAAATCAAATCAATCAGTAGTCAAAGCTGATTTACCTCAAAGCGGATTGGTCAAATTAAAAGTAACAGCACTTTCACCTTTACATATTGGAAGTGGGCAAGTCTATGAACCATTGCATTTTATTATTGATAAAAATTTTTTATATGAGTTTGAACTTGAAGCAATACTGCCACATTTAAGTGAAGAAAAAAGAGTGGCATTTTTAGAAATTTTGCAACATCAAAATCAATACAGCTTTGCTAAAGTGAATAAATTTATCAAAGAAAATGCAAAAGATATTGCAAAACAATATGCCCACACTACAATCAAAGTATCTAACACAATTCAAAATGAATACAACAAAAAAGTTGGTGAAGTAGTACAAATAGAAGGAAAGGGTAAGTTTACAAAGAAAGTTTTTCATAAGTTTGAAATTGAAAAAACTCAAAAAAAGCAAATTAAATCTGAAGATGGAACATATCGCTATATAGGCTATATTCCAGGAAGCTCCTTTAAAGGCGCAATCTCTACCGCTTTTAGGGAGTTTGTCTATAAAAATGAGGGTAAACAGTTAATGGATGAAAAGTTTGAAAAAAGTTTAGATATCACAAACCATATTTTTAAAAACTTTAAAGTTTCAGACTCAATACCCAAAGAGGTATCTACCTCTATTGGTTATGCAATCAATAAAGAGCGATTTGAGGATGATAAAGACTCACAAATGAATAGATTCATAGAGGTGATTGAACCAAAGAGTGAGTTTGTTATCGATATTAACTATGATGAAATGCTCAATGGTAAAAAGGTTTTTGATATATGCGAAATCTTTAGTAGTTGCAACAGTCACTACAAGCCAATATTAGATTCGCTAGTAAGTGAAGATGAGATATGTGAGTATTTAGAAGATAGTTTTTATAAGAAGTGTAAACAGCTACAACTTAAACCAAATCAGTTTATACTAAGGGTGGGAAAACACAGCGGTGCAAGAGCAGTAAGTATTGATGGGCTAAGAAAGATAGCAGTGAAACTGTGTGAAATCAAAAATAACAACAAAGATTCAATCTCAGATGAAGAAAGGATAGAAAAAAGAGTTGAAAGACTATACAAAAAGTCTCGTTTTGAAAATATTGATGACATCACTCGCTTGATGGTTGATGAGAGTCTCATCACTGAAGGTAAAGAGATGGAAATGTATCAGTTGTCAAAAGATTTTTTATATAATCCAAGCAACATTGAGCACATTATTAGAGAAAATTCAAGGAAAACCATCCAAGCTTTTTTAAGTGAAGAGACAACAACTTGGCTCTATGGCAATCACCCTAGAGAGAATCAAGGTTTGCTTCCATTTGGATGGGTGTTGTGTGAGATAATAAAGGAGTAAAGAAATGGCAAAAATTTTAATAAGCTTACTTGGCACAGGCAGAATCGCAAAAGGCGATAGGAGTAAAAATAGGTATGAAACTACCGATTATAAGCTAGAGGATAAAATTTATAAACAAAAGACAATGGTTTCCTCTGCAATCATTGAGCATTATAAGATTGATACTTTGTTTTTGGTAGGTACGAGTACTTCAATGTGGGATAATGTTTGTAGTTTGTATGGATTTGATGATGAGTATACCCTTTCTATAATGGAAAAAAAGGAGGCAGGTATACTTAAAGAAAGTGACTTAGAGCAACTGTCGCAAGATATAAGTAAAAAACTCAATAGCCAAAACTCAAAATGTTTTATTGTTAAAGATTGTGAAACTCAAGAAGAGCTTTGGAATATGTTTGATAAGTTTTTAGAAATTTTATCTATCATTGGAAAAGAGGATGAGGTATATTTTGATATTACCCATCTTTTTCGATCGGTTTCAGTTTTGTCGATGATAATGGCAGAGTTTGGAAAAATCAGCTTTGATATGAAAGTATCGGGTGTGTTTTATGGGTTGTTTAAAAAAGATGAACCATCTGTTGTGGTTGATTTGAGTGTTTTTCTTGAGCTTCTTGACTGGATAAGAGCGATTGCAAATCTTAAAAATTATGGCAATAGTTTTGAGTTGATGAAACTCATGAATAGCTCACATCAAGATAAAGAGATTAAAAATAGTTTTACAAATTTTTCGAATGCACTCAGTATGTCAGATATGGGGGCAATGCAGCAAAATATCAAAATTTTAAAGGGCAAAATGAAGCTTTTTGAAAATGATAAAAGCAATATTATTCGACTTATTTCAAAAGATTTACAAGAGTTCATCGAGCGCTTTAGTATTGATTCTTTGGCTGATTTTCAATATGAGCTTGCAAAGTGGTATTGTGAAAATAAAAACTATGCGTTTGGATATATAACACTGAGTGAAGCAATCGTATCAAAGATGTGCGAGATTTATAATTTAGATCCAACCTTACAAAATAATAGAACACAAGCAAAATCAATGTTGTATGAGTATCGGAAAAACTTTTCAAAACAAAAAAAAGAGATAGGCGATACTTATGACAAAGTTCGCCGCATACGAAATGATATTGCACACAAGAAACCACAAAACTCAAAAGAGAGTAAGTCATCTCCAAAAAATAGCATTGAAAATTTAGAGTTATATATCAAAAAAGCTGCTGCATTGTTTAATATGGAAAAAGAACTTTCTATGACAAAAGGGTAAGGATTAGAAGATTCTTTTGATGGAAGAAGGATCCAACAAAACAAAAAGAAGCAACTTGTTATTAAAGTAACTCAAGATGAGATAAAGAGCTTTAAAATAGATGGTGATGGAAGAAATTGGAAAGTTTAATTCGTGGATTGCTTTGCTTTGCTCGCAATGACTAAGAGGTGTTTGTAATGACGCAATTTCATTGGCTAATGGATTTTTTCAATAGCTCTTTTTCCACCAATAAAAACTTCATCAACCTCTTTGGTGTGAAGTATGGTATGAAGTGCTAACTCTTGGGCTTTGTTTGTGTAGCACTTGAGTACAATAAAATCACTAAAATTTCCCTCTTTGATATCTCCAATTGGCAGATCTAATGCTTTGGCTGGGTTAATGGTGACAGCTTGAAGTAGCTTTTTGGCTAGTTTATGCAAATTGCAATGATCGTGAATCATCAGTGCTGCTCTCATCTCATCAAAAAGGCTAAGTGAAAAGTTTGAGCTTAGCCCATCTGTGGCAAGACAGAGGTTTTGAATGTCAGAAATTTCAAGTTTTTGACTTCCAAGAAGTCTATTTGAAACAGGACAGTGGATGATGAAGTGTTNTTGAAGTTTAGCTTTTTGTAACTCATTTGCGTAGTTGCAATGGGTAAAAAGTGTAGGCTTTTTAAATGCATCTANAAACTCATCGGCACTATTAACTGCTTTAGTAATCCCAAAAAACTTTTGAAAAAATCCTAAAAATCCACCTGTATTCTCCTCTAGCCACCACTTTTCCTCTATACTTTCAAGAAAATGTGTACTGACTTTTAGTCCTTCATTTTTGGCTTGTTCTAAAGCTTTTTGAAGTAAAATTGGATGCACGGAATAGGGCGAATGGATTGCAAGGGCGGGGTAGAATTTATCGCTTGCATAAGCTTTGCTTGCACTCACTCTAGCATTAAAATTTTCATAGATTGGATCTATCATTGCGGGGTTTGAGCCAATGAGTTCATTGAAAAAAACAACCCTTTGTTTTGCTTTTGCACATGCATGTAAATCCAATCCATTGCTGCTAATTTCACCAATTGTAGTGGTGCCACATCGTAATTGGTTATTTAGTTTTTGCTCTATCAATGCTTCATCACAGCGACCCATCAAATCATCTCTTTTTTCAATAACACTATGCAGCCAAGAGATAAAGTTACCATAGGTTAATGAGCTTTGATTGGCACTAAATTCTAAATGTTGATGGATGTTGATAAGTCCAGGCATTATNATTTGCTCTTGAAAATCTAAAACTTTTGCATCAGGGTAGAGGCGTTGCAATTTTTCAAATCTATCAACTTTGATAATTTTTTTATCAAAAACAAACGCTAGCTCTTTTATAAATTCACCTTCAATGTAGATATATTTTGCCCTTGCAATCGTCATTTTTCATTAACCTACTTTTTGTTACAATTGTAGCAAAAAAGGATAGAATGATGAAAATAGTCGTAATTCAAGGGCCAAACNTAAATATGCTAGGCATAAGAGAGCAAAATATATATGGNNCGATGAAGCTNGAAGATATTCACGCGCAGATGGAAAATTTTGCAAAGCAAAATGGTGTGGAGATTGAGTTTTTNCAAAGCAACTTTGAGGGTGAAATTGTCGATAGGATTCAAGAGTGCTTAGGTGATGCTGATGGGATTATTATCAACCCTGCTGCATATACCCATAGCTCAATTGCAATTCGTGATGCGATTGCAGCGGTGAGAATTCCTACGATTGAGGTGCATATATCAAACATCTACCAAAGGGAAGATTTCAGACAAAAAAGCATAACAGCAGCTGTATGCATAGGTCAAATCAGTGGTTTTGGGCCATTTAGCTACCATTTGGCGATGGTGGGGATGATTCAAATTTTAAATGAGATAAAAGCTCAACAAAAAGCGCAAGAGCAAGCCTAAGGTTGGATAGATTTGAACTATATCCTCAAAAATGAAAATGCAATTTATTATGAGTGTGGCTACAGCTGCGATAATGCATTTTTTTTAAAGCTTGGAAACGATGGTTTTTTTATCACTGATGGCAGGTATATCCAAGAAGCTCGTAATGCTTTAAGTACAAAGTTTGAAGTGGTACAAAGCAATGATTTAGTCAAAACTGCCAGAGAGATTTTAAGAAAAAATAGAGTTAAATCCTTAGTTTATGACCCAAAACAGTGGCAGGTTGAGTCCTTTAAAGAGTTGCAAAAATGTGGCATCTCATTAAAACCAAAAAAAGATTTTTCTTGGATTAAAAGAGCTATTAAAAGTGATGAAGAAGTGAGTCTAATTCAAAAAGCAATCCATCTTGCTAACGCAGCATTTGAGCAATTTTCTTGCGAGGTTGTTTGCGGGATGGATGAGTATGAGTTAAATTTTTTAGCCAAAAAGTGTTTAAGCTATAGTGGTAAAAATGAGTTAAGTTTTCCTCCCATTGTGGCTCTTGGGGCTAATGCTTCAAAACCTCACGCAACACCAAGTGATGTTAGGCTACAAAAGNNTNACTTGCTGCTTCTTGATGCAGGCTTAAAATATAAGCGCTACTGTAGTGACAAAACTCGAACAGCATTTTATGATGGTAGTTTGAATTTTGGGTATAAGCAAAATTTTCCAAATAGAAAAATGCAAAAAGCTTATGATGTAGTGCTGAAGGCACATGATGAAGCGGTGCAAAAAGCAAGAGTGGGGATGTGTGCAAAAGAGCTTGATAAAATCGCAAGAGATGTAATTCAAAAGAGTGGGTTTGGAGAGTTTTTTATCCACTCCACAGGTCATGGCGTGGGGCTAGATATCCATGAGATGCCTTTTATTCATTCTAAAAGTGAGACAATCATCGAAGAAAATATGGTTTTTACCATTGAGCCAGGAATCTATATACCCAATGAGTTTGGCATAAGAGTTGAAGATATAGTTGTGATGCAAAAGGGTAGAGCACAAATTTTATGAAAAAAATCTTAAATGATTCATTAACGTTATACTTTTTTAAAAACTTCCCTCGAACCTTTCAAAAAAGCAACAAAAGGTTTCAAGTTACTCTTGGAATTGGCGGAAACATTGGCGATACTTGTCGTATTTTTGAAAAGTTGTTGGTGCTATTTCAAAGATCAAAATTTGTTGATTTAGTAGCCACAGCTCCAATTTTAAAAAACCCACCCTTTGGCTACAAAGATCAAAATGATTTTTACAATAGCATTATTATTGTAAGAACAAATCTCTACCCAAAAAGCTTTTTGGACTTCATTTTGAGAGTTGAAAAGAGATTTAAACGAAAAAGGTCATTTAAAGACGCCCCAAGAAGCTTAGATTTGGATATAATATTTTTTGATTATTTTTCTATGAAGACAAAGGATTTAACTGTGCCGCATCCAAAATGGAGTGAGAGGCAATCTGTAATTATTCCACTAAGGTATTTGTATGGAATTAAAAACTTTTAGAGCAGTCACGCCCGCAGCCGCACTTAAAAAAGCACAAGAGGAGTGTGGCGAAGATGCAATGGTCGTTAGCACTAAACAGTTGCGTAAAAAAACATTAACTCAAGATGCTATTTATGAAATAGTTGTTGTGAAAACGGGCAAGGAGGATTCCCAAAAGAAAGCTTCTCAGCATCAAGAGGATGGATATTGTAAACCAAAAAATCATCATAAACCACAAAAAGAGTGCAGCTTAGAAGATGAGTTTAAAAATTCCCAAGATATTTTAGTTAATATTTCAGAAGCGGCCAAGCAGATTTCAAAGATTACAAACTTGGCTGTTAAACCCACATCAAATAAGCATGCAAGTGATAAGAGCTGTAATAAAAAAGAGCTAACTTCGCAACTGACAAAAGAATCAATCAAAGAGCTAGAAAAGATTAAAGAAGAGATTAATAAACTCGGTGATACAGTGAATTTGCTAAAAAATATGATTTGGGATTCAAAAGCTGACGCCAAAGAGCTTGTAATTCCATCGGAGTTTGCTGAAATTTTTCGTATCATTAAAAACAATCAAATGGCAAAAACCCATATCGATACAATTATGAAGCTTACTTTAGAGCATATGCCGCTACCTATGCGCAGTAATAGCAAAACAATCAAGCGCTATTTTCATGTGCTTTTGAGAAAGATGATACCAACAAGAATTGAACAAGTTGTTGTGCCACCTAATAAAAAGATAATGATGTTTGTCGGCTCTACAGGGGTAGGAAAAACGACTACAATTGCTAAACTTGCCGCAAGATATGCTTATATGATGGAGCGAAAACATAAAGTGGGGCTTATTACGCTTGATACCTACAGAATCGCAGCCGTGGAGCAATTGATGCATTATGCAAAAACGATGCGCCTAGGGATTGAAGCGGTAGTTGATCCGCCAGAATTTGTTACGGCGTTAGAGTCCTTGCGAAATTGTGATGTGATTTTAATTGATACAGCAGGAAGCAGCCAGTATGATCGTGAAAAAATTGAAAAAATTCAAACTTTTTTGAATACTCAAAGTGACTTTAGTATTGATATCAATTTAGTGCTAAGTGCAACGACAAAATATGAGGATTTAAGAGATATTTATCAAAATTTCTCCACTTTAGGGATTGATACAATTGTGTTTACAAAACTTGATGAAACNAATATTTTTGGCAATATCTTTTCACTTGTGTATGAGAAACAAAAGCCAGTAAGTTACTTTTCTATTGGGCAAGAGGTACCTGATGACATTGTCAATGCTCAAGCAGATTATTTAGTAAATTGTTTGCTTGAGGGCTTTAAAAAGGAGCAAAGATGAATCAAGCTTCTAAACTAGAACAGATGATGAAAAAAGATATCCAAAAGCCTAAAAATACAAGGTTTATTGCTATAACAAGTGGTAAAGGTGGTGTGGGTAAAAGCACCATTAGTGCTAATCTTGGCTACTTGCTTTCAAAGATGGGTTTAAAAGTTGCTATCCTTGATGCTGATATCGGGCTTGCAAATTTGGATGTAATTTTCAATGTTGAAGCGAGGAAAAATATTTTAGATGTACTCAAAAATCAAGCCACGCTTGAAGAGGTTGTGATTCCTATTTCTCAAAATCTTTTTTTGATTCCCGGAGAGAGTGGGGATGAGATTTTTAAGTTTAATGATAAAGAGATTGTTGATGCATTTTTAACCCAAGCAGAAGTTTTAAGCGGACTTGATATTGTTATTATTGATACGGGTGCTGGAATTAGTGAACATATTCAGAGATTTTTGTATGCGGCTGATGATATTGTTGTTGTTACTGTTCCTGATCCTGCTGCCATTACCGATGCATATGCAACGATAAAAGTGACAAGTAAAGAAAAAGATTGTGCATATATGATTTTTAATCAAGTCAAAAGTGCAAAAGAAGCAATAACGATTTTTACTAAAATAAATAATGTTGCTAAAGCACATATGAAAGAGGGGTTTAAAATTGAACTAATGGGACAAATTTCCAAAGATGAAGTGGTAGCAAAAGCAATAAAACAGCGGTTACTTTTTGCAAAAGAGTTTTCTGCTCACACTGCAACAGTGGAGTTGAAAAATATTGCGAAAAAAATAGCACGAAAAGTGGAACACAATATGCTTAAAGAAAGAGAGGATAGTTCAATCGGTAGCTTTTTCAAAAAGCTGCTAGAGCAGTTTTAGCGAGCAAGAATTCTTCTAGTGGCTTTGTAAAAAATTATAAAAAGAGGGTTGCAATGGGGATAATGAATTACTACCATTTTACAATTGTAAGTGGGTTTTTCATCGGAATCCTTGTGGCAATAATCAATATTGAAAGAGGTCCCTTTACCTTTATTTTAATATCTTTAGGCATTCCTATCTTTTTTTATTTTGTGATTCATATCGCTATTAGCGTTTTTATAAGGTATTCAGATGAAGTAGCTGTGACATTTGATAAAAAGCTCTATGAAAGCTCGATAGATAAATACTATGATGAGTTGTTAGCAAGAGAAATTGATATTGATAATGCGTATAAGTTNANAAAAGAGCTGGAAGAGGAGGTGGAGAAGCTCTACCACAGCCAAAAGAAGCGACAAAAACGAAAAAAAAGAGTAGCAAATGCATAAAATGCATAATGGATACGATACAGATATAAAACATTATCAAGATGAATTAGCTTTGCAGTATTTGCCGGCAGTGAAAGCGATGGCATACAGACTCAAAGAAAGATTGCCTAGTTCAATAGATTTGAATGATTTAAACTCCATCGGAACCGAAGAGTTAATCAAACTAGCACGCCGCTATAATCCTGAGATAAATGATTCTTTCTGGGGGTATGCAAAAACTCGAGTGTATGGATCAATGCTAGATTATCTGCGTTCACTCGATATTGTCAGCCGTGCCAATAGAAAATTAATCAAGCAAATTCATGAAATTGAAAATAGATACTTGTGCACTAATGGAGATGAACCCAGTGATGAAGATATTGCAAAAGAGTGCAAAGAGAGTTTAGAAAAAGTTCTTGAGGTAAGAAGAGCTGCAACAATATGTAATGTTTTACCTATTGATGATTTGATGATTGATGGAACAGATGGTATCAATAATCAAGTCTTAAAGAGTGAGATTTTTTCAAAAATCAAAGATGAACTAAAAAAGCTACCAAAAAGAGAACAGATGGTGATTCAGCTTTATTATTTTGAAGAACTCTCATACAAAGAGATAGCAGAGATTCTTAAGATTACACCTTCAAGAATTTCACAGATTCATAAAAAAGTGATATCAGCTATAAGAATGCAGGTTGAGTAGATGGCCGATATACTCTCACAAGAAGAAATTGATCAACTTTTAGAAATTATTGATGATGAAAGTTTCGAAAGTGAAGATTCTCATAGTTCTGATGTTTTAGATCAGAGCCAAATCACACTATATGACTTTAAGCGACCAAATCGAGTTAGCAAAGAGCAGCTAAGAGCGTTTCGAGGGATTCACGACAAAATGGCAAGATTACTTTCATCAGAGATTTCATCTATTATGCGTTCAATTGTTGAGATTCATTTGCACTCTGTTGATCAAATGACTTATGGTGAATTTTTGATGAGTTTGCCAAGCCCTACAAGTTTTAATGTTTTTTCGATGAAGCCACTTGATGGAAGCGGGATTTTAGAGATTAATCCTTCTATTGTCTTTTCGATGGTTGATAGGCTTCTTGGAGGTAAGGGTGATTCTTATGATANAAGCCGTGAATTTAGCGATATAGAGCTTCATCTTCTTGATACGGTACTTCGTCAAATAATGTCAAATCTAAAAGATGCATGGGTACCAGTGACTGAGCTATACCCATTGATAGAGAGTAAAGAATCAAGCCCAAATGCTATACAAATCGTTACACAAAATGAGATTGTCGTTATAGTTGTCATGGAAATTGTTATCGGACACTCAAGTGGGATGATGAACCTTTGTTATCCAGTCATTACTCTTGAGCCTGTACTTTCTAGGATGGCAAGTAGAAATTTTATACTAAGTGAAATCAATACAAAAAAAAGTAGAAACAAAGAGTTAAAAGCACTTTTAGGTGGTGCTAGAGTGACGCTTGATGCAAGTATTGGAAGCGCACAGTTAACCATACGAGAATTGCTAGATTTAGATGTTAATGATATAATACGCCTTAATCGTCCCGCCAATGATGAAGTGATTATATCTGCCAATGGCAAGGAAAGATTTGTTGGTAGAGTTGGATTAAAACGGTTGAGAAAAAGTGTAGAGATTACAGAAGTGATTCAAGATGAAAAAGATGAAGTGAAAAAGACACTTGAAATAATAGAG
>Ga0052835_100012_pt1 | contig 20832 bp, 20 predicted proteins | sample Wilsouwater61714_FD_53172 | JGI IMG/M metagenome (GOLD analysis project Ga0052835, IMG submission 53172) | Hot spring water microbial communities from Wilbur Hot Springs, California, USA - Wilbur source water - 6/17/14 | ecosystem: Environmental > Aquatic > Thermal springs > Unclassified ...
ATATTGGTTATATCAGGTCCAAGTGGTGCTGGAAAAAGTAGTATAATTAATGCTGCAAAGCCCTATTTAGGGGAGATATATTTTTCAATTTCAACAACAACGAGGCCTATTAGAGAGGGCGAAGTTGATGGAGTACACTATAACTTTGTTGACCAAGAGAGCTTTGAAAAAGATATAAAAAATGGAAACTTTTTAGAATATGCAAAGGTACACGAAAATTATTACGGTACAGCAATCAAGCCTGTTTTAGAAGCACTTGAGCAAAAAAAGCTTGTTATTTTTGATATTGATGTTCAAGGGCATAGGCTAGTACGCAATAGATTGGGGGATATAACAACTTCAGTATTTATTACACCACCAACTTTAAAAGAATTGAAAAAAAGGCTATTAAAAAGAGCAACCGATTCAGATAGTGTTATTAATAAGCGATTAGAAAATGCAATTTTTGAAATAAAGTCACTTAATGAATATGATTTTGTAATTATCAATGATGATTTACAAAAAGCGGTAGAAGCATTTATCAATGTAGCAAAAGTAGCTCGTTTAAAGTACTCCAATAGTGAGCTTAAGAGCTTTATTAGAGATTGGAGTACTCTTTAATATGTGATATAATAACTAGCTAATATTAAAATAGAAGGATTAAAAATGGGTATGCCCGGTATGACGGAATGGCTAGTTATTTTAGCAATAATTTTGGTGCTTTTTGGAGCAAAAAAGATACCTGAACTTGCCAAAGGATTAGGTACGGGAATAAAAGATTTCAAAAAAGCAATAAAAGAGGATGATGATGTAAAAAGCGGTGAAGCTGCAAGCAAGACAAAGCAAGTAGCAGTTAATGATGAAGAGCAAAGTAAAACGCAAAGCATAGAGGAGAAAAAGACAGTTCAATGAAGCAAAAAGTTTTACAAACTCTTAAAAACTATATAGATGAAGAGTTGGTACTGGAAAAGCCTAAAGATAAAAACTTTGGTCATTATGCAACGCCAGTTGCATTTTCGCTTGCGAAAAAGTTACGAAAAAACCCGGTAGTAATTGCTGATGAGTTAGCAAAAAATATCGCTCAAAGCAAGCTGTTTGAAAAAGTTGAAGCGATAAGAGGGTATGTGAATGTAAAGCTAAGCAGAGAGTTTTTGGATGAGTATGCAACTTGGGTGTTGCAAAATAAAGAGAGTTTTGGTAGAGAAAAAAACAGTGAGTCGATTCTTTTGGAGTTTGTCAGTGCCAATCCAACTGGACCACTTCATATAGGTCATGCAAGGGGTGCAGTTTGGGGTGATATTTTTGCAAGAGTTGGCACGCATTTGGGGTATAAGATAGAGAAAGAGTATTATGTAAATGATGCAGGAAAACAAGTTTTTCTTCTTGGAGTTTCAATCGATTGTGCAGCAAAAGAATTATTAAATATTGCATATGAATTACCTGAAGAATACTACAGAGGCGAATATATCAAAGATGTAGCTGCTGAAGCAATAGAGCATTTTGGCAAAGAGTTTTTCTTAGCTAAAACCGATATTGAAAAGTTGAGTGCTTGGGGTGTTGAGAAAATGCTTGAAATTATCAAATCAAACTTAAGCGAAGTTAAGATTGAGTTTGATAATTTTGTAAGCGAGAAAGCACTTTTTCATAAGTGGGATCAAGTATATCAAAAACTACTCCAAGCCAAAGCAATTTATACAAAAGAGAACAAAAAGTGGCTCAATTCCAGCACCAAAGATGACGAGCTTGATCGTGTAGTTGTTAGAGAGGATGGTAAGCCAACCTACCTTGCTGGAGATATCATCTATCATGATGATAAGTACCTAAGGGGATATGATAGGTATATCAATATTTGGGGTGCAGATCATCATGGGTACATTGCTAGAGTAAAAGCTGCGGTTGAATATCTAGGACATGATGAAAAAAAGCTTGAAATCATTCTTTCGCAGATGGTTTCGCTTCTTAAGGGTGGAACTCCATACAAGATGAGTAAAAGAGCGGGTAATTTTATCTTGATGAGTGATGTCGTAAATGAGATTGGAAGCGATGCACTGCGCTTTATGTTTATAAGNAAGAAGTGTGACACCCATTTGGAATTTGATGTTGAAAAGATTAAAGCTCAAGATAGCTCCAATCCAATTTTCTATATCAATTATGCACATGCAAGAGTTCACTCACTCTTTGAAAAAGCATCCAAAAGCTTTAGTGATGTTGAAGGTGCAAGTTTGAGTTTGCTTGACCAAGAGGGATTGAATCTACTGTTTATGGCATTGGTTTTTCCTGAAGTGATAAAAGATGCTTTTCATCATAGACAATTGCAAAAAATTACCGATTATCTCTATGACCTTGCTGCTGCAATGCATAGTTATTACAACAGCACTAAGGTGATTGGAAATAGAAATGAGGATGCGCTATTGAAGCTTTTTGCTGTATGCGCCACGACTTTGAAAATTGGGCTTGGGCTACTTGGTATTGAAGCAAAAAAGAGAATGTAGTGCTTTTTAAACTTAATTTGATATAATTTCGAAAACTTTTTTAGGAGATTAAAATGGCAATTATCGATCAAGTAAAAGAAGTAGTTGTTGAGCAATTAAGCGTAGAAGCAAGTGAAGTAAAAGAGGATTCCAAATTTGTAGAGGATTTAGGAGCTGATAGTTTAGATGTAGTTGAGCTAGTGATGGCTTTAGAGGAAAAATTTGGAATTGAAATTCCTGACGAGGATGCAGAAAAGATTGTAACAGTAGCAGACGCAGTGAAGTACATAGAAAGTCATAAGTAAATCAAGTCCGCGCTAAGCGGATTTGTGTTTTTAGTAAAGGATTGATATTGAAGCGAGTTGTTGTAACGGGTTTAGGTATGGTTAACTCTTTGGGATTAGACAAAGAGAGTTCTTTTAAGGCTATAGTTGAAGGTAGATGTGGAATTAAAAGAATTGAGTCATTTGATACTGAAAATCATTCAGTAAAGATAGCTGCTGAAATTACCAACTTTGACCCGTTGACCGTTATGAATCCAAAAGAGGTGAAAAAAGCAGATCGTTTTATCCAGCTAGGAATCAAAGCTTCAAATGAAGCGATGGCTGATGCTGGATTTGATAAAGAGGATGGTGCAATTGATTATACAAGATTTGGCATCTCTTCAGCATCGGGGATTGGTGGACTCATCAATATAGAAAAAAACTCTGTTATTTGCAACACGAAAGGTCCAAGAAGAATTTCTCCATTCTTTATTCCATCAGCTCTAGTGAATATGCTAGGAGGATTTATTTCAATTGAACAGAAGCTTCAAGGTCCAAATCTCTCTTCAGTAACCGCGTGTGCAGCAGGAACGCACGCAATTAGTGAGGCGGTAAAAACAATAATGCTTGGTGGAGCTGATAGGATGTTGTGTGTTGGTGCTGAAGCAGCTATTTGCGCATCTGGAATAGGTGGTTTTGCTTCGATGAAAGCACTTTCAACAANAAATGATGAACCGCAAAAAGCATCAAGACCCTTTGATAAAGAAAGAGATGGTTTTGTGATGGGTGAAGGTGCTGCTGCGCTAGTACTAGAAGATCTAGATAGCGCAATTACAAGAGGAGCTAAAATCTACGCTGAAATCGTTGGTTTTGGTGAAAGCGCAGATGCAAACCATATCACAAGTCCTATAGTAGATGGACCCTATAGAGCGATGAAAGCGGCACTTGATATGGCAAAATCTAGAGGTGTTGAAAAGATTGATTATATCAATGCACATGGTACTTCAACACCTGCAAATGATAAAAATGAAACTGCAGCGATTAAGATGTTGTTTAAAGGAAGAGAAAATTGTCCACCTGTGAGCTCAACCAAAGGACAGATAGGACATTGTTTAGGTGCAGCTGGTTCTATTGAATCGGTCATATCTATTATGGCAATCAATGAAGGAATTATTCCACCAACAATTAACTACGAAAACCCCGATGAGGATTGTGATTTGGATTATGTTCCAAACATTGCAAGAGAGTGTGAAATCGAAGCTGTAATGAGCAACTCATTTGGTTTTGGTGGAACAAATGGCGCACTTATTTTTGCAAAATATAAGGGATAGTTTTGGCTACCTATTTGGCATTTGAAGAGCCTTTAAAAGAACTTGAAAATTTGATTGAATCTGCAAAGCTAAGAGGTGATGAAAATGCTGTTGCAACGCTAAGTTTGCAATTAGAAAAAGAGGTGCAAAAAATTTATTCCTCTTTAACTCCTTTTCAAAAGCTCCAGTTAGCAAGACACCCCGATAGGCCCTATGCACTTGATTATATTCGTTTGATTATGCACAATAGCTATGAAATCCATGGTGATAGAGCTTTTGGAGATGATGCAGCAATTGTTTGTTATCTTGGCTTTATTGATGAGCAAAAATGTGTAGTCATTGGGGAAGAAAAGGGGCGAGGCATTCAAAATAAAGTTAAAAGAAATTTTGGAATGCCTCATCCTGAAGGTTATAGAAAGGCTCTTCGTGCAGTAAGATTGGCTGAAAAGTTTAGTTTGCCTGTGCTAATGCTTATTGACACACCTGGAGCCTATCCTGGCATTGGGGCTGAAGAGCGTGGGCAAAGTGAAGCCATTGCTCGAAATCTTTTTGAGCTTTCTGATGTAGAGGTTCCAATAATTTCTGTGGTAATTGGTGAAGGTGGAAGTGGAGGAGCCTTGGCGATTGGTGTGGCAGATAGATTGGCGATGATGCGCTATTCTGTATTTAGTGTTATCTCTCCAGAAGGATGTGCATCCATTTTATGGAGTGATCAAGCAAAAGTAGAGACTGCTACTAAAGCTTTAAAAATCACTTCTGATGAGCTGCTCCAACATGGTTTGATTGATGATATTTTGGATGAACCACTCATTGGCGCCCATCGTGATAAGGAGGGTGCTGCCAAGGTAGTTAAAGAGTATTTTTTACAATGTGTCAATGAGTGTCGCATGATGCGCACTGAAAAGATGCTCAAAGAAAGGTATGAAAAGCTCGTGCGAATTGGTGCTTTTAAAGAATGATGATGGCACATCTTCATTCTATAGGAGGCAATGAAAATTTTCAACCTCTTAAGTGATTTGCTACTGCTAACTTAGATAATCAATCAATGGTGCATTATAGTAAAAATTTTATCTTTTTATACAAGTGCAGCAAATTATATGTAGCAACTATTGTGCATAAAGGGGGTTTATGCTTGTAGCATCAAATATTTTGGAACTTGTTGGCAATACAGCGATGGTAAAAATAGAGGATAATATTTACGCAAAATGCGAATTCATGAATCCCTTTGGTTCAATAAAGGACCGCATCGCTTTGAATATGATCCAAACAGCAATGGAGCAAGGAAAAATTGATAATGATTCTACAATTATTGAACCAACGAGTGGAAATACAGGGATTGCGCTTGCAGCGGTTTGTGCACAAAAGGGATTGAAACTTATCTTAACAATGCCANAATCGATGAGTATTGAGCGAANAAAATTATTAGAAGCGATGGGTGCAACACTTGAGCTTACTGCTGCAAGTNAAGGNATGAGTGGTGCAATAAAAAGAGCAAAGGAGTTAAATGCTCAAATAGCAAATAGCTTTATTATCNATCAATTTTCCAATCCTTCCAACCCTGATGCACACATAAAAACCACAGCGCAAGAGATCATTGCACAAATGAGAGAAATTGATTTTTTTGTTGCTGGAGTAGGAACTGCTGGCACAATTACTGGGGTTGCTAAAGTTTTAAAAGAGTACAACCCAAAGATCAAAATCTATGCCATAGAGCCTCAATCATCAGCTGTAATTAGTGGTCATCCGTCCGCTTCTCATCAAATCCAAGGAATTGGCGCAGGATTTATTCCTAAAAACTATAATCCAAGTTTGGTTGATGGAGTGATATGTGTAAGTGATGATGATGCGATACAAACGGCAAAAGAGTTAATTAAGCAAAAATCGTTGCTTGTTGGAATCTCAAGTGGAGCTAACATNAAAGCTGCAAGGGTATTAGCTCAAAAATATAAGGATAAAAAAATAGNTACTATTTTGTGTGATAGTGCGATGAGATACTTAAGTACTGCTTTGTTTGAGTGAAATGTTTTTTGAAACAATTAAGATTGATCAAGGCAAAATTTATCACCTAGAGTATCATCAAAGGCGACTTAATCGCACGGTAAAAAATTTTAATTTACCAAAAATTGACTTAAAACAATATATCAATCCTCCAAAAAGTGGATTGTATAAGTTGAAATTGATTTATTTTGAGGGTGTTGTTGATATGATCTATACCCCCTATACCCCTAAAGTGATTCGTAAGCTAGGGTTTGCAAGATGTGAAAAGAGCTACCAATATAAATATTTGCAGCGAGATTATATTGATAATTTAAATAGTGGGGATGTTGATGAAGTAATTATTATTCAAAATGGTTTTGTAACTGATACAACAATTGCAAATATAGCTTTTTTTGATGGAAACAAGTGGATTACTCCCGCTACCCCTTTGCTTGGTGGCACCACAAGGCAGCGCCTTATTGATAATAGGTTGTTACATTTAGCTAATATAAAAAAGGATGATGTAAAAAATTTTCAAAGTATTGCACTGATGAATGCTATGATTGGATTTTATGAATTAAAAGATTTTATTCTAAAGGAATAAGTGATGTATTACAATATTGTCAATACAGATGGTTTTAAAAATGTAATGGCAGTTAATTTAGCAAATATTATTTCACTTCTAGTAGAAACCGAAACAGAATTTGGCATACTTGTGGATATGAAAGCGGTGGAGTTTAATCCAAAGCTGCCCAAATCAATAGAGCTTCGAGACCCTTCCTATTTTATTTTGGCAAATTATACCTTGCGAAGTGTTGTAATTGAAAAGGATATTATGCGTTTTGAAGCAGGATTTACAGAGGAAGGGTTTGGATCTGTTGTAACTATGCCTTTGCTTTCGATTTTGCAAATTTTAATTGAGGATAAAGTAATTGCAATTAATGTGTCAGTCCCTCCAACTCAAAAGCCAAGCCAAAAAAGAATCAAGCAAGAAGAGAACAAGAGTAAATCCTTCAACGCATTTGCTTCAAATCCTGAAAATGCAAAGTTTTTCAAAAAGTAGGTCATTTTAAAAGCGATAAAGGTTTTATTTCTAGCACCCCTTGAGTTAAAAACTTAACATTATTGTAGCGAAAAAGATGAGTGCTTTGTAGCTCTATAAATTTTGAAGCTAAAAAAATACTATGGGAGTGAAACGATGGCAAAAATCATAATTTTTAGTGGTGCAGGCATTAGTGCAGAAAGCGGTATTAGCACTTTTAGGGGTAGTGCTGGATTGTGGGAGCAGTATAAGATTGAAGATATATGCACAGCAGGTGTAATGCAAACAAATCGTACGCAAACGATAGAGTTTTACAATAAAAGACGCCAAGAGTTGCAAGATAAATACCCAAATTACGCACACAAAAGAGTAGCAGAGTTTAAAAATAGCCATCCAAAAGAGGTAGCAGTTATTACGCAAAATGTGGATGATTTGTTTGAGAGAGCTGGGTGTGAAGATGTGATTCATCTACATGGCTATTTGCCCAATTTACGCTGTGAAGAATGTGAAGAAAGGGTAAAAATTGGCTATGCTGCACAAGATGATAGTATAAAGTGTAAAGCATGCGGAGGTGATTTGCGTCCAGATATAGTTTTTTTTGGGGAAGCTGCACCGATGTATGCAAAGCTACAAGAGGAGATTGAAGATTGTAAAGTTTTTGTTGTAATTGGAAGTAGTGGAAACGTGATACCAACGGATAGGGTGGCAGCTTTTGTGGAGTATTCAATCTTAAACAACCTTGAACCAAGTCCAGCAATTAATGAGAAGTTTTACAATAAAGTGTTGTATAAAAAAGCAACAGAAGCGATTGATGAAATCATAGAGGATTGCAATAGATTATTGAATGATAATTAATATCAGAATTAATTAAGAATTATTGTGGTATCATAGTGCCAATAAGATGTAAAGGCATTGTGATGGTGTTTGGTTTTGATAAAAAGAGGGAGTACCTCCCCAATTATTCCTACTGTAACACAGTTTACAAAAAAAGAAAACTTTTTTTGCATCTGTTTAATTTTTTAGTCCAAGAGGAGGTTTTTAGCACCAAGGAGCTGTGTAGTTGCAAAGAAAAAACACTTTATGAGATTTTTATGCAAAAACTAGCGCAGCTATGTTCACAAGGTTCAAGAAGCAGCAAACTTACTTCATTTGATGCAAAACTACACCATTTCATTGCAAAAAACAAAATATATAAACCTTCCATTGTGCGAGCTAAAAATTCAAATTATCAATTGGCACTAAAAATAGTCTCTTTTATTGATAATGATTCTAATTCTGTGAAGATAAATTCAGACCTACTGTTTAAAAGTTTTGTTCACAAAAGCATAACAAGCATCAAAAGTGATAGGGTTGTTCATAATGAAAGTGATTGTATCAGTATCTATCCTCAAAATCATCCAGTAATAAAGGTGTTGCCCTTTTGGGAAAAAAGGGGGAAAATGAATGATGCGCATATCAAAAAAGCAATCGAGTTCATAAAAAGCGGTGAGTGTAATAATATCTACCTTGTCTATCCAAGAGAAAAAAACTTTACAAAGCATATCGAAATTAAAGTCCCTGAACTTGAAGGTTGTAGCAAGTATGTAATCAAAATGATTCCCTATTCGCTCAAAACTATTTTAAGAAATTAATAGGTTAATTGAATATAAACTAAAGAGGTATAGATATAAACCCAAAGGATTAGTATGTCACATTCTATAGAGTCGTTGATGTATGAGGTTTCGAGTGTTTTTTTGTTACCGGTGTTGTTTTTAATACTGGCTCTTTTTTTCTACTCCATTTTTCAAATAGGGGTGTTTGCAACGCAAGTTTTTGTAAGAAGAAAAAACAGCACTTCAAAAGCAAAAGGGTATACAGTGTTTGACTATGCAGTAAAAAATAATATTACAAATAGTGATGATTTGGAAGTGTTTGCTTTTTCAAAACTTGAAGCTACAACAATTGTTACAAGAGTAGCACCGATGCTAGGGCTTGTTGCTACCATGATACCGATGGGACCTGCACTGAAGGCACTCTCTAGTGGAAATATACAAGGAGTAAGCGATAACCTTATTGTGGCATTTAGCGCAGTAATCCTTTCTCTACTTACAGCTTCAATTACTTATTGGATTACGACAGTTAGAAAAAGATGGTATGCAAAGGAGATAAGAGAATATATGCAAAGGTTTGGATTATGAAGCTTTTAAATGATGATGAAAGCCTAAATCCAATACTCTCTACTGTAAACTTGATAGATGTTTTTTTGGTGATTATTGCAGCACTGCTTATCTCAATTGCACAAAATCCATTGAACCCATTTAGTAGTGATAATGTAACGGTCGTTAAAAATGCTGGCAAAGAAAATATGGAAGTGATAGTAAAAAAGGGCAAAGAGATGACTGTATATAAATCGAGTGGGTATATTGGGCATGGCGATGGAGTAAAAGCAGGAGTTACCTATAAACTAAAAGATGGCAATATGATTTATATTCCAGAATAATATAAAATAAAGGAAAATTTTAATGAAAAAAGTAGCACTCTTACTGCTTCTTACTTGTTGGCTTTTTGCACAAGAGGTAGAAAAAAAAGATATGCTCATTATTAGTACAAGTATGGGAAGTCATTCTCAAGAAGCAAAAGCTTATGCTTTTATGAAAGCTGCAAAAAGAGAAAACCTCAAAGTAGATTTTCTTTTTGAGTCGCAGATGAAAAAGGAGGAGTATCTTGCTAAACTAAGTGAATACAAAATTGTGATGTTTGATTCGCTTGGAGGTGCAAGAAGTACTAGTGCACTGTTATCTAAGTTTTTAGATGCGCTTGAAAAAAGCCCAAAGGATTTAATTGTTTTACCTATCAATATCACAAAAAAGACGTCCTATAGAAAAAATATTACCCTAGAGCAGAACAAAGCACTTTATGATTATTGGTATAATGGCGGAGAAAAAAACTTTACCAATTTTGCAAAATATATTAATACGCATATATTAAAAAGAGGTAACGATACTATTGAAGAGGTCTTTGTAATACCTGAGGAGGGGATCTACCATCCAAAAAACCCAAATATAGTTTTTAATTCATTGCAAGAGTATCAAGCCTTTTTGGGAGTAGATATTGTAAAAAATGAAGCAAGTAGACCCGTTATTGCTCTAGCTATGCACAGAAACGCCATCTCTTCAAGCTCTCTTTCGCGTATAAATTGGGCTATAGAGTATCTTGAGAGCAAGGGAGCTATTACAATCCCTTACTTCACAGAGGTTGGAGGAGATGATTTTGTAGGTGAGAAATTTTTAACATTTGAGGGTAAAACACTCGCAGATGTAATTATGAGTTTTCAAGTGATGATAGTAGACCATGAGAGTTTAAAACCAAAGTATGAAAAACTCAACATCCCAATACTTCACGCTATGAGTTTTAAAGGAACACAAGAGGAGTGGGAGAAGTCAAGAAGCGCAACTGCAACTGCTATGATTCCAATATATCATATAATTCCAGAAACCATTGGCTATATAGACCTTATGGTAATTGCTGCACAAAATCCGCAAACAAAAGCATTGGATCCGATAGTTGCGCAGCTAAAATCTTTAGCAAACAAAGCACTTAATATCTCAAAGCTAAAAAGAATAAACAACAGCGAGAAAAAAGTTGCGATTATGTTTTATAACTATCCGCTTGGCAACAACAACATGGGTGCTTCATTTATGAATATTCCAAAAAGTTTAGAAAACCTTTTTGCCGCATTTGTCAAAGCGGGGTATCAAACAGAAGAGAAATCGCAGGAGTGGTTTGAAAAAGTAGCTACGAAAACGCTCAAAGCCTACTATGAAGAAGGGTGTGAAGATGAGATGCTACAAGAAAAAAGTGCCGCTTTGTATCCGCTTGAGAAGTATGAAGCTTTTTTAAAAACTCTTCCTGATGAAGTATCAAAAAGAATGATTCAAGTGTGGGGAGAGCCTTCAAAAAGTGCTATGATAGTAGAGCAAGAGGGTAAAAAATATTTTTTAGTTCCAGCGATAGAGCTAGGTAATATCTTGCTTCTTCCGCAGCCTCGACGCATAGAGAAAAATAAAAACAGCCAAAAGGATGAAAGTGCGCTTGTGCATGATTTCAAAACACCAATGAATCATAGTTATCTCGCAAGCTATCTCTATGTAAGAGAGAGTTTTAATACAGATGCAATTATTCATTTTGGAACACATGGGACACAGGAGTGGTTGCTAGGAAAGGAGCGTGGACTTAGTGTTTATGATGATCCCTATTTAGTTTTGGGTGATATTCCAGTATTTTATCCCTATATCACAAACAATGTTGCAGAAGCGCTTCAAGCAAAAAGACGGGGAAGAGCTACTATGATATCTCATCAAACACCGCCATATGCAATAAGTGGAACTTATAATGAGCTCTCAAAAATAATGGAGCTAATAAATCAATATGAAATGGTAGTGGATGAAGGAGTGCAGCAAACTCTTAAAAAAAGCATTATTCAAGAAGCAATTGCAATAAACCTTCATAAAGATATTGGGTTTAGCCTTGAGGAAATGGAGAGTGATTTTGAGGGCTTTTTAGATAGAATCGAGGGTTATATCCTTGGAACTTCTGCAGCGGCACAGCCCTTAGGCATGCATACTTTTGGCACTTACCCTAAAGAGGAGCATCTTATTACAACTGTTATTCAAATGCTTGGCAAAGAGTTTATGATAAGGGCAGATAGAGAAAGATATAGCGCTATGGATTATAAAGATTTTAACAAATCCAATGCATATAACCTTGTGAAAAAATATGCAATAGAGGGTGCGAATATTGATGAAGTTGATGCAGAGTTTAAGCCATATCTCCAAAAAGCAAAAGAGTATGTAAACTCTTTTCAAAATCAAGAGGAGATTACAAACCTCTTAAGAGGATTAAATGGCGAATATATTAAAACAAGCACAGGAGGAGATCCCATAAGAAATCCTGAGTCTTTGCCTACTGGAAGAAATTTATATGGATTTAACCCAAATAAGGTTCCAACAAAAGCTGCTTATGAGACAGGTTCAAAGCTGATGGAGGAGTTTATACAAAACTACTATCATGAAAATGGCGAATATCCAAAAAAGCTCGCTTTTAGCCTTTGGTCGCTTGAGACTATGCGTCATCATGGAGTAGTCGAGTCTCAGATTCTTTATACAATGGGAGTTAGACCCATTTGGAATGAACAGGGATTGAGTGATAAGTTTCTTCAGGATATGGTGCTGCCATTTTTGAAAAATTATCTGCCTGATTTTTTAGCAAATTGGATTGCTTCGATGATTACGCTTCCAAGAGTTGAGTTTATTCTTGATGTGTTGCCAGAAAGATTTTTAGAAAAAGCAAGAAGGATGATAGCGCATGCAAAATCTGTAAATAAAGGTGATATTGTTGATGTTGAAATTATTCCATATAGTGAGCTTCAAAGACCGCGCATCGATACGGTGATATCAATAACTGGGCTTTACCGCGATACCTTTCCTCAAACTATTCAACTGCTTGCAAAAGCGGTAGAGAAGGTAGCTAAACTAAAAGAGGAAAATAACTATGTCTCTATCAATACAAAAGCTATTGAAAAAGAGTTGCTTGATCAAAATCTAAGCAAAGAAGATGCACTTATGCTTTCTACCATAAGAGTTTTCTCAAATAAAACAGGCGATTATGGCAGTGGTTTGAAGGATATAGAAAAAACCCAGCACTTTACACAAGAGATTGATGAGCAACTAGTAAAAAGTTATCTTAAAACGCGCGGGTACTACTTTGGAAGCGATGAAGCCTCGTGGAATATGCAGATTGAAGGCATTGACCTATATGCAAAAAATCTAAGCAACACTGACGCAGTAATCTTTTCAAGAACTTCAAATCTTTATGGAATGCTCACAAGCGATGATCCGTATAGCTATTTTGGTGCGTTTTCTTTGGCGATAAGAAGTATCGATAAGAAAAATCCAAAAACATATATCTCAAATCTAAGAGATGCAAAGGATGCTAAAATGCAATCAAGTGCAGAGTTTATGGCACAGGAGCTTAGAAGCCGCTATTTTCATCCAAACTGGATAGAAAAGATGAAAGATGAGGGGTATAGCGGTACGCAGATGTTACTTGATGTGATAAACAATTTTTGGGGTTGGCAAGTGGTAGATCCAAGCGTTGTAAGAGATGATCAATGGCAGGAGTTTTTTGAAATTTATATAAAGGATAAGTATGAGATGAATGTAAAAGAGTGGTTTGAAAACTTCAATCCAGACAATTTGGCTCAAATTATAGAGAGGATGCTTGAAGCTGTAAGACTTGGGTATTGGCAAACTGATGCGGCTACTATAGAAGAGCTAAAAAAGAGGTATAAAGAGCTTGAGAAAAAATATAGCATTCAAAGTTACAACGAAAAGTTTAAGGAGTTTTTAGAAAGTGATAAAGTAAGTGGTTTTGGTCTTGCGCCTGCAAAAGCAATCATTGCAAACACTCAAGTCAAAGATCTCAAAAATGGGCAAATACTACAAAAGCAAGAGAGAATAAAAAAAGAGAGTAGTTATGCATACTATTTAATAGTAGCGATGCTGCTTTTGGTTATGTTCAGTGGTGCTTTGTATGAGCTAAGAAAGAGATCTTTATAAAACATATAAACAGATAAGCAAGCTTTTGCTTTTATCTTAACCTATATAATGACACAGGTTTAAAGCCTAGTTAACCAATTGGGATGAAAGCGAAGTGATAGACTTTATGAAGAAACAAAACTTCATTCAAAACTCTATCACTAATTAAAAAAATGAGCTTGCTTATCTTTTTGTATGTAAAAATTTATTAATAGGAGGAAGTAAGATGAGTATAGCAATATACTACGCAAGCAGCACTGGCAATACCCGAGAAGTTGCTCAAAAAATAGCAGAAAAATTGAGTAAGGATGTGGAGTTAATCGATTTAGGGTCAAATGATTTTAGCGAAATCGATAAATATGATAGTGTAATTTTTGGCACTCCTACATGGGGTGATGGGAATTTGCAAGATGATTGGGAAGAGAATTGGCAAGAGTTTGAAAAACTTGATCTAAGTAGCAAAACAGTAGCTTTATTTGGACTTGGGGATCAAGATAGCTATGGAGATTATTTTGTTAATGCGATGGGTACAATTTATGAGCAAGCAGTGAAAAATGGGGCAAAAAAAATTGTAGGATTTACAAGCACAGATGGATATGATTTTAGTGAGTCTAAAGCCGTAGTTGATAATCAATTTGTTGGTTTGGTAATTGATGAGGATAATCAAAGTGAACTAACCGATGAAAGGATAGCTGCTTGGTGCGATGCTATTAGAGATAGCCTTTAAAAAAGATGAAACAAGAATCAAATCTTTTCATTGAAATCATCGCAATAACAGCGGTTATCGCTGTTATTGCACTACTACTTTTTGGAGTGTAGAGTTTTTTCTGATTTATCAAGCAAAATAGCACAATTTTTCGTTCAACAACTAATCTATCTATTTTAAAAAATGCTATCTACAGTTTAAGTTTAACTATAGTATGATTAGAACAATCAATAAAAATAAAAGTGTTAAGATGGATCAAATAATTAGAGTAAAAAGCCAAGCTGGCAATCGTGTGCGGTTGAAATCGAAGCTTTTTCAAACTGAAGATAATATCAATTTTATTGAAAAATCACTTAAGGAAGCTGTGTATGAGTTTAGAAGTAATACAAAATGCAGCTCTATTATCTTTAGACATAGAAGCAACATAACACTTGAACAGATTATAGAAAAGCTCTATACACTATTTCAAATTACCCCCACAAAGCTTTCAATAGCTGCGTCGCAATCAATTCATAGTTTAGATATTAGCTGCGTTGGATGCAAAAAGAGGATCAATGACTCTCAATTATTAAAACGCTCTTTTATTGAGTTTGCTGCGCTTTCACTCTTTGCGGGATTTATCTTTGTTAAAGAGCATATCTTAGGTGTAGCGGTTGCTTCATCACCCTTTTCCCTTATTGGGGCTGTGGCGATTTTTGCAGCTGTGCCACTACTTAAAGAGAGTTACCAAGATATAAAAAATAAACGGTTTACTTTGCAAACTTTTATGGGTGCAACACTAGTGGGGGCGATACTCTTTGGTGAAGTAACCGCAGCGTTTGAAATTATTTATATTTTGCGAGGCGGGATGCTTTTGGAGGAGTATATCGCTACTCAATCAAAAAAAGAGATTCAAAATCTAGTAGAGCTTGATATTAAAAAACTCTATGTCGTGCAAGATGAAGTTGAAATTGAAGTGAGTATCGATGCTGTTGCAAAAGGTGATATTGTAGTTGTGCGAAGCGGTGAAAAGATTGGGGTTGATGGGTTTATTACCCATGGTAGCGCTGAAATTGATGAAGCAATTATTAATGGCAGAAGTGAACTAAGTTTTAAAACAATTGGTGATAAAGTCTTTGCAGGAACCATTTGTCAAAAGGGGCGCATTCTCATTGAGGTGCAAGGTGTTGGTAGTGATACCTATGTTTTTAGAACGATGCAGCAAGTGCAACAAAGTTTAGCAAACAAATCTCCAAGTCAAGTTGAAGCTGATAAATTAGCTTCTAAACTTTTAAAACTTGGTAGCTTTTTAACCGCAGCTACATTTGTAGCAACAGGCTCTTTTGCCAATGCTTTTGCTGTGATGATAGTGATGTCTTGTCCGTGTGCTACGGTGTTAGCCGCATCGACTGCTATTAGTGCAGGGATTGCCAAGGGTGCAAAAAATGGCGTTTTCATCAAAGGCGCAGCGGCGCTAGAGAGTGTGTCACAAGCAGAAGTTTATTGTTTTGATAAAACTGGAACACTCACTACTGGTAAACCTTTGGTGAGTGATATTGTAACTTTTGAAAATATGAGTGAAGATGAGGTATTAAGCTGCGTTGCCCAAGCAGAATACAGAAACCCTCACCCTATCGCACAATCAATTGTAGATTATGCAAAAAGAAAAGGCTTAAAAATAGAACAATGCACACTAAGCAGCGTCATACCTGGATATGGCATAAAAGCAATTATTGGTGAAGATAGCTATTTCATTGGCAACACAAAGCTTTTTGATCAGCACAAAATTTCACTTAACAAGCATCAAAAGCTATATAAAAAGTTTTTAGATGAGAGTAAAACTGTCGTATTTGTGGCAAAAAATGAACGCATCATTGCAATGATGGCATTTGTGCATGAAATAAGAGCAGGAAGCAAGCAGATGATTGCAGCTCTTCGCCAAAAAGGGGTTAAGCACCTTGTGCTTTTGACAGGGGATGAGGAAAGGGTTGCATATGGTTTTGCAAAAGAGTTTGATTTTGATGCAATCTATGCAAACCAATCGCCCCAAGATAAAGCAGCCATCATCGAAATGCTTAAAAAGCGTTTTAATAAAGTGGTAATGGTAGGAGATGGGGTCAATGACACCTATGCAATGAGTAAAGCTGATGTCTCAATCTCCTTTGCGGCAGGGGGCAGTGAGGCAGCGATTGCAGTTTCAGATATCGCCATAACCCATTCACATCCTAAGGATGTCGTGTTTTTGTATGAGTTAAGCCAAAAAACTCTCCGAGTGATATATCAAAATTACTATTTGGGTACTGGCACGAATTTAGCAGGTGTTGCACTAGCAGCAATTGGCAAACTCAGTCCCATAGCAGCTGGAGCGATACATATTGGTCATACTGTGGGCATCATGGCAAACTCATCCCGTTTGGCGTATAGTTGATAGTAGTTATTAATTTATTTTAAAAAAAGAGGCTTGAAATTACAATGAGGGCGAAGATGGTATCAGCGCAAATGATAATGGAGTTAGCATCCTATCTGACAAAGATACACCATGCCAAAGGAAGAATACGACTAAGAGTGAATCCAAAGATTAAAGAAAAATCATCACACATTACTTTAAGTGATATTGAAAGCTTAGCTCAAAAAGTTGATGGGATAAAAAAGATAAAATTTAATAAAACGATTGGATCAATTACTATAACTTATGATAATGCAGTGTTTCCTTATGAGTTGTGGGAAGATCTATTGCAGCAAAGAAATAGTGAAAAGATTTCATCACTTTTAAATTCATTAATAAAGGAGGTGGTATAGATGCAAACAAATGATGATAGGGAGATGCTTGTATCATTTCGTGTCGATGAAAATCACAAGATGCCAGTGCTTCATCAAATCATAAGAATTGCAATCTATGATGAGTATCATGCGTATGAGACATATAAAAAAGTAATTGAAACATTTGGGCCGGTGCAGCCTTTTGCAAATATTATGCAAGCAGAGATTAACCACTTTGAAGCACTGTCGAAGCTAGCAAAGAAGTATGAAGTTCCTTTGCCAGTGAATGATTGGGAGGATAAGATAGAAGCTCCTAGCTCACTTCTTGAAGCCAGTGAGGTGGGAGTTGCCGCAGAGATTGATAATATAAGGATGTATGATAGGTTGATTGAATATGCCAAAGAGTATTCAGATGTGCTTGATTTGATGCAGCGTTTACAAGCGGCTTCATACAATAACCATCTGCCCGCTTTTCGCCAAAGTGTTGCAAAGTATTCACATGAAAGCGTAGATTTAAAAAGCATTTATGAACAATTTTCAGCTCACACAAATGCTCAAGAAGAGGGTATAAAAAAGATAGAAGAGATTGGTCAAATGGTACAAAAGTTTGCAAAAGGGCAAGTGGGTCAAGAGGAGATAATAAAACTGCTTAGTAGCACAAACCTATCTTTTATTGGTGGAGCATTGCTTGGAGCAGTGGGAGCGATGATATTTTCACAAATACAAAAAGGGTCAAAAGCAAATGAAAAGGAGTAAGATGCCACTAGCCCCCTTTGTCGTTGGAGTTATTATCGGTGCAGGGTTGAGCTACTTATTAAAAAAGAAAAAAAGTTAAGGAGAGGATGATGTTACCATTTATTGCAGGAGTTGCTACGGGTGCAGCTGTGGTAATAGCAATCAATAACAAAAAAAAGATAAAAAAAGCTGTAAGCGAGAGTGCTAAAAAGATGCAAGATTACGCTGAAAAAGGGTATGAAAAATCAAAAGAGTTTGCTGGTGAAGTCAAAGCAATAGTCAGTGAAAAGGTAGAGTGCATAAAATCAAAAGGTAAAGAAAAGGAAACTCCTAAAGATGAAGATGATGTAAAGGATGCAAATGCAAAGTAACTTTTTCATTGACACAGGAGTGTCACAAAATGTATCTGGGCATGTCATTAGCGGCGTTCTTGCTTCAGCTATAGTTGCTGGTGCTATCAATTATAACCGCTACTTAAAGGGCGAAGTTTCGCAAAAAGAGGCACTTGTTGGCTCACTCAAGCATACCGCTCAAGGAGGAATTGCTACAGGAAGTTCAATAGCTGCGGCAAATCATTTAGGCAGTGGCAATATTTTTGGAATGCTAACTGCTGTTTTTCTTGGTGCGATGGGCGTATATCTCGTAGAAACGATGAGTGAGAGTTTAACAAATAAGGTAGAAACACAAAAGAACGGAGAGTAAAAGATGCAAAAAAATCCATATATCAACACAGATACGCAAAGTCCAAATACAAACATTGGGCTTCAAAATAGAAATCCTTATATTAATCAGCAAAATCCATTGAGCCAAAATAGTTTGCTCTTTGATTCCTTTGATACGCAAAAATTTTTAATTGGTGTGGCTGTTGGAGCGGTGGGAATTTATCTTTTAACAAATGAGGAGGCACAAAAGACGCTTTTTAAAAGTGTGATAAAAACTGGAGAGCTTTTGAGTGCAGGGATTGAAGAATTAAAGGAACGATTTGAGGATGCCAAAGCTGAATTAGAAGCTCAAAAAGAGGTATAGCTGCTATGGCAAATAGTTTTTCACTTGTACATCAAACGCCACATAGGCTGCGCTACAAGTGTGAAGCACTCAAGCAACCTCTTGATTTGCAAATGCTGACACTGCATTTTGAATCGATAGAGAGGGTGCAGGGTGTAAAAATCAATCCAAAAACGGGTTCAATTATCTTTTTTGCGCCTATAGTAGCCAAAGAGAAGATAGAGGAAGCACTTAAAAATTTAGAGATTGATAATTATCAAGTATGTAATTTTTGCATTGGTAGTTGCTCAAGCAGTGAAAAGCCAAGCATGATAGGGGTAGTAAGAGCTTCTATGGCGTTGGCTCTTGAGCCACTAATGAAAAATGAGATTTTAAAGTTTGTGTTTACAAGCCTTGCAGTAAAGCCGCTGCTNATTGAAGGGTTGGTTTCACTTTTTCAAGAGGGATTAAACTCAAAAGCACTTGAAGCAACGGCGGTTGGAGTGAGTTTGGCACGGCGTGACTATTTGGCGGCAAATGGCACCAATGCGATGCTAGAACTGGGTGAGTATATCGAAGAGACAACGGTGCATAGAAGCGATGATTTGATCAAAGAGCTAGCAAAGCCAAATGTCAAACAAGCGTGGGTTGAGGTAGAGGAAAATGGCAAGAGAGTTGAAAAACTCATCGATACCAAATCGATTCAAGTAGGTGATATTGTCATAGTGGGTGCAGGTGATACGATAACAGTTGATGGACATGTCATCTTAGGCACAGCTTCAGTCAATCAAGTTTCGATGACGGGAGAGTCAGCTCCAGTGAAAAAGGAGCGAGGAGATCGCGTCATTTCAGGTACGGTGATTGAGGAAGGGCGGCTAAAGATTTGGGCAGAGCAAGTGGGTGAAAATACCGCTATGGCTCGGATAAAAAACTATATTGCACATTCACTAAGTGAAAAATCATCCATTGGACTTAAAGCAACAAAATTAGCCGATAAACTCATACCTGTTACCCTTGGGTTATCAGGTTTGGCATATCTTATTCATAGAGATTTTGAATCGGTGGCTGCGGTGTTGCAAGCAGATTATTCATGTGCATTAAAACTTGCAACTCCTGTGGCATTTAAAGCAACTATCTCGAAAGCAGGCAAAGAGGGTATCATAATCAAAGGGGCGAAATCAATTGAGGCTTTAGCTGTGGCTGATACCTTTGTCTTTGATAAAACAGGCACCCTAACACATGGTGAGCTAGAGGTAGAGACGATTAACTCCTTTGATTCAAATTGGAGTGAAGAGGATATTTTAAACTTAACTGCAAGTGCTGAAGAGCATTACTTTCATCCCGTCGCCGAAGCGGTCGTAAAAGCTGCAAAGCAAAAAGGTTTTATACATATGCACCATGAAGAGGTGGAGTTTATCGTCGCTCACGGTGTGAAAACGGTGGTGGATGACAAAGAGGTGATTATTGGAAGCCGCCACTTTTTAGAAGATGATGAAAAGATTGACTTTAGCAAATATGAAACAAAGATAAAAAGGTGTTTGGTTGAGGGTAGGACGCTGCTTTATGTTGGGTACGGAAAAAAACTACTTGGTACAATTGGGATGCGAGATCGGGTGCGAGAAAATGCAAAAGAGGTTTTGCGAACACTTAGGGAGTTAGGAGCAAAAAGGTTAGTGATGCTAACAGGTGATATCAAGAGCAAAGCTCAAAAACTAGCTGATGAACTTGGTATCGATAGCATCTATGCAGGTTTAAAACCTACCGATAAAGCTAAAATCATCAAAGAACTTAAAGATCAAGGATGCAAAGTAGCTTTTGTGGGTGATGGAATTAACGATGCGCCAGCACTGATGAGTGCTGATGTTGGTATTAGTATGAGCCGTGGTGCAGATATCGCTAAAGCAACGGCAGATATTGGGCTGCTTAAAGATGATATAGCAGCAGTCTCACAAGCAAAAGAGTTTGCTAATAAAACGATGGCACTTATTCATACTAACTTTAGCGCTACAGTAGGGATCAATAGTGCAATACTTGCTGGAGCTACGCTTGGG